>PJUK01000384.1_pt1 | contig 16328 bp, 16 predicted proteins | sample 1512211 | NCBI WGS metagenome assembly PJUK01 (sample SAMN08177668, study PRJNA422409) | Feces metagenome, whole genome shotgun sequencing project.
CCGGGCAGCGGCGTACCGGATTTTCACGGTGATGCACCGGCGGCGGCGACAGGCTGGCGTTCGGTTGTCGCTGCACCTTATGACGGTCGCGAACTTGGCTCCTTGATCGGAAAATTGCGCCCGCCGATCCCCGAAACAACGTTATTGGGCATGGGCATCGCATCAGGCGTCGACATGCGCATGTTCCTGACGGCGATGCGCTCACTCAAAGCATTTGCCTATGTTACACGACGCGTGTCGAAACATCTGCGCGATCTCGTTGTTCATCGCCGGGCGATGCAACTTGTCAATGGCAACGCGTTGGTCGCTCGGCTATTGCGGTCTGCATCCGATAAGGAGATTACCCTTTGGTCGGGAGCCGCAGCACGCGAATTGACCGCTGATCAAGGACGTGTCACGGGCGCGGTTCTCATGACCGCTAAAGGCCCCCTTACTGTCACTGCCAAACATGGCGTTGTGCTGGCGACAGGCGGTTTTCCGCATGATAAAGAGCGGCTTTTCGAACACCTGCCGCATGTTCAGGCCGGTACGGATCACGCATCGGCAGCGCCCAAAACAAACAGTGGCGATGGTATGCGTCTCGCCGAAATGGTCGGCGGGCACGTATCGGACCGCATGGCGCATGGCGCGGCCTATGCGCCGGTATCTCTCGTTCCCCGCAATGATGGAACCGTGGGGCGTTTTCCGCATCTTGTCGAGCGCGGAAAGCCGGGTGTGATCGCGGTGTTGGCTTCGGGAAGCCGTTTCGCCAATGAGGGCGGCCCCTATCATGACTATGTTTGTGATATGATAGCAGCGACCCCGGAGGGGCAACCGGTTGTCTCATGGCTCATCTGTGATCATCGGTTTTTGCGCCGTTACGGTCTTGGCGCTGTCAAACCAGCGCCCGTTCCTTATCGGCGTTGGTTGAACAACGGCTATCTTATCAAGGGCGCAACGATCACCGAATTGGCTGAACGCTGCGGCATCGACGCGGCGGGTCTCAACGCGACCGTCACAGCGTTCAACCGTGATGCGCAATGGGGAGAAGACCCGCAATTCAATCGCGGCCAGACACTCTATCAGCGGGTTCAGGGTGACCCTGATCAGAAACCCAATCCCTGTATTGCTCCCATGCGCAATGGACCTTTCTATGCGGTGCGAATTGTACCAGGCAGTCTGGGTACATTTACCGGTATCGAGACCGATGCATCTGCGCGTGTCCTCGATGCTTCGGGCCAGCCAATTGCCGGTCTTTATGCAGCCGGCAATGACATGAACAGCATTATGGGTGGTCACTATCCAAGTGGTGGTATCACGCTTGGCCCTGCCATGACCTTTGGGTTCCTCGCAGCTGAAACCATTGCCAAGCGGGCCGCGACTGAGAGCGCACACTCCAACAGCAAGGAAACAGAATATGCGATCTGAGCATGATCAGCACAAAACGGATGAAGTCGACCTGCTGGTTTGCGGTGCAGGCGCTGGTGGCATGACGGTGGCGCTGGTTGGTGCTCTGGAGGGACTAAATGTCCTCCTATGTGAAAAGACCAAACAGGTTGGTGGCACAACCTCAACCTCGGGAGGCACCACTTGGGTCCCGGGAACACATCTTTCTGAAGAAGCAGGCGTTCCTGATACCGTCGAGGATGCGCGCGCTTTTCTGGAAAGCGTTGTCGCCAATCGCAGCGGCATTCGGCTGCGCGAGGCGTTTCTCGCCTCAGGGCGCGAGGCTATCGAGGAACTCGACCGTCGCACCGATGTGAAATTTGCCGCCGCTCTTGCACATCCCGACTATATCGACGGGCCGGGTTCTGCCTATGGGGGCCGGGCTTTGGGCCCAGTCGCTTTTGACGGTCGCCTGCTGGAGCGTGATGATTTCGACCGGGTTCGTCCGCCGCGCTGCGAATTCATGGGACTTGGCGGTATGATGGTGGGACGCAATGAACTGGGCGCCTTGCTGCAACCCTTCGGCTCCATCGCCAATTTCCGCAGCACCGTCCAGATCGTCGGGCGCTATGTGCTCGACCGCCTCAGTTACAAGCGCGGAACACGCCTTTTGATGGGCAATGCACTGGTGGCACGGCTTCTCTTTAGTCTGCGCAAGGCAAAGGTGCCGGTGCTGTTCGAAACCGGCGTTCACGAACTGATTGTTGAGGATGGCCGCGTTGTTGGCGCGGTGTTGGAGGGGCCATTGGGACTGCGTCGCATCAGGGCTCTCAAAGGGGTCGTGCTGGCGACGGGGGGCGTATGCTGGAACAAGAAAATCCGCGACCGGCTGTTTCCTGAAGCGGCGCGCGATTATTCGCTGGCGCCTGTCACCAACACCGGCGATGGAGCGGATGTGGCAATGGCGATAGGCGCGCGCTTCGAAGATGGCGGCGATAGCCCCGCCCTTTGGATGCCGTGCTCGTCCTATCGTCGGGCAGACGGATCACTGGCCGTGTGGCCGCATATCATCCTCGACCGCGCCAAGCCGGGCCTTCTGGCGGTTGACGCCGCAGGCAAGCGCTTTGTCAATGAATCCAATTCCTATCATGATTTTTCGATGGGCCAGATTGGTAATGGCGCTAATCCGGCCCACCTGATTTGCGACGCAGCATTTCTGCATCGCTATGGTATGGGGATGATCCTGCCGGGGGCGAAGAACCTGAAAGCCATGCTCAAGGCCGGATATGTGATTGAGGGCGCGACCTTGCCGGAACTGGCGGCCAAGATCGGTTGCGACGCGAGCACGCTTGTCCAGACCGTCGAAGCCTATAATCGTTCTGCTGCAACCGGTACTGATGAAGACTTTGGGCGCGGCACATCGGTGATGAACCGGTTCAATGGCGACGCCAGCTTCAGGCCTAATCCGTGCTTAGGGCCGGTTGGTGCCGGTCCCTATTACGCCATGGCTGTGCGCCCGTCCGATCTCGCCTCCAGTGCGGGTCTTTCCGGCGATGAATTTGGCCGGGTTCTCAATGAGAACGGCGAGCCGATCCATGGACTTTATGCTTGCGGCAATGATCTCGCCTCCATCTTTCGCGGGACCTATCCGGGGCCGGGCACAACCATTGGTCCAGCCGTGGTGTTTGGATGGCGTGTGGCCAAACACGCCGCCGGAAAGCTTACCGATGTGTCACAAGATGCGCCCGACGTAATGACGAATGAAAGGAAGAAACATGCAACGCTATGAAATCGCAACTCTTTCCACGACCATGGGGGCAGCCGCCAAGGTTGCGCCGGCAGTGGAAGCATTCGCGGGGCAAGGCAAGGGGCGTCTTCTGGGCATTTTCTATGCCGATATTGGCGCGTTGAATAAGGTTCTGGTTCTGCGCGGCTTTGATACCACCGGTGATTTTGAAGTAGAACGTGAGCGCACACTTCGCGCGGCCAACCCGTTCGGTGCTGCCGAATGGCTGACCGGACTGGAACTTGAAGGCTATGCGCCATTTCCATTTCTGCCGCCGATTGAAATCGGCAGCTTTGGTCCTGCCTATGAATTCCGTACCTATGTTCTCAAGACCGGTGGTCTGGAGCCGACAATAAAGGCATGGGAAGCGGCTGTACCGGCGCGCACGGAACTCTCAAAGCTGACCATCTGCATGTATGGCGTCGACGGCAAGCCGCGCATGACGCATATCTGGCCTTTCGCTTCGGTGAACGAGCGCGGCCAGATCCGTGCAGATTCCGTTGCCAAAAACGTGTGGCCACCGAAAGGCGGGCCGGATTGGCTGACGACCGACATGCGTTCGACTATCGCTTTTCCGACTGCAAATTCGCCTCTGAAATAAGTCGCGACGATCAAAACGGGAGAAGAAGAAATGGCCTCGTTTCCTCTTGGAGTGAGTACGATCAGTGATGCCTGGACAGTGCCGCTGGAAGAGTCTTTGACTCGTCTGGCGAAGCTTGGCTTCACGCATTTCGATGTGATGGTCAGCCCGGCGCATCTCGACATCCAGAATATGACGGCGCGTGATTATGCGCGCATCCGTCGGTTTCTGGAAGCGGAAGGCTTGACTATTCATTCGCTGACGGCACAGAGCCTGGACCATAATCTTGCTTCGCCCCGCGAAGAAATCCGCGAAATGTCGGTCGGCTTCAACAAGAAGCTTCTGGACGCGACCTACGAACTTGGGGCCCAAGGCTTTGTCTCCGTATCAGGGCGATATAATTCCCTAAATGCGCCACCAAAGGCGCAGTTGGAGGGCTGGTTCCGGGGTTCTCTCGAAAAGACGGTCACTTATGCGGAACGCGCCGGGGTAAAGGTATTTCTGGAAAACATCCCGATGGGTGTTTTGCCGGATGCCAAGAGCATGGTCAAATGGGTGGAAGAATTTGCGAGCCCCGCTTTGACCATCTGCTACGATCTGGCCAATGCGCATTTCATCAGTGAGGACCTGAGCGAAGCTATCCCGCTGGTGGTCCCTTACCTCGATATACTGCACATGTCCGACACTGGGAAAAGCGCCTGGAAGCACGACCCCATCGGAACGGGCAGCGTTGATTTCGTGGCGGCGGCCAAAGCACTGGCCGCGTCGGATTATCGGGGACTGTCGGTCGTGGAAATTCTCAGTTCCGAACCGGACGCCGCAATTCAGGACGCTTTGCAAAAGCTGCAACCTCTGGGCTGGGCGCTGTCTGAACAACAAAACTTACGCAAGGCTGGCTAAGCTTTTTTCAGCTCTGCGTTAATCCTCCCAAACAAAAGAAGCCCCGAGGGATAATCCATTCGGGGCTTTTTTAGGGCGGTTCCGGTTAAGACGGAATCGTGGAACCGCTCTATCTATTTGCTTTTAAGCATTATCCTACGTATCGAAGCGGGATCAGAAATCAGTCCAGTGAACTGATTTCCCCGCGTAGGCGCTACGCAGTTTTGCTGGAAATGCTCTATGCCGGCCGGGCCTCAGCTTCGCTTGTGCAAGCCGGGAAAGTAGCGCGATCCACTCGCCGCAAGACCGATCTCTTCTGCTGCTCTGGTGAGGTGCGGTGCAAGCTCCGCCATCCGCTCCGGTGTCATGCGGACAGTTGGTCCGGCGATGGAAAGGCAGCTAATAACCTCGCCGCCGCTGCGAACCGGCACAGCCATCGCAGCCATGCCAATAATGTAGCTATTGACCGAAATGGAATAGCCACGCTTGCGTGTCTGCGCCAACACTTTCAGAAGTTCAGTGATCGTGGTGGGAGCACCAGGACCGGAGGGCTTGCTGCTGTTGACGAGGCCCTGTTGCGCAACCCGGTGCAGAGCCTCTTCATCGGTCATCGAGGCAAGCCACGCCTGACCACCAGCGCTTGTGGCCAGATGAACATTGACGCCCTGTTCTTGTCCGGGATCATAACGCAAACCGCCGGTCGCGCCTTGTGCAACCGCGACCCAGATCAGATCGTCGCCATCAATCACCGAGAGACGAATCAACTCGCCGCTGGTTTGGGCCAACCGGTCCAATATGGGCTGAGCCACATCTCCAACGCCCGTGCGGCCGAGAAAACCTACACCGAGCGCTGCGAGCTTCATGGTGAGCGCATAGTCTCCTTGATCCTGAACCTGACGAACATAACCAAGTCGAATCAATTCGTTAAGCGTGCGGTGCACGCCACTTGGAGGCTGATTGACATGCTGGGCAATCGCTGAGACGGACAGACCGGCAGGACGAGCCGCGAGCAGCTCGATGATGGTCAGCGATTTTTCAAGAGCGCTCATAGTATCCCATTTCAGTTACCTATGCTCTTTGTGGCACATGAGCCAAGACAGTCAAGGCGATTACAGTGCGCTGTCAGAAGAATTGACCCAAGCCGTGGCGAACAATCGGGCAGTGTGGCACTTTTGGTTCCCACGGATAGAAGCTGAGGGGAAGGGGCACAAACCTTCGGGCAATTGCTTAGATGGTCAAGACGATCTTGGCGGCGGCGGTGTGCCCCCTGTGAAGATCGCGGAAGGCTTGGCTCCCTTCGGATAAATTCCGGCTTTCAACCCAATTGAGCGGACCCAGTCGCCCGGATGCCAGCAACGCGACGGTTTCCCGAAAATCCGCCATTGAATAACAATAGGAGCCGATGAAAGCGATTTCCGCAAGCGTGATCCGTCTGACATCCACGCCTTCCGATCCCGGCAGAAGGCCGAGATGCACAATCGTAGCCCCGCGGCGTGCCATCAAGAATGCTGCCTCTCTCGTTTGCTTCGCGCCGACCGCGTCAAAGATCAGATCGACCGAGTTCGCCGGAAGCGCCGATGACGCATCGTTGGGATCGTAGGCGATAATCGCGGAACTGGCGGCAGACGCGGTCCGGCGGCGAATAGGATTTGGTTCTGCAAGCATTACAGCACCCGCCCCTTGGGCAATTGTGACAAGCGCGGTCGCCAGTCCGATGGCTCCCCCGCCAAGCACCGCAACGCGCGCTGCCGAAAGCGGACGACGCAAATTGTTTGTCCCGAGAAGAACTGCATGATAGGCGACCGCTACCGGTTCAGTGAGCGCGGCCACACGAAAATCCATGTCGTCTGGAATTTTCACGAGATTGCGTTCTGGGACCACAATCCGTTCGGCAAAGCCGCCTGCATGCGGCGGGAGCCCTATGTTGCGCTGGTTTTCACACAGCTGTTGCGCCCCGGACAGGCACTCGGTGCATTCTCCGCAGGTCAAAAGTGGATTGACCGCCACACGCTGGCCGGCTAAAGATCCTGTTTCCACAACACCAGCTATTTCATGTCCCATAATCATCGGTGGAACCCGACGCGGGTCGTGTCCGTGATAACCATGCATGTCCGAGCCGCAGATGCCACACGCCTTGACCTTGAGAAGCGCTGTGCGGGGGCCAGCTTGCGGTTCATCGACTTCGCGATAAACCATGTTTTCTTTACCCAGATAAACCAGCGCTTTCATTGTGTTCCTTCTCCCAAATGTGGCATTGCGTGCTTTATCGCTCGCGCGTTCTCGAAGCCGCGTTGCTGTTATGCACGAGGGTTGACTACGGTTCACCTGGGGGCGCGGGGTTCGATGGGTTGAACCCGTGGACGCTTGGCTCGCTCCGCCCGGATTATGCGCTAATCTGTAAGCGGTCCGATATGATCAAGCCTGGCGCCGCGAGCGGCTCGCGTACCCAGCGCGCGCACCGGCTCATTATCTATGCCGTAACGTTCCGCCATCATCATGATATGTGCAGAAAGTTGCTGCAGCGCTTCGGCAATCTGGTTGTTTTCCAGAAGATCCACAATGACCAGATGCTCCGCGCTGGAAAATTTGCGGGTTGGCAAAGACGAGCGATGCGACCGCAACGCCGCAACTTTGCTGGCGACAAGATGGTAGGCGTTAACGAGGTAGGGATTGCCACAATTTTCCAGCGCCGCGTCGTGAAAATGATCGTCGGCCCGAGCACCGCGCAGAACATCGCCAGCCTCACATGCCTCAACCATGTCTTTCGCTGCGATGCGCATCGCGTTCAACGTTTCATCACGCCTGCGCACCATGGCGAGACGTACCGCTTCAACTTCGATAGTCTTTCGGAACTCGCACAGATTGACGGTATCTTCATGGGTCGGCAGGAAAACAAAAGTGCCCCGCTGGGGTTGCACATCAATCAGACCCTGCTGCTCAAGAATGGCGAAGGCTTCCTTGACGGGACTGCGGCTGACACCGAGCGCGGTTGCGAGCTTGTCTTCCGACAGCGCATCCCCCAGTTCAAGTTCACCGTCTATAATTGCCCGCCGCAACCTGTCGGTCACCCGTGCACCCAGCGAGGATCGCGGTTTTGAATGCATTTCTGCGGACCCTTTCCTTGTTGCAGCTAAAATAACTTCTCAATGCAGTATAAATGATTCCTGTACGCGTCCACCGGGGGCGAAGCAACACCCCCGGTGCCATGACACCACGGCAGTTACACACTGTCGAGGAAGCGTTTTGTTGCCGCCATTCCCTTTTCGGCACGTTCAAGGAAACTAAGTTCGGTATCGCCTTTATGCGGAGTTTCGACGCTGATGACGACATCGTCGGGCAGTACGGACATCAGTTCGCGCAACCAAAGACCACCGTCGCCGGGGAACATCCGTCCAGTTCGGGCCTCAGCAATGCAACCGGCATTGTCCACCGGCTGTTCAGCCGGTGCGTCGCAAAGTTGCAGATAGAGCGCCAGTCCTTCCGGCAGGGACGCAACATCACCGGGATTACCGCCCGACCGGGACAGATGCAGCGCATCGATCAGGAGCCCGACATTATTCCGGCCTGATGCGGTGGCAAGGCGCGTTGCATCCTGGATCGTCGCCGTCGAACGCCAGCGCATGAACTCTACCGCCATTTTGATGTCGTATTGTGCTGCAGCATCGGCGATCTGCGCCAGATTGTCCGAAGACCGCGACAGGTCGGGGTCTTCGCAGGTGATCTGCATCACCGGCATGCGCAATTCGCCAGCCGTTTCGATGATTGGTAGCCATGCAGCAATATCGGTCTGTGGTAAAAGCGTAAATACTTCCCCGTCATAGAACGAGACACCGGTATCTGCGGCGGCGGCCTTGATCTCCCGGAGCAGCGGCTTCTGGCCGACAATGGGATGGGCGAGTTCCAGTCCGTGCGGGGCGATCAGCCGCAGACTGACCATATCGTAACCGCAGGACGCTGCGATCTTGACGTTATCAACGGGTGGGCAACCGAAGACGGTCAGATAGGCGAGGGAGAGAGGATGTTTTTTATACATGCTGCGGCCTCAATAGGTTGCGCGACCGCCGGACACATCGAAAACCGCGCCGGTTGAGAATGAACATTCTTCTGAGGCGAGCCAGCACACGAGTGCTGCAACTTCATCGGCTTCTCCGAGCCTGCCGACCGGTATTTTCGCGGTTACAAAGGCTTTGAATTCCGGCGTCAGCTGGTTCATCATCTCGGTTTCGATAGCTGCCGGAGTGACGCAGTTGACGCGAATCTGTGTGGTTGCCAGCTCTTTTCCGACAGATTTCGTCAGGCCAATAACGCCCGCTTTGGAGGCGGAATAAGCGACCGCGTTGGGATTGCCCTCCTTGCCGGCGATGGAGGCGATATTGACGATGCGGCCATATCCAGTCTTGCGCATTTCGCGCACCGCCGACTGGCAGCAATAGAACACGGCATCCAGATTGAGCGACATGACGAACCGCCAGCCGTCATGGGGATATTTTTCGAATTGCTCCAGAGGACCATTGTGACCGGCGCTGGTAACGAGGATGCCGAGTGGCCCCATCTCAGCCACCACCTCTGCGGTTGCAGCTTCAACCTCGGCGGCATCCATCACATTCACCACATACCCTTTGGCGCCCGGCAATTTTGCGGCGGCTCCCTCCACGCGCTCGCGGTTGATATCCCAAAGCGCGACCTTGTGCCCTTTGGCCGCAAGGCGTGCCGCAATGGGAAATCCGAGCCCTCCCGCACCGCCGGTTACAATCGCGACGCGTGATGTTTCCTGTTCTGCCATAATGGCTTTCCTCCCTGATAATCCGGCCCGCTTTCGCGCGGCCCTGTGAATGAGATGTTTGGTGCTCCCAAACGGACAGCGAATCTTGTGCTTGACATTCTGTAGAATACTAACATTCTAGTAGCCTAAATGGGTCGGAAACGACCGACTTGTCAAGCGGGAGGACGCGGGGCAAGCAGAATGGAGGAGAAGAATATGGGACTGAAGGGCTCTGCCTTTCTGGCGATCTGGCACGACATCGAAGATGGTGCCCATGACGAATATATCGAGTGGCACACACGGGAACATATGCCTGAACGCCTCTCGATACCCGGCTTCAGGACAGGCAAACGGCTCCACGCGCCCGCTGCCGCCCGATATGTCTTCGGGACAATCTATGCTGGCGAAACGGTCGAAACATTTCGGTCACCGGCTTATCTCGAACGTCTGAACAATCCAACGCGGTGGACTGCTGCCGTCGCGCCGAGCTTTCGCAACTTTCTGCGCGTCGCCTGCGAACGGATAGCGACCGCCGGTATTGGCGACGGAGGCTCTGTGGCAACGATCCGCTTCGATCTTTCGGGGAGCGAAGGAAAGGAAGGGCTGAGGGCGAAGGCGCAGGGGCTTGCGGACAAGATGCTCGCCGTTCGTGGTGTGGCTTGCGTGCATATCGGTATTTCGCGCAACGAAGTTTCGAGCGTTCGCACCAGGGAAACCGAGTTGCGTGCCGAAATGAGCGAAAGCGGTTTCGATGTGGTGGTTCTCATTGAAGGGTCTTCAAATCCGGGACTTCATTCGGCGCTGCCACAGATTGAGCAACTGGCAATTGAAACCGGCGTTCTTTCTTCTCCCATCAGCAATATTTACGATGCCGCCTTTTCACTGACCTCCGAAGATATGCAGGGGGCAGCATGACGCGGGTCCTCGTTACCGGTGGGGCCGGTTTTCTGGGCGGATGGATTTTGAAGGCGTTGAAGGCGCAAGCTCACGAAGTGCGGATATTCGACCGTACCAGTGATCGACGTATTCTGCGGGAAATTGTCGGTGACGAGGCTGAGCAGGTTGAGTGCTATCAAGGCGATATCGCAGATGCAGAGGCTGTAAAGGCGGCTGCCAGCGATTGTACCTCTATCGTCCATCTTGCAGCACTTTTAACGCCCGCTTGCAAGAACGATCCGGTGCTGGGTGCAACGGTCAATCTGATTGGTACGCTGAATGTCTTCGAAGCCGCCAAGGCAAATGCGATTGGGCGGGTAGCCTATGCCAGCAGTGCCGCTGTCTTTGGCCCGGACGATGGGCTGACGCCTTATCCGGTCACGCAGTATGGTGCTTTCAAACTCGCATGCGAGGGAAGCGCCAGAGCCTATTGGCATGATTCTGGTATTGCCAGTATCGGCCTGCGTCCCACCGTTGTTTACGGGCCGGGCCGGGAAAGCGGGCTAACCGCCGGGCCGACAATTGCCTGTCGCGAAGCGGTTCGTGGCAATTCTTATACAATTGGCTATTCAGGGCCGCAGGACATGGTTTTCGTGGCTGATGTGGCGGCGGCGTTTGCGGCTGCGGCAACACGATCTTACGAAGGTGCGCACGCCTTTTCGCTGGGTGGCGCATGCGAGGATGTGCCCGACGTCATCCGGGCGATCCGGTCAGAAATACCCGGTGCGAAAATCGACTTTGCCGGTGAAGCGGTACCGATGGCGCCCAATATCGCGGCAACCGACAACAAGCGTCTGCTGGGAGCCATCCCCGTCACGTCGCTGCGTGACGGGATTGCTCAGACCGTTGCCCATTATCGTGCAGTGGCGAGAGCAGCCTGATGGCCATCTACAGCGATAAATCGCAGGATCATGTCGGTCATCGTCTGCAAGCGGGCATCGATAGCGTCTTCCGCAAGGAGTTCACGACCGAACAGGACCTTCAGCGTGTGCCGGTTGGAGACATAGGTAAAACCAAGCGCAGAGATGGAGATATAGAGATCGAGCGGATCGACATGACGGAAAAGTCCCTGGGCGACACCGCTCTCGATAATCGTCGATACTCTGTTGACGATGGCGCTGTTGAGCCCCTCCATGCCGGTCGCCGCCTGCAAATGGACGGCGCCATGCAGGTTCTCGGTATTGATCATCCGCACGAAGGCTGGATTGTCGATGTAATAGCGGAAGGTAAAGGAGATCAGCGCTTTCATCGCGCCAATGGGGTCGGCGGGATCAAGCAACAGCTGCTCTTCAGCGGAACGGATGCCGACATATAGGTGTTCCATGGCCGCAAGGTAGAGTTCCTCCTTGCTGCCGAAATAATGGTAGACCATCGCCTTATTGGAATTCGCCCGCTGCGCAATGCGATCCACCCGAGCGCCGCCAATTCCATGGGTCGAAAATTCCGCAATAGCGGATTCAAGCAGAAGGCGCCTGCGTTTTTCCGGCGATCGTTGCCCAGGATCGAGCGTGTTCTGTGTTGGCATCGTATCGGTATTCGTCATCTGGATTCCTCGGACTGGCTGTCCTCTTACCACATTGGAAGGAATTGGGCAGCAGCTTGAGCATAAGTCATCGATCTGCGGATAGGGATATCACGTGGATTGACATCAACCAACCGGTTGGTTAATAAAAATGAACACAGGTCCGGTAGCGAAGAGGAGTCGCTGTCTGGACAAAACGGCACAAACCCTGAGGAGGACCATCAATGCCGGGCAAATTCTCAATTCGTAATGCTGCACTGACGCTTTTTGCAGGCGTGGCTATGGTATTCGGCGCTTCTGCAGCCCATGCACAGGCCCTGGAGAAAATCAAAAGCGCAGGCGTCGTTCGCATCGGCGTGATGGGCGAACAGGCCCCATGGGGTTCAATCGACTCCACAGGCAACAATGTCGGCTATGACGTCGATGTTGCGAAGCTGATCGGCGAGGAAATGGGTGTCAAGGTCGAGTTCGTGCCAAACGCCGTTGCTGCACGTATTCCCAACCTTTTGACCGGCAAGGTCGATCTGCAGATGGCGGTCATGGGCATGTATCCTGATCGCGCGAAAGCTGTCCAGTTCACCAAGCCCTATGCCGGGTTGAAGATCATTCTTCTGTCGAGCGCCAAGAACAAAATTACCAAGATTGAAGACGCGAAAAGCCTTCGTATAGGCGTGCCGCGCGGCGCTGCGCAGGACAAGTCAATCACCAGTCTTCTGGGCGATGTCGCCAATATCCGCCGTTTCGATGATGACAGTTCGACAATGCAGGCGCTGGTATCCGGGCAGGTCGATGCCATTGGTGGCAACACCACCTACAAGATCAATCTCGACAAGGCTGCACCGGGCAACGATTACGAGCAGAAACTGGTCTTCAATGAACAGTGGATGGGCGTTACGACCAAGCTTGGCGACAAGGAAATCAACGCCTGGCTGAACCAGTTCATCGACAAGATCAAGGCAGATGGCCGTCTTGAGGCGATCAACAAGAAGTGGCTTGGCGAAGACAAGCTTCCGAATTTCCCGGAGAAGCTCGAAGGCGTGCCCTACACCGTCGAATAAGATCAGCGACAATTCCAATACAGCATGATGAGGCGGGGTGCGCGGCCACGATTGCGAAGTCGCGCCCTCGTTTCCACGGAAAGTTTGAACATGCGTAAAATCTTCATACTGAACGGCCCCAACCTTAATCTGCTCGGTCAGCGTGAGCCGGAAATTTACGGTCGAACGACGCTCGATGAAATTCGTTCCTGGGTGGAGGCGGATGCCGCAGAGTTCGGTGTGGCGATTGATTTTCGCCAGTCGAACTTCGAAGGTGAAATCATCGAAGCGATCCATGCCGCACGTCACGAAGCGGTTGGGATCATCATCAATCCGGCCGCCTTTACCTTCACCTCGATTGCTATTCTTGATGCACTCAAGACCTTCAATGGTCCCAAGATCGAGCTGCACATTTCCAACGTACATCAGCGTGAGGAAATCTATCACAAGTCGCTCGTATCGAGAACGGCAACAGCCGTGATGGCAGGTTTTGGAGCTCAAGGGTATCGCCTTGCTCTCAGGGCAATGACGGAGATGACGGCATGACACGCATTGGTCTTATGGGGGCGGGCCTGATTGGCCGCGAACATGCGGAACTTCTGACTTCCAACCGGCGCGCGAAAATTGCCGCCATTTGCGACCCGACGCCAGCCGCTGCTGAAATGGCGGCACGGCTTTCCGTCCCGCATTTCTCCGACTATGGCACGATGCTCGATGAGGCAAAGCTGGACGGTGCCATCATCGCCCTGCCAAACCAGTTGCATGCACCGGCAGCTCTGGCTTGCATCGAGCGCGGTGTACCTTGCCTGATCGAAAAGCCGATTGCGGAAAGTCTGGCGTCAGCCAACCGGATTGTAGAAGCATCCGAACGTTCGGGTGTTGCTGTGCTCGTCGGGCATCAGCGGCGTCACAGCCCGGATATCCGGTCGGCAAAGCGTGCCATTGACGCGGGCGAACTCGGCCCTCTGGTTGCCGTCAATGGCATGACCTTGTTTGACAAGCCCGATGACTATTTCAATACGGAATGGCGACGCAAATTGGGTGGTGGGGTGCTGCTGATCAATCTGATCCACGACATTGATGTGCTGCGCTATCTGGTAGGCGAGATCGAAAGTATACGCGCCTTTACGTCATCTGCGCGCCGCGGCTTCGAAGTGGAAGATACTGCAAGTATCTCGATCCGCTTCGTCAATGGGGTACTGGGCACGTTCCTGATTTCCGATGGTGCCGTCAGCCCCTGGGCCTGGGAATATACGTCCGGTCAGGCGCTCTATCATCCGGCACAACCCGGACCATGCCTCTTCCTTGCCGGACGCAAGGCAGCATTGTCCGTTTCCGATATGTATCTATGGCGACACGCGGAGGAAAGTGATCATTGGCAGCATCCGCTGATCCGCGAATACCGGCCCGGTGATGGCTCGCTGACCTATGTGAACCAGCTCGACCATTTCGTCGATGTGATCCATGGCAATGCCAAGCCGTTGATCACGGCACGCGATGGCATGTTGACGCTCGCCGCCACGCTTGCGGTCGATGTTGCGGGACGTGAGGACCGTACCGTGACTCTTGCGGAAATGCTGAACACAGCCGGAGTGGCGGCATGACGAGCAGAAAGACATCACTCTCGTTCCTGACCGGGCTTGGCGTCGCGCCGGAAGAAGCCGTGCTGGCCGCAGCGGAAGCAGGTTACGATTATCTCGGTTTTCGCCTGCTGCCCGCTGTTCCCGGAGGACTGGCTTATGCGCTGATGGACGAGCCAGCCCGTGTGAAATCACTTATCAGCCTCATGAATGACAAGGGCGTCGAGGTATTCGACATCGAGATGATCCGCATAGGACCGGATTTCGATCCCGAGCCATATCTGCCGTTTCTGGATTGTTCGGCCCAATTGGGTGCACGTGCCATTCTGGTTGCGGGTGATGACGCCGACGAGGTGCGTTTGACCCACTCCTTTGTGAAACTGTGTGAGGCTGCGCGTCCTTTCGGTTTGTCGATGGATCTGGAGTTCATGCCGCAGTCCGAACTCCGCGATCTTGCGGCGGCGACCCGCGTGCTGACTGCGGCTGACCAGCCAAATCAGGGCGTGATTATCGATACGCTCCATGTTTCGCGAGCGCGCACCACGATCGAAGAAATTGCCACTGTGCCGCGCCAATGGCTGCACTATGCGCAGATTTGCGATGCTCCGGCCAAAATCCCGGAAAGTCGTGAAGAGCTGAATTTTGCCGCACGCCACGAGCGGTTCCTGCCAGGAGAAGGCGAGCTCGATCTCATTGGTATGTTCGATGCTTTGCCGGCTGATATCCCGGTTGCGGTCGAAATCCCGAATGATCGTCAGTCGAAAGGCTTGTCCGTTGCTGAATGGGCGAAGCGAACGCTGCGGGCATCAAATGACATACTGGCCAAAGTGACCGGGGAGGTTGTAGCGTGAAAAACCTTGAAACCAAGACCATTCAGGGCGTGACGATCCCCAGCCTTGGACTGGGCACGTTCGAACTGAAAGGGCCGGAAGGCGAAGCTGCAATCCGCACGGCGATTGAGCTTGGCTATCGTCAGATCGATACGGCCATTCGCTATGGCAACGAGGTTAAAGTGGGGCGCGCTGTTCGCGAGAGCGGTGTCGCACGCGGAGACTTGTTCGTTACGTCCAAAATCTGGTTCACCGATCTTGATCCGGAAACAGTTTCCCGCCGGGTCGATGAAAGCTTGGAGCGGCTTGGCTTTGACTATGTCGATCTGCTTCTGGTGCACTGGCCGAGCAAGACTGTTCCTCTCGGCGAAACGCTTTCAGCTTTTGCAGAAGCAAAAGCGAGCGGTAAGACCCGCCTGATCGGCGTCAGCAATTTCACGGTCGCACTTCTGGACGAAGCGCTGGATGTTCATAACGCCGAGTTGTTCTGCAATCAGGTCGAGTATCACCCTTATCTGTCGCAGGAGAAGCTCCTTACGCGCATGCGTGAGGCAGGCATGCTTTTAAATGCCTATCAGCCGATCGCGAGGGGCAAGGTTTTCAGTTCGGATATCCTTGTCGAGCTTGGGCGCAAATACGGAAAGTCCGCTGGTCAGGTTACCTTGCGCTGGCTTCTACAGCAGGACAATGTTGGCGCCATTCCGCGCTCCGCCAAACCTGAGAATATGAAGTCCAACCGGGATATTTTTGATTTTGAATTGTCCCCGGAAGATATGGCGGCAATCCATGCGCTTGCACGCGGCGAACGGTTCTCCCGTTTTGAATGGGAACCCGAATGGGACTGAACGCCCTGCTGGAGGAGGTTAGAACATGACACTTGATTTCAGCGTCGTCGCGGATGCCTGGCCCTCGCTGATCTATGGGACACTGGGAACGCTGTTCCTGGCCGTCGTCGGCATGACACTCGCCACCATCATCGGTGTCGTGGGGGTTGCAATCTTGCGGACTCATAGGGTGATCCCATCCTTTTTGGTCACGACCTTTGTTGAGG
>PJUK01000387.1_pt1 | contig 16136 bp, 17 predicted proteins | sample 1512211 | NCBI WGS metagenome assembly PJUK01 (sample SAMN08177668, study PRJNA422409) | Feces metagenome, whole genome shotgun sequencing project.
GGTCCGTCAGCGGACGGCAGGCATCCTCACCCTTGAAAATGAACAGGCTGACACCCGGTTCTACCAGCTCCAGCGTGCCATGGAAGAAATCCGAAGCATGAACAGGACGCGTCCTAATCCATTGCATTTCTTCAAGAATGCACATGCCGTAATAATGAGCCTCTGGCCACGCAGATCCCGCCCCTGTGAAGATATGGTAGTTCTCGTCTTTGATTTCCTGCGCAAGCGCGGCTGCGCTTGCTTCAAAATCTTCCTTCACGGAGACCAGCAGTTCGGGAAGCAGCTTCAGTTCGGAAACCGTTGCATCGAAATCGGCATATTCATCGCGTTCGGCCAGCAGCGCCAGCACGATGAGCAAGGTCTGCAGGTAGAACGATTCCGACGACGTGTCGTCCTCCGCAAAATTCGTGAAGTTGTAATCGGCATCGAGCCCGAGAGGCGTATCCTTGTGTCCGGTCAGCGAAAGGGTTTTCACACCCTTCTTTTTCAAGAACGCGAGAAGCTGCACGCTTTCCTTGGTCGTCCCCGACAGGGATGGAAGGATAACCAGCGCCTTTTCGTCCAGTCCGGCGGGCGCTTCGAGGACAACCTGGGCGGAAAATGCCGCTGAAACCGGAAACACCGTCGAGTTGCGCGCAAGCTCGATCGCGGGCTGGGTCAGAAACTGCACACCGCCCGTCCCCATGAAGAAAATGCGTTCCAGGCCGTCGTCGAGCAACTTACGCACCAAAGCGCGTACATCGTCGGCGATTGCGACCGAGCCGCCCTGTATTTTCACAAAGCGATCTTTATCGAAGTTGAGCATTACTACCTTCCCGTTTGCGCAGTTGAAACCTCGAGAAAAGCCCGAACCGGTTTTGCGCCTGTAACTCGTTGAGACAATGTGAGATCGATCTCACATATATCTAGCGCACAAGAATTTTCTTCTGGCAAGTGGGTTTTTGAAATTTTTTAAAGGGCCAGGTTTTGTTCGTCGTCAGCTTAACGACGGCTTACCGAACCTCTGACTATCAGCTTGGTTTCAAAGCTTATTTTCTGCGGAGCTCCCTTTTTACCCGCGATTTTCTCAAGCAGGAGCCGGCCCGCGGCCCGACCGATTTCCGACACCGGCTGAGCAACGACAGTGATCTGCGGATCGGTAAAAGTGGCCAGATTAAAATCGTCAAAGCCAATCAAAGACACATCGTGGGGAATCGATATACCCATCGAGCGGAACGCCAAAAGCGCGCCCTGCGTCATCAAACTGTCCACCGTGAACAGTGCTGTCGGAGGATTTCGGCGGCTGAACAGGCGTATGGTCGCATCGATGGCGTGTTCAACCGTCGATTGCGAGACCGATATCATTTTTTCATTCGGCTCTATACCATGCGCGAGCAACGCAGTCTTGTAACCGTTGAAACGCTCGCTTGACGTAAAGATGCGCGCATCGTCTTGCAAAAGCGCAATATTCTGGTGCCCCATTCCAATCAGATACTCAATGGCCTTTCGCGCGCCGCCTTCATTGTCAACAAGGACGCTGTCGCACTCAATGCCTGGCGCCGCACGATCGATCAGCACCACGGGCACATTCTCATCGATCAGACGTTGCAGATGCTGATTATCCTCGGCTGAGGTTGGCGCTACTATGAAACCTCGAATGCTGAGCGATTGCAAACTCGCCAGCAAGGATTTTTCCAGTTCCAATTGTTCTTCGCTGCTGGCGATGATGAGATTGTGCCCTTCTTCGCGCGCCAGCACTTCCACATCATGGGCAATTTTTGCAAAGAACGGATTTTGTATATCGCCGAGAACACAACCGATAATCGGAAGTTGACCGCTGCGCAAAGCCTGGGCCAGTCGATTGCCTCTATATCCGAGCTTCTCGGCGGCGGCCTGAACTTTTAGCGCCGTTTCATCACCAACATAACCGTAGCTGTTGAGCGCACGAGCAGCAGTGGCGCGCGAGACTTTTGCTAATGCTGCTACATCCTTCAAGGTCGCCGTTTTTTGCGTCATGTCATTTTCACAACTGATGATCCTTGACAGTAGTTATCATCCGCAGAGGCGCAAGAGTAGTACCGTTTATCAAATGATTTGCAGGCTGATCGATCGAAGATTATTTGGGCTCTGATCTATTGTGCGGTGAAAAGCCGGGCATATCAAAACAGCTTTCGTCGTATAGAACGGAATCGACCCGTCAACCATTCTGACACTCTCGTGATGCGCTGATTGCCAGTCAGGAACGATGCGGCAAGAACTGAGCCTTCTATCAGTCCAGCGTTTAACGTTTATACCAATTAGTGGCCGGCTCCTTCGAGGCTCACAGTCTCGCTCAATCAAGTTTAGTTTGTGCAGTTAGGATCGCCAACTCGCTCGATGTAAGGATGACGGTATATCGATACTGGGATGAACCACGCTCTCGACCATGAATGGCGCATGCTACGAAAGTGATCTGCAGCCCTCCATCAGATGTAGCTTCTGTATGAGATTCTTTGAGTGCTTCGTTATAAATCGTAGCCGTATCTGCCCATTCGCGCCTTGCGGCTCCAACGTTTACAATCATTACATTCCCTGTCTTATCGTTTGCCGGAGCAATTGATGGTGAGCTGAAGTGCTCCCGGGCGTTTCTATGAGGCTGTCAGGTTTAATAGAAGAACCATAAACGATGGTGTTCTCATCCTGTTTGAGGATGGCAGATAAAAAAGGAGCCGCTTGGTTCGATTGGCAGTCGGCACACGTTTTTTATTCGAATACTGGCCACCAACCAACACTCCGCATTTTTGGGTTGGCAATGTGCTCTGTTCGACGAAACTGGGCTCTGCGCTCTTGGAGTGGAGCCTTTAATTGACTATCCGTTTATGTCGCCGAATAGCCCGGTTCAAGCGTCGTGTGCGGAGCGCGATAAGCAAGTCCAAGATTTAAGCGCGATAATGCTTCCAGCAGTGATTGAAAGGCGATAGTAGTTGCCTTCGCATTTTTCTTAAATTCCAATGAGCCAACGAGGATTATCTTGTTGCCTTGTATTCCTGCATTTTCTCAATTTCACGAATGAATTGCTCTGCATATTGAGCTGTGTCAAAATAGTCCTGCTCATTTACTCCAAGATTATGATGACGGGTAAACACTGCCTTCAATCGATCCAGAAACTTGGGCTCAGTCTCAGCCAGATGGCCGATAAGGACCTGAAGTATCTGTTCGTGAGCCAGAACCTTCCGTTCGAGCGCGGTTGTATCATTTCTCATCGGGTTTACCACCTCTCGGTCCATGACGTCCCGTGCGCGAGCGGGAAAATCCACCGCACGCACGTCGCAAGATGTTTGCAAGCCTGGTCCAATCCCGGGAGGGTTCACTCATCTGCCGATGAGCATTTCTAAGGTCGCCTTTACTGGCAGCCTGATCCTCTTCATGGCGCGGACGTACAGGTTGATTGTGTTCAGACGATGTGGATGACCGCTCCTTTTTCATTTCAGCCTCCTGTTAATGCACGCTTGCATTCGCGCTAAAGCGCTTTAGCAAGCGCATTGCTACATGCTGTGGCGAGCGCAGCATTCGGTTGTTCCGCTCCCAACGGCGTGGCCCAGCCGGATTTTTCGATAAGCGTGCGGCGCGAATAGGCCGGTGCGGCTTTGTATTCGGCCATCACCTTTACGGCCTCGGGATCATTCTTCGATTTTTCCAGGCAGTATGGTGTAAGCGCGAGTGCCACACCGTCAGACATATTGGACGCGATTAGATGTTCTGACGTCCCTCCAGTGACCCAGCCGCCGAAGGTAAAGCCAACAGCCATTGTTGCAATCGCACCAACTATCGCTCCGCCAAAAGCGGAATTTATCCATTGGGCATTTTTCATGGTGAAATCCGATCTTCAACGATCGAACGCGCCTTATTGCGCGTTGAAATGCATTATACCACTCTTATCTGAATAGCTTGCACGAATTCTACCTGCGTGGAAACCGTCGCTTCCGCATGTTCGTTCAGCGACGCTCCGAAGCAATCGCGCTCAGTTCAGGAGGTGCGATCCTCGCTCGACCAGAAGGGTAGAGGTTCTGTTACAAAAATGTCCTGCAACGGAACGTTGATTGTCAGTCAGAAACACACCTATCGCTGGAAAGTAGATCGTTCTCTTTGAAGAGACAGAACCTATGGTTCTCTGGCAGTCTCTCGCTTCCACTTATAAAACTGCTTAATGATCAGGAAGACCCACTGCGCTGCGAAAAAAATTATTTTCTTTTCAATGCTCTGACAGGGTGTCTTGCCAATTCTGACCGCCATAATAGAAGCCCAACACGATCACTTGGCTCTCAGTAACATTGAAAGCAATCGTAACTCGACGTTCGAACCCGACCGTTCGTAGCCCCTCACGAATATTGTTCCGTAATGTTCCCCGCTCAGAAGCGCATTCAAAGCCACGCACGTATTTGGTCAATCTTTCAATATAGCCAAGCGCGGTATCCGGAGAAGCATTTTCCGCGATCCAGTCATAAAGGGCCAAAAGGTCCATCTCCGCTTCGGGTGATAGAACTACTGTCCTACTTATCACTTGAGATCTTTCTTACGCTTGGCATGCCGTTGACGAATTGAGTCCAGAGCGGAATCAACTGATACTGCCCGAGATGGGTCGGACGTCATTGCATCATAAGAAGCTGCTACATCGTTTTTCAGCCAGCGTTCGATGGCCGCGTCCCGTTCACGCAGGGCCCGGATACCCGCACGGACAACCTCGCTGACCGAAGCGTAGTCACCCGTCTTGATCTTTGAGTCGATAAATGCTGCCTGTTCACTAGGCAGACTAATCGTACGTTTTTCGATGTTAGCCATTTCGCACCTGTTTTACCCGATCCATTGAGGTATGAATAAATCATACCTCAATCCCCGTTGAGTACAAAGCTTTGTTTTCTATTGCCTAGAAGGAGATAATTTCCGGCGGTTGCCGATCAGAGAGTGCGGGAGTCTAACCTCCCGAATGGAGCCGCTAGCAGACCATCTTGCTTTTGCGAGACATTAAAAAATCATTGAGCGTCAAAACTCTTGTTCATGCTGAATAGTTTTGACGACCTAAGCTATCCGTGGAGAAAATAGCGGCTTAATTCTTCGGAACGATAATACACCAGTGAGATTATTCATGACCAATGGATGGCTGTCGTGGATCGGGAAATAGTCTGGACGTTGTTATTATTGATAATCCTGATTGCCAGCGCGGCAGCAGGTGCGTTTTTACGGGTCCGACTGCCCGCTCCACACCGTAGCAATGAATCCTTAGACTTTCTACGAATTGTGACCGCACTTCTGGTAACCTTCGTTGCACTGGTCCTGAGCCTGCTACTCGCTTCTGAACTGGCTTCCTATAACACAGCCTCTCATGACCGTAATCATTATGCCGCAACCTCACGCAACTGGATGGCTGCATGAGAGATTTCGGCCCTGAACTGGTGGAACAGCGGCAGCAATTGCATGGTTACACAGCCGCAGTCATCGCCAGCACCTGGCCTGATGAACCTCACCCAGCAGGAGTGAAATATCCGGACACATCCCAGTTTCCGCTCGTTGGAGAAGCCCCTGTGCTCACTGGCGTAATGAACGGTATCGGCATTGCATTGGCGGCTTCGCAACCACGGGATCCGCTGCATCAGGCGCTGGCGACGCGGTGCAAGGACATTTTCGCCGTTGTCTCTGCGGCCCGCTGGACCGTTATTGAAGATACCCAAGGCTCGCTCTCAGAACCGTTTTTTGGGGTATTGGTGTTCTGGCTAATGTTGATGTTCCTGAGTTTTGGCCTTCAGGCGCCTCGAAACTCCCTATCCTTCTGCATCGTCGCAATCTCCATAGTTTCGGTTATAAGCGTAGTGTTCGTTATTCTGGACCTTGACCGGCCCTATGGTGGAATTTTTGAAATCTCGAGCCACTCGATGCGTCTTGCACTTGCTGACATGTTGCGTTGAAAAGCGCGGCAGCCAATACATTGCGAGTTTCTCATCAAAATCGTCGTCTCGACAGTTTCCCAGTGTTAGAATCAGCCCTGGTTCCAGCCTGTAGAAAGAAATGAGGGATGACCGATCCTTTCGCTATTTGAATAAATCAATCCAACAAACTGATTGCCAGTCAAGAATCGTAACGCATTCTCCTGTTCGTTTAGCTGTGATGGGCGCGCAGTCATACTTCGACTGCAAAAATGTTACGATTCTCCAGCGACCGCCGATCGTCTAACAGCATGAGACGTCGCATTGCATTCTTCGCTTAAAGACAGGTGTTGTGAGGCCGAAAATAGCCGCATCAGGAATTTGCTTTTCTTAAAGGAAAGCATTCGACCAATTGGCGCGGATTTACCTTTTCATTCAACAAACTGACTAACAGCGCGAATGATGTCCGGCTTCCTGCCAATTTAAGAGACGGCTTGTTTGGCCTATCCCCGGATTGAAGGTGTTGGTGGGGTCCAGGTCCCGATAAAACTGCTTGAGGCATTCCTCAGCCTCATACATATGCCCCACATTATGTTCAGCGGGGTACTTCGCTCCGCGTTGCTCCAGCAGGGCAAGAATGTCCTTTTTCAAAGCCTGGCAATCCTGCCCCTTCTTGACCAGATATTCTTGATGCAGAACGTGGCAGAAGAAGTGGCCGCAGTACATGGTGACATCGATTTTCTTTTCGATTTCGGCAGGCAGACGTTCGAACCAGTCGAGCGCGTTGCGCGGCAAGGCAATATCGAGGGCTACGATATCTTCCACTGTCTTTGCATGAACAGCGCGATACCGAACTACCGACCCGCCGACAGCAAACCGATTGAGGAAAGCCGCCTTGCCTTCTTCGTCGGTGCACTCAAAGTAATTTCCATGTGAGGTTGGAAAGCGTTCGGCCAGATAGCGGCGCGCTTCATCGATACCCTCGTTTCCCATTTTCAAAAGCAGGTGATGTTCGTAACCATCTCGGAAACTGTTGAGCCTGGTTGGCAGATGATCGGGTAACAGACCGGTTACGAATTGCAAGATGCGATCGCTGATTGCGCTGCCGAGACGAAGCTTTTCTGTTATGCCGTCAAAACGACTTTTGATGCCGAAAGCCAAGGGGATCTTGTCTGTACCAAAAGCTTGAAGGAATAGGAATAGGTCCTTGCCGTAGCGTCGTGACAGATCATAAGCTGAGCGATGCATATATTCGCCCGCGACGGGGAGATTTTCAAAGGTTGAAAGCATATCGCGACGAATGCTTTCCAATTCTCCTGGATCGTTGGAACCGATGTAGAAAACCTGTGTCTTGTCGTCAGCTTGGAATGTGTCGATCCGCAATGCGAATACTGCAAGCTTGCCTGCCGATCCCGAGGCCTCATAGAGCCTACGTGGGTCGGCGTTGTAACGCGCCGGCGTGGTGGCCGAAATATCGCGCACATGATTGCAATATTCGTGATCCGAGGCACAAAGATTCGAGGATTGGTCTACGTTGGCAGCAGGAATATCACCTTTATCCAGTCTGCTCAGTATTTCCTCAGCTGTTTTCCCCAGATCGATGCCCAGATTATTGACCAGTTTTAAATCGCCATTGGCATCAATTCGGGCGAACAGGGCAAGTTGCGTATAGGCTGGTCCACGTCTTATCAGTGACCCGCCAGAATTATTGCATATGCCACCAGTAACTGAAGCACCGATACAACTAGAGCCGATCACCGAATGCGGCTCTCTTCCGACGGGACGCAGTGACTTTTCAAGCTGATCAAGAGTGACGCCGGGTTGCGAAATGACTTGCGCGCCCTCGGCGATAAGATCAAGGCGGCGTAGGCGCATCGTATTGATGATGACAACTTGCCGATCGTAGCCTTCCGGTACCGGCGTGGAACCGCCGGTCAGTCCGGTATTTGCGGCCTGACAAATGATAATCGTTCCCGCCTTGTGGCATGCTTCAAGCACATGCCACATCTCCAGAAGCGTGCCCGGACGCACGACTGCAAGAGCCTTGCCTCCACCATACCGATATCCCTGGCGAAAGCGCCGGGTTTGCGTATCGCCGATCAAGACATGGCGACGACCGACGATATGGCGGAGTTTTGCGACGAGATCAGGCATGTTTGTTTAGTTCCTGCAGGCAGTATCGAGGCCGGTCAAGCGAAGTAGCGCACCCTGATTGCATCGATGGCAACAGCGATAAAGATCATGAAGCCGCCAATCATGCCGACATAAAAGGAGGGTATATTGATGATCGCCAGTCCGACCTGAATGACGGTAAGAAGCAGAACGCCTCCAAGAATCCCAACCACGTTTCCCCGTCCGCCGAAAACGCTGACGCCACCGATGATCGGTGCGGCGATCGCATAAAGAAGATAGCTGGAGCCTTGGTTCGAAGTGATCGCCATCTGCCACGAGGCAAGTAGGAATCCAGCCACACCTGCTAGGAAGCCGGAGATCGTATAGGCAATAATCTTGATACGGTCCACGCGAATACCTGCGGAATTGGATGCGTGCGGGTTACCGCCAACTGCGTAGATGGAACGTCCAAGAATGGTCATGCGTAGCAGGACGCCGATCGCGATCAGAGCGACAACGAAAATCAACGGCATAACGGGCCATCCGGCAACCGATGCCTGACCGATCCAGACATATCCGTCGGACAGATTTGTCAGGGTCTTGCCTTGCGTCAGCGCCAGGAGCGCGCCTTGCAGGATGATCATCATCGATAGCGTCTGGATGAGCGAGACCATTCGCAGCTTGGTGATACAAAGGCCATTGAAGAAGCCAAGGAGCGTTGCAACCGCGACACCAACCAGCATAGCGGGAAACCAGGGCATTCCGAGATAGGAATAGGCCAGTGCTCCAATTGCAGACGAAAATCCGAGATTAGCTGGGATCGACAGGTCAATCTCCGCCACGAGCAGCGGGAGGGCTACGGCCAGTCCCAGCATTCCGAGAACCGTCGCCTGCACCGTGATGTTTTGCATGTTCATCAGGGTCAGAAAGAACTCATTGAACAGCCCGAAACCGAGGACTAGCGCCACCAGCCAGATCCACACCACATTGTGGAGAACCCAGCCGACGATTTTATGTGTCGCTTTTTCGTTAGGTTTGACCTCTTTGGCCGCAGTGGCTGTCATGACAGTGCTCATTTCTCTTATTCCTTTACCGATGTTGCGCTCACGCCTGTGAAAGGCGGCGCAGATTGTCGGTGGTGATGTAGTCGCCGGTCACGATCTCCTCGATGGAGCCTTGGCGGAATACGCAGACACGGTCGACTGCGCGCACCAATTCGTCCGTATCGGTCGAGACAATGATAACGCTGACGCCCTTGTTGCTGAGTTCATCGATGATGCGCAAAACGTCCTGCTTGACGCCGACATCGATACCACGTGTCGGCTCGTCGAGGATAAGAAGCCTTGGTTGTGTCGCAAGAACACGACCGAGGCATACTTTCTGCTGGTTACCACCGCTCAACGTATCCACTGCTGCGGCAGCGCTTTGCGCCTTGATACCCATACTGGAGAAATATCCGCCGCAAAGACGCGCTTCCTGGTCGCGTTTGACAAAACCCAGGAACGCACGCCGATCGAGTGAGGACAGTGCGATGTTTTCAGCGATCGATAAATGGCCAACAACGCCATCCTTGCGCCGATCGTCGGACAGATAGGCGACACCCTTGCTGAAAGCTGCCTTTGGATGCTGCGGTAGACTTTCCTGTGGTCCACCGTCAAAACTGATCGTTCCAGCCCTCGCACGGTTGAGGCCGAATATCGCCCGCGCAAGTTCTTTTGCGCCGGCACCTGGCAAGCCGGTAAAACCGACGATCTCGCCTGGCCGGATATCAAGTTCATCGAGGTCGACATGATGGGCGATAACACCGCGCAGACTGATTGCCGACGTTTGAGAACCGAAGATTTTGCGCTCGCGCTGAAACAGGTCGAGGCCGCGCCCGAGCACCAGTTCGGATAGTTGCTCGGACGTCATCGCCTGCACATCCTGGCTGCCACCGGCAAGAAAGCCGTCGCGCAGGACAGAAACCGCATCGCAGATTTCGAGAATCTCGTCATTATAATGCGAGATGAAAATGAAGGTGACGCCTTCGCTCTTCAACTGACGCATGAAATCGAACAGTTGCCTGCGGTCGGGAACGGTAAGGGCGGCAGTCGGTTCATCGAGGATGATGACTTTACCGCCTGAGAACATGGCGCGCAGGATATTGAGCTTGCGCCTTGCAACGGCGTTGAGCCTGCCGGCATTGACGGTTGGATCAATTCCCGAATCTTTCAACATTCGTGCGGCATCTGTCTTCAGCTTCTTCCAACGCACAAAGCCGCCTCGGGAAGGCCAAATGCCTAGCATCAGATTCTCAGCGGCAGAGATGTGATCGATAATCATAGGCTCTTGCGTGACCAGAAACACGCCGGCTTCTTCCATGGCCTTAACGTCTGCGCCATGCACCGGTTTATCATCGAGATAGATCGTTCCGCTGCTGGGTGCGCGCTGCCCAGAGATGATACCAACTAGCGTGCTTTTGCCGGCGCCGTTTTCGCCGAGCAGTCCGTGGATACTGCCGCGATTAATATCGATGCTAACGGAGCGCAACGCCGTAAAGGTTCCATATCGTTTGGTAACGTTGTCGACACGCAAGGCAATGTTGCTTTTGCCAGCATCCTTTTCGCGCCCATTTGTCTGGATATTTGTCATGATACTCCTCCGCCGCCTGCGACCGCACGCCAATCACATGCGAAACGACGCCCACCCTTGTTGCGCGGGCGTCGTATGTCACGATCAGGTATAAGGAACGCCCCATTCCTTTTCTGCGACGTAGCCCCAGTGGCGCTTGTCGGCAGCATTGTCGCCATTGATGACGAAAGGTGGAATGATGAGGGTTGGACCGGTATCACCCTTGACGATCTCGCCCTTCTCCCAAAAATATTTCTTATTTTCATACGCGCCAAGCGGCACTTCCTCGCCCTTCATTGCGTGCTTTTCCAAGAGTTCCACGGCAATCTCACCATAGGCAATAGGGTCTTGTGACACGCAGGCGTCCATGTAACCGTCCTGAATGCCTCTGACTGCAACCGGCTCGCCATCGATGGTGACGAAAATCACGTGGCCTTCCTCACCGACCTTTTTCCAGCGATTCTTTTGCTGCAGGGCAGTTGTGATGCCGCGTGCGGGCGAGTCGCTGGGAGCATGAACGGCATCAAGATCGGGATGTTCGGAAAGCGTCGACAACGTTACGGAAAGCATTTGATCAAGCTGACCTTCGGTGGGTCGGCTGATATAGGTTATGTCAGGATACTTGGCGAATTCGGCGTCCATTCCTTCCTTGCGTTGACGCCAGGCGACGCTCGCAAGTGCTCCATAGCAATTGAGGACCTTGCCGCGCGGGCTACCGTGCTTTTTGGTCAACCGATCGATGATCTCGCGTGCGGCCATGACACCGCCCTGATAGTTGTCGAAGCTGACGGTGATAGCGACATCCCCGCCATCTGCAGGCGTATCAATGATGGCGACGGGTATCTTTTTCTGATTGTAGCGGCGGATCGCGCTCACGATCGCCTGGCTATCAATCGGATCGGCAACCAGACCGACAGGCTGGGACAGCATCAGGCTCTGCCATTGTTCGAGCTGCTTTGTATTGTCGAAATTGGCATTGGTTGCCTGGAACGACCATTTGCGGCTTTCGACAGCACGCTTTACCGCCTCTTCCTCGATAACGAAAAAATAGTAGTCAAGACTTTTGTTGCTGAACGGCAGAAAGACGCGGTCTTGCGCGAATGCCTCGCGGCCGGCAAATGCCGCCGCTCCAAGTGCGAGCCCCCCTGCCAGAACGTGGCGCCGGTTGAGTTTAAGATCGATACCCATATTCACCTCCCAAAGTGCATATATATAGTTTCACTACATATGCAGCAAGCTTGTCAAGCTGATTCAGAAAAATTCAGGTTAAACGGCACCTCCCAGACCGAAGAATCGCCATCTTATGCCAATTTTCGGCGCAAATTAGGATTATCTGGAGCCCAGACAGGATCCAGCCACATCAGTCCATTTGAAGTTTTACTAGATTATCGCAACTTGACGTAGGATGTGCCGTCGAAACAACCGACCACCATACCGGCGGATTCTCTTGTAAACAGGCCATTTTCGACGACGCCGGGTATGCGGTTGAGTTCAGTTTCGAGGGGAGCCGGTTTGGTGATCGCGCCACATTTGCAATCAAGGATGAAATTGCCGCTATCGGTTACCACAGGCTGACCGTCACGCATGCGGCGGGCGATCTCGGCAGTAATTCCATGTTCGTGCAAAATGCGATCCACCATCCGCTCAGTCTGTTTCCACGCAAACTGCACAACCTCCACGGGGAGAGGAAAACCCCCGAGCGTGTCGACGATTTTTGTTTCATCGCAAACCGTAATCATCTGCTTTGATGCATGTGCGATGATCTTTTCCCACAAGAGGCACGCACCGCCGCCCTTGATCATGTTGAACTGGCGGTCGATCTCGTCCGGCCCATCGATGGTGAGATCGATCTCGCCAATTTCGTTTGGATCCGTAATGGCGATACCCACTTCCCGCGCGACGTCAATCGTCGAACGTGACGTCGTGGTGCAGGTCAGCTTCATGCCATCAGCCACATATTTCCCTAGCTCACGCACAAAGAAATGCGAGGTGGTTCCCGATCCAAGGCCAAGCTTCATGCCGTCTCGCACAAATTCCTCAATGACCCGGCGACCTGCGACTTTCTTGGCTTCATTTTGCTCTGCGGACATTTGTCTTTCCTGCCGATTGGCCGGAGCCGTTGTGGACGACTGCGGCGGTTGTTTAGATCATTAGTCCCGTATCTTGTCTGTCAGCCAGGAATCGAGGGCTGGCAGTTGATCGGGAAATTCGCTGCCGCTTGACACTGCAATTGCCGTGACGAGCATGTTGACGACGAGATGATGATTGAGGCGCGATGCGAGCGGTGTCATCAACTCGGTCTGATCGTAGGGACGAACGGCAATCAGCGCGTCCGTGACACGGGCGAGCGGACTTTCGGCTGCGGTGATCGACACGACACGCGCGCCCCCTGCTCTTGCTGCAATGGCCAGCTCCACCATCTGCTTGGTGTGACCAGACTGCGAAAAGATCAGCGCGACTTCGTGCGGTCGCGAACCTTCGACATGCATCCACTGCTTCTTGCGCCCCATGACCGCCGCACACCGCATGCCGAGGCGCTGGAACTTGTGTTCGGCATCAATCGCTGTGACTTCAGAAATACCGCTGGCGTAGATACCGGTCCATGCGGCATCGCGCAAAAGCAGGGCAGCCTGTTCAACCTGCTGGGGAATGAGATCCTCCAGAGCACGCTGGATGGCGTTGAGGGAATTGCGACAGGTCTTGCGGACAATATTCTCTATGCCGTCATTGGGGATGATCTGTTCATAGGCGAAGGGTGCAGAAGGAACGAGGCTTTGTGCCAGATGCAGCTTGAAATCCTGATAGCCATCGAAACCGAATCGGCGGCAAAAGCGCATGATGGTCGGATCACTGACCGAACAGCGCTCGGACAATTTGGCCATGCTCATATGAATGACCTCGCCAGGAGACGTGCTCACAAATTCGGCGATACGCCGTTCGGCGGCCCCCATTCCGTCTGTTTCATGGAATATGCGCTGTAACAGGCTAACCGTCATGAAATTGGTTCCTTCGTCGTCCCACTATTTAATGTGAACGATACTCCATGAGATCGGCGATACGCGCAAGCCGTTGATGCGGCTCGACATTTACATCCGCTCCACCGCCCCACGGCACGACGAAGAAAGTGGCCCCCGCGCCCTCCGCCGTCGCCTTGTCGACATTGGTGTCACCCACATAGGCCCAGTTGGCACCGTTAAGATTCATGCGCTCGACAACGGCGCGCAGATGGCCAGGATCGGGCTTGCAGGCTGGCACCGCGTCTGCACCAAGCGCCACCTCGATGAGGCGATCGAGCTCGAGGATTTTCAAAATTTCCTGAGTCAAGGCGTGGGGCTTGTTGGTGCAGATGCCCAGCCTGAAACCGGCAGCATGCAGGCTTTGCAGATCTTCGCGAACGTGGCTGAAGAAACGTGTCTTCTCGGCCGGGTTGCGATGATAGTTTTCAATATAGCTTTGAACCGCAGCATCCACGGTTGCATCGTCAAAGGGCAGGCCCTGATCAATGAATATGTCCTTCAACAGGCGGCGTGGACCATTGCCGATAAAGGTTTCGACATATTCGACGGATAGTGCTGGCCAGCCCTTGGACACCATATAGACATTCACCGCTGCGGTGATGTCCGGCGCACTATCGATCAGCGTTCCATCCAGATCGAAGATCAAAGCTGAATATTGTTTCATAACTGGAAAAATCCTTTGGTTGGACCTGTTCGACGGTCAGCCAGCAAAAACGGGATCGCCGAGAGCGTGGAAGCTCCGGGAGAGTGCAGGATAAAGCCCTCGATAGATTTCATGTGCCTTGTGATAGACAGCACTATCAGCACGATCAGCCTTCTGACACGTCAATTCGCGCAAGATGCCAGCTGCCTCAGTCGTGTCCTTCCATACGCCCACTCCCACTCCCGCCACCAGTGCCGCGCCAAAAGCCCCGCCTTCCGCAGCACCTTCTGTCGTCACCACATCACAACCGAACATGTCGGCCTGAATTTGTCGCCACAATAGTGATCGGGCGCCGCCGCCAGATGCCTTGATCACCCGGCCCTCGATCCCCATAGATTTCATCAGCGCATGCATGTCATAAAAGGCGTGAACAACGCCTTCCATGACACTACGCGAGACATCGCCAAGTGTGTGGCGTGCTGTGAGACCGATGAGGGCACCGCGTGCTGCAGGATCTGGATGCGGACAACGTTCACCGTTGAGATAAGGCAGGAATAATAGTCCGCGCGCACCTGGAGTGCTGGAGGCAGCAGCTTTTGCTACCGCATCGAAGGTAAGATCGTCACCATGCCCGGTATCGGCAAGGATTGACCGGAACCAACCCATTGCTCCGCCCGCATTCAGTGATACGCCCATGGCATGCCATTTTGCAGGGGCGACATTGCAGAACATCTGGATGCGACCGTCCGCGCTTGGAACCGGCTTATCCAGGGCCGCTGCCAGAATACCAGCAGTACCGATTGTTGTTTGCAATTGACCAGGTTCGATCACGCCTGAACCAATGGTCTGAATGACACTGTCGCCGCCGCCGCCCGCTACAGGTACCCCTACCGGAAGCCCGAAGAGTGCTGCGCCAGAAGCGTTGATGCGACCGGAAATCTCATGAGATTCATGGCAGTCGGGTAAGAAAGAAGGGTCAATATCGAGCGTCTCGATCAGCCCCGATGCCCATTTGCGCTGTTGCACATCGAAAAGCCCGGTGCCAGACGCATCCGATACTTCCGTTGCAAGTTCTCCCGTCAACACCAGGCGCAGATAATCTTTGGGGTTGAGCACATGATGCAGTTTTGCAAAGAGATCCGGCTCATGATTTTTCATCCAGACGATTTTGCCCCCGGTATAACCGACCAGCATGCGATTGCCTGTCTGGCCGATCAGAGCATCCAGCCCGCCAGCCTTTGCTGTGATTTCCTCCACTTCAGCAGCGTTGCGCTGATCGTTCCACAAGATTGCCGGACGCAGAATTTTTCTATTTTCGTCAAGCGGTGTAAGGCCATGCATTTGACCTGAAAGGCCGACACAGAGAAGTTCAATCTCCGGGCACTGCGCCATCACGCTTGCCACTGCCTTGCGCGCACCCTCAATCCAAAGGGCGGGATCTTGTTCGGTCCAACCGGCACGAGGCTGCGACAGCGCGTAGGTGGCGGTGCTGGAGGCCAGAATATCGCCTTCGACGGACACTAGCAGCGCTTTGCAGCCCGAAGTTCCGATGTCGATACCTAGAAGTGCGGACGTCATGAAGTCAGGCTCCGACGCCGTGATGCAGGCGGATATGCTTGAAATTGAAATATTCCAGCAAGCCTTCCCGGCCATGCTCATAGCCGATGCCGCTTTGCTTACGACCTCCATAAGGCGCGTTCATGATACCCGCGTCGACATTGTTGATGGCGACATTACCGTAATCAAGGTCGCTTGATAGCTGATAGATCTCCTGCAAGTCGCGCGCATAGACATAAGATGCAAGCCCATAAGGCGTATCATTTGCTAGGGCCGCAGCCTCTTCCAGCCCGTCGAAAGGCGCCACACCGACAAGCGGAC
>PJUK01000390.1_pt1 | contig 15981 bp, 14 predicted proteins | sample 1512211 | NCBI WGS metagenome assembly PJUK01 (sample SAMN08177668, study PRJNA422409) | Feces metagenome, whole genome shotgun sequencing project.
AGGATCAATCGGCGGGTTGGTGACCTGCGCGAAGTTCTGCTTGAAATAGGTGAACAGCAACTTCGACTTGTCGGACATGGCCGAAATCGGCGTATCCGTGCCCATCGAGCCGATAGCTTCCTGACCGGTGGTCGCCATCGGCGACATCAGGATTTTGGTGTCTTCCTGGCTGTAGCCGAAGGCCTGCTGGCGGTCGAGCAGGCTCACATCCTTGCGCAACGCACGCGGTTCGACCGGGTTGAGGTCTTCCAGAATGAGCTGGGTGTTGCCAAGCCACTGCTTGTAGGGATGCTTCTGCGCGATCTGCGACTTGATTTCATCGTCGGAAACGATGCGGCCCTCTTCCATATCGATGAGCAGCATACGACCCGGCTGAAGACGCCACTTCTTGACGACCTTCTTTTCGTCCACCGGCAGAACGCCAGCTTCCGAAGCCAGAATGACGAAATCGTCGTCGGTCACGATGTAACGGGCCGGACGCAGGCCGTTACGGTCCAGCGTCGCGCCGATCTGGCGACCGTCGGTGAAGGCCACGGCGGCAGGACCGTCCCATGGCTCCATCAGGGCAGCGTGATATTCGTAGAAGGCGCGGCGGTCATCCGACATCAGCTTGTTGCCGGACCATGCTTCCGGGATCAGCATCATCATCGCATGGGCGAGGCTGTAGCCGCCCTGATGCAGAAATTCGAGCGCATTGTCGAAGCAGGCCGTATCCGACTGGCCTTCGTAGGAAATCGGCCAGAGCTTGGAAATGTCGTTGCCGAACAGTTCGCTATCGACCGAAGCCTGACGCGCCGCCATCCAGTTCACATTGCCGCGCAGCGTGTTGATTTCACCGTTATGCGCAACCATGCGGTAAGGGTGAGCCAGACGCCAGGAGGGGAAGGTGTTGGTCGAGAAACGCTGATGAACCAGCGCCACCGCGCTTTCGAAGCGGGGATCGCGCAGATCGTTATAATAGGCGCCGACCTGATAAGCCAGGAACATGCCCTTATAGACGACCGTGCGCGCCGACATGGACACGACATAAAAGCCGTTATCGTCGCCGTCATTTTCCTGATAGATGCGGTTGGAAATGACCTTGCGCAGCACGAACAGGCGACGTTCGAACTCGTCGTCGGTTTCGAGCATCGGGTTGCGCCCGATGAAAACCTGAACATGGAATGGTTCGGTCGCGGCAATATCCGGCGCCTTCGACAGCGACGAATTATCGACCGGCACTTCACGGAATCCGATGAACTGCTGGCCTTCGGCAGCGATCACTTCCTTGACGATTTCTTCCGCATGGGCGCGCAGCTGGGCGTCGCGCGGCATGAATAGGTAACCCACGCCATAATGGCCCGGCTGCGGCAGGTCGATGCCCTGCCGCGCCATTTCCTCGCGGAAAAAGCGATCTGGAATCTGTACGAGAATGCCAGCGCCGTCGCCCATCAGCGGATCAGCGCCCACGGCGCCGCGATGAGTGAGGTTTTCCAGCATCTTGAGGCCGTTTTCCACGACCTCATGCGACTTCTTGCCCTTCATATGGGCAATGAAGCCAACGCCGCACGCATCATGTTCGTTGCGCGGATCGTAGAGACCTTGAGCTGGCGGGACACCCGCCGCCTTAGTTTTTCGCGTCGTTCGGGTGGAAGCCGTCGTCGCAGCTTTGACGTTTTCGTTCTGCACGTTGTGAGAAACCACATTCGTTACAGATGGCGTCAAATGCGTCATCGTCATTCCCTCCGTTTGGCCCTCTTCATGAGGCGCGCGATCAGTATATACCGAGATGGTGACACCCATCTCGCTGGTGTATTCATTCTATGGAAAGCCTTATCGACAAGGCGTTGGACGAGGTTCCGGGCAAATGGCAGAGCCAAGCGGGCAAAGCCGATGCGAGGAACGATGTTTAGCGCCTTATTCTCATCAGGCTCGGACAGACGACACCCAGCCCGCCAGATAAAGGCGCACTCGAATCTCCCCTGTCACAGTCGGAGCGCCGGTGACCGTCAGGCCATTGGCCTGCCAGCACAGCGCTTTTATTTCTGAAACCGGCGGCGCGGGGTTCAACCCATGTTTTCCGTCTGCCTCAGCTTCTAATTGGACAGCATTGCTGTCCTAATTACGTATGACAGAATTCAAATTGCCTCACAAGATGGAAACGCAATTTTTCTCAGCAACTTCCGTAATAAAATGTCGCATGCCCATATCTTTGAGACTTTTAATTGCGCATACGGCTTATTGCGTCAGTTTGGCGCGGCTTAAGGTGAACGCACAAAGCATGGAAAAGTGACAGGCCGCGTCCGTTTTTTCATCATTTTCAGTATTATCGCCTTTCTCAAGTCCCGTTATAGACAGTCGGCAGCAGCTGTCGCTGACACACTGGAATCGTTGCGAGTGGAGACAACCGTGCATTTTGCTTCAGACAACTGGGCGGGCGCCCATCCGAAAATCGCCGAAAGCCTTTCGCTGCATGCAGCCGGTTTTGCCGCCGCCTATGGCGCGAGCGAACTCGACAAGCGCGTTGAACAACGTTTCAACGAGGTGTTCGAGCGCGAAGTGGCCGTCTTTTTCGTCGGAACCGGAACGGCCGCCAACTCGCTGGCGCTGGCCAGCGTCAACCGTCCGGGCGGCGTTTCGCTGGTGCACCGCGAAGCGCATGTCATCGAGGATGAATGCGGCGCGCCTGAATATTTCACCGGCGGCGCGCGGCTGCATCCGATCGATGGCGCATTGGGCCGTATCGACCCCGAGCTTCTCAAGCGCGAACTGAAGCGCTTCAACCCGGCTTTCGTCCATGCCGGACAGCCGATGGCCGTCAGCATCACGCAGGCTACGGAAGTCGGCACGCTCTATCAACCGCAACAAATCGCCACCATTTCCAAAATCTGCCGCGATGCCGGTCTGCCGCTGCATATGGATGGCGCCCGCTTCGCCAATGCGCTGGTTACACTGGGCCTGACCCCGGCTGAAATGACCTGGAAACAGGGCGTCGATATCGTCTCCTTCGGCGGCACCAAGAATGGCTGCTGGTGCGCGGAAGCGCTGGTCTTTATGGACCCGGCACGCGCCAAGGACCTACCGTTCATTCGCAAGCGCGCGGCGCAGCTCTTCTCCAAAACGCGTTTCGTCGCGGCCCAGTTCGACGCCTATCTGCAGGACGACCTCTGGCTGGAACTGGCGCGTCATTCGAACGCGCTGGCGGCCCGACTCGCCGGACACATCAACGCCTCAAGCCAGATGCGCCTTGCCTGGAAGCCCGAAGCCAATGAAGTCTTCGCCATCATGAAACAGTCGGTTTACGACCGCCTGCGTAATGCCGGAGCGATCTTCTACGACTGGAACCCGCCGCATTCGGAAGAAAACCGCATCAGCGAGGGCGAGATTTTCGCCCGCTTCGTGACCAGCTTCGCCAATACGGAAGAAGATGTGGATCGGTTCGGCGACATGATCGCTTAAACAAAAAAGGCGGCGCTTTGCAGCGCCGCCTTTCTCATATCTATAGGCTTATCCGCGATTAGTGCGCGGTTTTCGCTTCGATCTGCTGAGCGCTGTCGGAACCAGCCTTGGCGACTTCGATCTTGCGCGGTTTCATCTGTTCAGGAATCTCGCGCTTGAGGTCGATGTGCAGAAGGCCATTCTTGAGGCTTGCACCAGCGACTTCGACAAAATCGGCAAGCTGGAAGCGGCGCTCGAAAGCACGCGAAGCAATACCGCGATAAAGCACTTCACCGATATCGGACGCCTTTTCGTCAGCCTTCTGGCCCTTCACGGTCAGCTGGTTGCGATGGGCTTCGATTTCGAGTTCGCTTTCGGAAAAGCCCGCGACGGCCATGGTGATACGATAGGTGTTCTCACCGGTGCGCTCGATATTATACGGCGGATAGGACTGGCTACCTTCCGGCGAAGCGAGCGAATCAAGCATGGTGAAAAGCCGGTCGAAACCAACCGTGGAACGATAAAGCGGGGAAAAATCTACGTGACGCATGTGTTAGCCCTCCTTTAGAGCGACATGATGCATGGTTCGGTATGATCCTTGTCTAAAAACCGCTTTGCGGTGTCCGGGATCATACATGGCGGCGAAACTCCCTTATTGGCGAATTCCTTGATGCCGGCGGCCCCTTTGTGGCGACCGCAAAACTCATTTGGGAATGGCTGTTTTGCTTTTCAAGGCCGTTTTCAAACAAGAACCGTTCCGGCATTGCCTACACGGCATGTCACTTCGCGTAACAACTCCTGATCCGTAGCGGGCTACTTTTTTGGGGGCAACGCACGACGTGAACCCAAAATGAACATCATCTTCCACGAGCGTTCATTTGCTTGGGGCTAATGTCCCGTCATGCCTGTCACTCGACAGGTTCTATTAAGGATCACGGTTATGAAAAAAGCTGTTCTCGCTTTTGCCGCACTTGCCACCGTCGCTACTGGCTTTGCGACCCCTTCCCTTGCAGACAGCTCGGGCTTGCGCGTCCAGGTTCAGTATTACGACAATGATGGTTATCGCCCCCGCCCGCCGCGCCCGGATGCACCGCCTCCCGGCTACGGACGCCCGGACCGCCGCCCCGACTGGGGTGATCGCGACACGATGCGCCCGCGTGAAGTGACCCGTATGCTGGAACGCCGCGGCTATGCGGTCGGTGACATGCGCAGGGATCGCGACACCTATTTTGTCCGCGCCACACGCCCGAACGGTCGTCGTGTGATCGTCATGGTCGACGCCTTCTCTGGACGTATCGTCGGCGAACGCCGTCCCGACCGTTACTAACCATCTCAAAATACGGAACGTCTGGCGGCAACGTCCCTTGCCGCTGACGATCCTTTGGCCGGAAGTTCGCAAGCGAACTTCCGGTTACTTTTTGTCATCATTTCGCGCATAATAACGGAAACGATCAGGGCATTATCATTCGGGAAAGGCTGCGCAACGGATGTCGGAACTGCTGTTCGAAACCGATGCGAATCCAATTCCGCATGGAATACGGTCGGGCTTTTTCACAAGCCATTCCGACTATCCCGACAGGACATTGCGTTATAGCATCCTGAAGCCGGAAACTGGCCCTGTGCGCGGCACGGTGATTGTGCTCCAAGGCCGAAACGAATTCATCGAAAAATATTTCGAGACTATGACCGAGCTTGCGGCGCGCGGCTTTGTCGCCGCCACCTTCGACTGGCGCGGACAGGGCGGCTCGCATCGGCTGCTGCCGGACAGGCTTCGCGGTTATGTTCGCAGTTTCGACGATTATCAGGAAGATCTCGATCATTTTCTGATCGACATCGTTTTGCCCGACTGCCCGCCGCCCTTCTATATTCTCGGCCATTCTTCCGGCGCCATGGTGGCCCTGGCCTCGATGGGCAGCCTGTCGTCCCGCATTACGCGCATGGTGCTGTGCGCGCCCTTCATGGGCCTTGCTGCGCAGAAACTGAGCGATGATGTTGTGCGCCGCATGGCCGCCACGCTGCGGCGCATCGGGCTCGGCACGCTCTATGCGTCCGGCAAAAAAAGGCTGACAGCACGGCCATTTGCGGGAAACCCGCTGACCAGCGACCCCGCGCGCTTTATGCGCAACACGGAAATCACGCGCCTCTTTCCCGATCTGGCGCTGGGCGGCCCGACAGTGCGCTGGGTTTGGGGGGCGCTCGAAACGGCACGCCGCATCAATCAGCCGGACTTCTATGAGGAAAGCCCCAGCGTGCCGGTGCTGATCATTGCCGCAGGCGATGACCGCGTCGTCTCGACGCCGGTGCTGGAGCGCTTTGCTGCGCGCACGCGCAATGTCTCACTGATCACCATCGATGGCGGGCGTCACGAACTGTTGCAGGAAGCCGATTTCTATCGCGAACAGCTCTGGGCCGCGTTCGACGCCTTCATTCCCGGTTCGTCGGATGTAGAAACCATGCCGGAAACCATCGAGCCTGAATTTTCCGGCATCTGACAAGACGGTTTGGGGAATTAGCCCAACGCGCCGATTCCCCGCACCAGAATTTAGCCGTTCAGCAGTTCAAGCGCGGCCCTGTGCAGTTCCGGCGTGGCGGCTGCGACGATATCGCCAGCCTCTTCCGCCGGGCCGCCATCGCGGCGCGTAACCACGCCGCCCGCCTGTTCGATTATCGGGATCAGCGCCACGATATCGTAAGGCTGCAAGCCGGACTCGACAACGATATCGACATAGCCGCCCGCAAGCATGGCAAAGGCGTAGCAATCGACACCATAGCGCGACAGGCGCACAGCGCTTTCAAGGCGGTCGAACCCCTTGCGGTTTTCGCCTTTGAACAGGGCAGGCGTTGTGGTGAACAGCGTCGCATCCGCCAGTGTCGCGCCCTTGCGCACGGAAAGACGGCGCGGCGCGTCGCCATCGCCTTCACGCAGCAGATAGGCGCCCTCGCCGTCGCTATAAAAAAGCTCGCCCGTGAAAGGCTGCGACATCATCCCGGCGCGCGCATCGCCATCCACCGTCAGCCCGACCAGCGTACCCCAGACCGGCAAACCCGATATGAAGGCGCGCGTGCCATCGATAGGGTCGATGACCCAGACGTGGCTGCGGTCAGTATTTTCGGGGCCATATTCCTCGCCCAGAATGCCGTGCTCCGGATAACGGTGGCCGATGACGGCACGAATCGCCCTCTCCGCAGCACGGTCCGCTTCGGTAACAGGGTCGAAACCGACGCTGTATTTGTTGTCCACCGCGTTCAACTGACGAAAGCGCGGTAAAGTTTCAGCCGCCGCTGCCGCTGCCACTTCGGAAAAAAATGCCTTGTCGATGAGCAACCCCATCCTCCTGTTTCCATGACATGGCTGCAACTTGTGCATCCATGCTAATTTTGCTCAATTATTGAGCAAGAAAAAATTCGCCCAAAAAAGATGCGCATTTTCTTGACGCAACCAGCTTTAGCGCGTAGCTTAAAGACTAGACAGGTCTTCCTGTCGATGCCTTTCGGGGCATTTCCTCCCTAGTCTTTGGCCGCGTTCGTTTTGCTCGAGCGCGGCTCTTTTTATCGGCATGAGACCCGGACTGGTTGCGGCCTTACCTATTCGGCAGCCAGCGGCGGCGCGATGAACAAATCATCCGGAAGCGATGTAAGATAGCTCAGAAACTGATGCAGATCGCCACATAACGTTTCGAAGCCCGCAAGTTTGTGCAGCGACTGCTCGTTCACATAGAGACTGCGATTGATCTCAATCTGCAAGGCATGGCACGCAACGGCTGGCCGACCATAATGCTCGGTGATGAAACCGCCCGCATAGGGTTTGTTATGCGCAACCGAATAGCCCAGTTCACGCAGCAGCTCGATGGCCGCCTGCGTGAGGCGCTCGCTGCAGGAGCGTCCGAATCGGTCGCCAATGATGAAATCCGGGCGGGAGCCCACCTCCCCCGGACGCACACCCCCCGGCATGGAATGACAATCGATCAGAACCGCATAGCCGAACCGCTCGCGGGTCGACTGCAACAGACCTTCCAACGTGCGGTGATAGGGCTTGTAGAGGCTTTCGATGCGGTAAAAGGCTTCGGCAAGGGGGATTCTCCCCGGATAGATCAATTGCCCCTCGCCCACCAGACGCGGCACCGTGCCCAGACCACCGGCGACACGCGCCGACTGGCTGTTGATGAAGGGCGGCAAGGTTTCGGTGAACATGCGCGGATCAAGCTCATAGGCTTCGCGATTCACATCGAGAAATGCGCGCGGGAAATGGGCTTTCAGCAGCGGTGCGCCGAGCCGCACGGCAGACGCGAACAGCTCATCCACATAACAATCTTCCGAATGGCGGATGCTGAGACTGTCGAGGCGGGATAATTCCAGAAAGGATTGCGGATAATAACGACCGCTATGCGGCGAGTTGAATACGAACGGAATTCGCTGCTCTGCCGGAGCATTCACCTCGAAAGGCGGTATCAGGCTGAAATCACGCTCCAAACTCATATTTTGATCCGTCTATGCATGTCTTGTTTGCGGCGGCTGGACACAGCGCACCGGCAGGCTCGACAAATTACGTCAACCGCTTCGCCGGTGCAAATACCAACAGGGAACGCCGAATTCGATCACGAACTGAAAACTGCGGCAATCCCGTCACAAATGACAGGTTGTTGCCAAATGCATGCCATAACAATTAACATTCGCGCGAGCATTCATTTCATATTTACCAAAGAAGCGTTTTCTAGAGTGGAAAATTGAATCGTTCACGCTGTCCAAGCACTGGAGCGAACGATGGGAAATTCGGACGGACCAATGAAAAGAATTCTTCTTGCTGAAGACGACAACGATATGCGGCGCTTTCTCGTGAAGGCACTGGAAAAGGCCGGCTATCACGTGACTCACTTCGATAATGGCGCCAGCGCCTATGAACGACTGCAGGAAGAGCCGTTCTCACTGCTGCTGACCGACATCGTGATGCCGGAAATGGATGGGATTGAACTGGCGCGCCGTGCGACGGAAATCGATCCAGACCTGAAAATAATGTTCATTACGGGATTCGCAGCCGTCGCCCTGAATCCTGATTCTGACGCCCCGCGCGACGCGAAAGTGCTTTCCAAGCCGTTCCATCTGCGTGACCTGGTGAACGAAATCGAAAAAATGTTGATCGCCGCCTGAGGCGATCACTGGCCAAGGCGCGGTTTTCCGGGCTTTTGAAAAGTCTTCAACAAAAAGACGAAAAAACTTCATAAAAGGGCATTGACGGGCGCAACGCGATATGGTGTATGCGCCACATCGAATGGGCGTATAGCTCAGCGGGAGAGCACTACATTGACATTGTAGGGGTCACAGGTTCAATCCCTGTTACGCCCACCATTCGATCCAGAAAGCCTTGTGTTTTCAATCACTTTCTTCCCCATTACAAATAGTATGTCTGCCGCGCTTGTGTGAATCTTGAATGCAAGTGACCGGCTTCGAATATGTGTTTATCCTGCCCGCACCCTTCGAGCGCGAGCAGGACTTGCCGTTAAAGATTATATTGTTGGCGCGCGATATCCCCGAGACCGGCTTGATCAAGGTTCGTCAAAGGCGCTAAAAAAGTCACCTGAATTACGCCCGGATCGCGTCCGATTTCGATAGCGCCGTTGATCGTAGCCCGGTTGCGCACTTCCGAAACGGTCATATCCAGCAGCTTTGCCGCTCTTTCCAGGCCATTGACAATAGCCGCGTTCATATTGGCCGCCGTGCCAATGACGGAAATCGGCGCCACTTCCTCAACGACTTTGACGCCCCACTGTTGAGCCAATTTTGCACCGCGTTTCTTTTCTTCCTCCGTGAAGGGCCTTGCCAATGGCGGCAGATCCTCAAGCAGCGGAAACAGCACGGGACCGTCATTATTGTAGCTCTTCAGCACCTCGACCTGCAGGGTGACGCTTCCGGCCACATCCATTGTGTGCCCTGCGATTTCGCCATCCCCCTGGGCAGCGTGCATGTCACCCATATAGACGCCAGCGCCTGGAACCTTGACGGGGCAAACCAGAACGGCACCGGCGCGCACCGCATCGATGTCCATGTGCCCATCGGTCTTGTGCTTCTGCAATTCCTCCTGGCTCAAGGCATAAGGGTGCGGCGCACCGACAAGGAACGCGCCGAAGTCGCCAGCGTTATGGGAATCCGGCATAGCCTTCGAAGGGGTTGTGCCCAGCTGCCCAAGAAATGGGCGCATGCGCACAATGGCGCCGACGAGATCAGCCGGAGCGTAGTTCAACACGGAGTGCTGCACCGATTGATCAGGTAGCGACGCATAGTGATTGGCATTCTTGGCGATGCGTTCCGCAGCGTCCTTGTTGACCGTCAGGCCAACATCCTGCGCTTCGTCGAACACCACCGTGTAACCATGCACAATCTCGAATGGCTTGATCGCCGTTCCGCATTTGTTGCAGCGCACGGAATCCTGTCCCACGCCTTCAATATGCGTTTCGGGCCAAACTTCTTCACAGACAGGGCAGCGCGCCGCAACAAACGGATCGCCGAGACAATATTTGTTCGAAACGGCGTCGTGACCGGACGCTGTTGCCAATGAGGTTACGGAAATATCGCGAATGCGGATGACAACACCGTCGCCAACCTCTGCGCCCTCAATATAGACTGGCTTGGTCACTTCGTGTCCACCGCGGAGACGCGGCGTAATCATCGGCCCCCAGCAACCTGGCGCGGTATTGGCGATGATCGTGCCGCCATTCTGCAATGGACCCAACATCGGTTCGGACGGGTCCAGAACACTATTGGTAAAACCGTCTACGACGACGCTCCGCTTCGCAATATTGGATGGTGAATCTGCCATGGTCGCTCTCCCGCTGGTTTGTATCGAAGCCAGATCATAGCTCCGATAGCCTTGACCACAAGGAAAGAACGCCGAGACCTTGCCGGACCGTGCATGAAATGCCCCCTCTCCGGCTGCTCGCGACCGTAACGGGCGTGGCGCAATTAGCGCTCACCTCCCGTTTCAGCCATCAGCGTCTTCTCTGGACAAGCGGCCTGCTGAAGCCGCTATTTGGGCGAGGTAATGACCTTTGCGAATCCTCCAAGGGCACGATCATTCAACTCCAAAATTTCGATCGCTAACCACCGATAAATTATCCGCAGCATGGCCGTTCATGAAGTAGGTTGTAGCAGCTTTGATTCTGCTATTAACATTCAACTTTACAAGAATAGATTCTATATGTGACTTTACCGTTCCGGGACTAATATTCAAAATCTTGGCAATTTGCTTATTCGTGCAACCGTCCAATACGAGCCTAAGTATCTCTTCTTTCCGATTGCTCAACAAGCCGGAGTTCCTACGCCGGTTCCCCATGGAATTTATCTCATTCGAGTAACACGTGAACCCGGAATTAATAACGGATATTACATCATGCAAACCGTCGATTGAGGTACTCCTCTTGATAACTGATTTTATATTGTAACTATCAAATCCACCGCGGCGAAAGCTACTGTCATCGCCAACCATCAATATTATTGGAACGAGTGGCAGTTTTTCTTTAATCTTTTCAAGTGACCCCGTCAGGATTGATGGGGAACAGTCACCGGCAATTAACACCGCTGACAATATCAAGTTTTCGATGTCTTCAGACCAATCTGAAATCGAATTACACCCGTAAATACAATAATTTTTGTCGATGTTCTTTAAGCCATGCATTGTCCCTCGTAAATATATATCATGGCTGTCTATAATTAGTAAATTCATTTTATTATCCACTTAAAATAGACGAATCAATTAATAAAGTATATATATGCAGTAATTTATATTAAATATCATTAAGTCCAAATTATTTCTAAAAATTACGCCCCATAGATTAAACATTGTTTATTCCCCATAGTTTAAATTATATAAAAATATCTCGATTAATTTCTTCCCTATTTTTAAGAGCCTGAATCAAGAAGCGGCATGTGTGTGCGAAAATGGTGATTTTCGAGTACCGGAGCGGAGCGTATTCAAGGTACGTGAGCACCGGAACGCAGAAAATTGCCATTTGCAGCCACACAGGGCGACTTTTGGAACAGGCTCTAAGGTGCTCTCAAGAACAGATCGCGCTCAGCGGCCCGTCTGCGCGTTAAACCGGGCAACGCCATTCCACCCGCCTTGTTCCATCGCAAAAATTGTTCTGCAGCTTCTGTATATTGACCGTGGTTCAGGAGGCGAAGCAGCGTCGAGCCTTTCAGATTGGCCAGCCCTAGATTGAATGCGAATGATACGAGAGCATCGAATTGATTCTGGTTCATACTGACGGCGACATACTGGATGACGCCCCCTTCGAATTTCCTCAAATCACTTTGAAGTAAATCCTCTGCCTCCAATTCCGTTAAAGGCCGGTCAAATCGCTCTGAAGGCAGTATTAAATGGCCATAGCCGATAGTCCATTTTCCTACAGCATCTTTGTATTTCTCGAGCCTCAAACCTTCAAACTCTTTAATCAAATTTAGACCAGATTGACCTATTCTTCGTTGTTGCTCCATAACAATAACCTCACGATTGACGAACGGGCTGTATGTGACGTGTGTACTCGTCGATCAAACGCATCACGCTTTCCGGCGGCTCAAACGATGCAAACTCCATCTCGATATCTACATGGCTGGGGCAGCGCCCATTTTTGTCATGCGCAGTTGGAGAGAGGCTTACAATAAAGCGGTTCGTCGTTTCTTCCCCGGAAAGAGCAGAGGCGTCCATTGGCTCGATGGCTTCTGTACAGACGGTCAAGAATACTTTCATCTTTTCCAGAAGAAGCCCGCGAGGCGTAGACATCGCCACTAGAGGGATTTTGATTTGATGGTCGTCATCCAGCTCGATATCAACGACTTTAGGCTTAAGGCGCCCATCGCCAATGTCGTCAAAGAAAGGCTCCATAGCCTGTAAGTATTGACGCGCGACCAATCGGTTTGCTGCCATGGCTGCGTGCTGCATACCGAGTGCAATTTCATCTATTGATAATACCGGTCGATTACTTTGAAAAAAATTAGATCCATGATCTTTTGAAGAAGTATCAGATTCTTCAATTCCGGTCTTTTTATATAACCAATCTTTTATAGACATAATACTACCTTTTGGGTGAGAAGATCGCCCAGCGATCTTCTCACCTCGATTCAATTTTATTAATTAATAATATTTAATATTAATATTTGTAATTAATTAATTTATTATTGGCTTAATTTGTGTCGCCTCCATTATTATTTTCGCTAGGAGTGAGCATCAGGTTCTTTGGATCCGTCTTAGGGAAATCCACGGCTTTGACATCCTTGTGCATCACAGGCTTGGTGGCAGCGTCTGTCAGGAAGTCAATGACTCGCAGCAGCGCTTCCGGCGCAGGCTGACGCTTTACCTGGGTATGAATGCTATACTTCGCCCGGGTGTCCGTTGATCGCGTTTGTTCGGACTTATGCGATACGCGACCTGCTAGTTTAACGCTGAAAGGCCCCCAGCCGATGCTGCCTTCGGCCGTTGCATCAGCCTTAGTCGTGCTCTGGGATTTTTCTGCCTGCGTAACTTCCAGCTCAAAATCAATAGTACCCTCTTCAATGCAAATATTGGGGTGAGCAATAGTTGCAAGCAAAGGAATACGCATAGTCTTCTTGAGCGTAGATGGAGTTCCATCTTGCTCGTTGATTACGGTCTCGTCGTAATCGAACTGAACGGCAATAGCGACGCCGTCCTTAATACATACCTTTAACAGAAATTCTGCATAGCTGTGGCTCGCCTGTAGCTGAGCCTTAATCATGGCCTGCAGCGGCCCGCCGATCATATCTTCGACGGGCAGAGCGTGAATGACAGAACCAATAAAATTCGTATCCATTTTTCAAATCCTTAATTAAATATATTGATGTGGACCACATGAGACACAGTAATGGAATTGATGAAGCGCCGAAATCCGCTGCATAGCCGTGAGCGGCGTGGCCTAGTTTCACTGCCATCAGACATATGTGGAACAGCATAGTATGTAGTTGTGGGGGTCGCGTCAGATCGGTGACTGCGCCCCATGTCTGAACCAGACCGTGTGTCGAGACCGCACTATTCCTTTGGCGCGCGTTGCTTGTCGCTTGATGTATCCGACAAGCGAAGCTTCGGCGGTTCTCCATCCGCGAGACAGTTGATCACAACGTCAACGATCCCGGAGGCAACAAAATCCGCCCGAATTCTATTTTGGAGTTCTGCGCCTTCCTTGCGGTCTCTCGTCTGCCCAAGGGACCATATGGCAACACCGATCAACGCATCTGGATTAAGACGCTTCAGACGGCGGATAGAGAACCTTCCGCGTGTCGCGTACTCCACATTGAGATAGCAGACCACGATAGCGGACGCCTCGGCGACAGCCTCTTTTTTCAACTGGCTTGGCAACAAGCCCGCATGGCCGATAACAGTGGCGCGCGCACCCTGTACGGACAGCACCTGAGCCACCATTTCGGCGGTAATGTCATCCAGCGCATCATGGCCGCCGATACAGACGACAGTTCTCCCCTCACCGGGCGGAAGTTCGACCTTGGCCTTTTCCTTGGTGGCCGCATCGACCGTCACATCTTCATCGTTGTCCAGTTCTTCATTTGCAATCATGCGAAGATTGGCAACAAGCATATCTGCGCTGCTGGTGACGTCCTTCAGCTGCTTTTCATTCAGCGCCCCGCGCGCCCTGTCCTGTTCCGCAAGGAGGAGCGCCGGGATGGCAACAGCGCCATAATATTCAACCAGAAACTTCTCTTCGAGGATTTCTTCCGCATTATCCGTTGCTTCGATCGGGTCTCCCGCAAGCAGGCGTTGATAGAGCCTCTCTTCCGGGTCTAGGACCGGCTCGTCGCCGAACAATATCTCGAAGAACTCAAACTGCGGCACATGCCGCCCCAGCACTACGAGACAAACCGTCAGCGGGGTTGAGAGTACCAGCCCAACAGGTCCCCAGAGCCATGCCCAGAAGATCGCGGATACAATGATTGCAAGGGGGGACAGTCCTGTTCGCGAGCCGTATAGCCACGGCTCGATGACGTTATTGCTGATGAGTTCCACAATGATGAAGAGCGCGATGGTGCAGATGAGCAATGTCCAGCCGGGCGAAACCGCAAATGCCAGAAATATCGGCATGACCGCAGCAATCACCGGCCCGATATAGGGCACAAATCTCAGCACTATAGCGAGCATGCCCCACAACAGCGCATTGGGTATGCCAAGCAGCCACAGGCCGATGCCCAATGGCACGCCATAGGCAATATTGACCATGAGTTGGGTCAGCAGATATTGACCGACGCGACTACCAGCTTCCTGAAGGGCTTCGGTGGTTCGATGCAAATCGCCATAACCGACAAGCCGGATAAACCTGTCGCGCAGTTCTTCCCTTTCAAGCAGCATGAAAACCACGACCACGATGACAAGGCCGGTTGTCGCCAGCGGGCTGATCAGCGGCCCCAGAACGTTTTCCAGCGTTTCGATGGGGCTGCGGCGCGAGAAGACTTCAACCAGCACCGGTTTTCTCTCCGGCTCCGGATTGATCCCGGGAACATCCGGCTTTTCTTCCGGACTGTTGATCTCGGCCCCTACCCGTTCGGCGAAGCGGTTCAAGCGGTCGATGATCCCGCCTTCCGTGCCTGCCTTCTTCAAATTCCGTATTTTCTCAATGATGTTGTACTGGTAGGTCGCGATGTTCTGCCCAACCTCCGTCACCTGAAAGGCCAGGATCGCGCTGAAAATCGCGATGATCAGGAAACCCCCGACAACACTGGTGATGATCGCCACCAGCCTCGGCAGCCGCAGCCGGCGGAGGAAGGCCACAATCGGCGCCAGCATGAAGGTGAGCAAAATCGCTATGGCCAGCGGCAGGAAAACATCTTTGGCGAAATAGAATATGGCAATGACCCCGGCCATCGCGGCCAAAGTCGGCAACCTGGTGTTGGCTGAGTTCAACGGCAGATTTCGATTAGGAACCCCACCATAACGGTCCATAGTGCATCCGGCTAATAATTGGTCACCTTATTAATGGAGATGACCAGTTTTTGTTCCGTGAATTGAACCCACAAGACGCGAGATAAGATAAAAGCGGCCCTGCAGCCGCCTTTTGTCAGAACTTCGCACCGACCCGCAGTGCGAATGCGTGGTCTCGCGCGCCAGAGCCGCCGAAGCCGGTCTGATATTCTACGCCGGTGGTCCATGCATTTTCGAAACTGAAATCAAGCGACAGACCGACATTTCCGCTATCGCTGCTCTCGCCTTCGATGTCGAGCGCATAAGGAAGCCCACCGAGTGCGCTGTAGCCCATTGCGGTCCGGCTCGCCCCTTGAAAATCATGCGCGTATTCTGCCCGCACACCCGGCGTCAAACGGCCCCATGTGTAGTCGATGGCGTAATTGGCGCGCAGACCAACCACACCCGTGACGGTGTCCACGGTTTGATCGCCATAGGTCAGCCGATAGATGCTGTCTCCGCTTTCGGCATAGCCATCGAGCCAGGAACGCGACATTTCCAACCGGCCATAGGGTGAAACCAGCCACGTTTCCTGACGAAATTCGTAGGCCGCCGTCAGAGACCCGAACATCTGGCTGCCGTCGCGTTTGCCGTCGGTC
>PJUK01000391.1_pt1 | contig 15966 bp, 12 predicted proteins | sample 1512211 | NCBI WGS metagenome assembly PJUK01 (sample SAMN08177668, study PRJNA422409) | Feces metagenome, whole genome shotgun sequencing project.
CTCAATGCGTTGCCATCCTTATCTGTTTGAAGAATTGCAGCTGTTACAAGCTGAAGATAAAGCGGCTGCTTTTAAGGAATTTTCGCCATTATTGTTTAAACATCTGGCCTATACCTTCAATCGTGCAGCCAAAGCACTGGCATTTTCGATTACGGGTGGCTCAGATGAGGGCTCTAAAAATGCCGATGATTTTTCGAAAGTCTATTATAGTAAAATCAACCGTTTCAGTGCCGATTTTGCCTTAACCGCCGATATGGCGCTGGGAATTCTGGCGGGTGATTTAAAGCGTAAGGAAATGCTGTCTGGACGTCTGGCCGATATTCATGCGCATTTATTTATTGCGACGGCAATCCTGAAATATTATGAACAGGGTCAACGCACCGAAGCAGAACAGAAACATGCCGAATTAGCCCTGAATAAAGCCCTGTATCAGGTGCAAGAAGCCTTCTTTGGCTTCTATGATAATTTTCCGATGCCGCTTGCCGCTGCTATGGTGAAACTGATCTGTTTCCCATTTGGCCGTCCTATTGCAGCGCCGTCAGATCAGTTGAAGCAAGAGGTCGCGCAATTGATGATGCAGGAACACGCGTTCCGGGACCAGTTGAAGCAACATGTCTATTACAATACAGATGCCAACGATGTGATGGGACGGATGGAGTCTACATTCCAAAGCCTGTTACAGCTACAGCCATTGTGGAACAAGTTTAAAAAAGCCGAATCCAAAGATCAGTTTAGCGGTCTCACCTTTGAAGCGCATATTGCCAATGCAATCGAGACAGGTTTTATCACTACAGCTGAGGCGGAGTCACTTTTAGACTACAATGCCAAACGTTATGACAGTATGTTGACGGATATTTTTGATGAGCATTTAGTCGATGACCTGCCGTTGGAAAATCCTCATCTTCGCAACTTATGATTGAATCGTGTAAGTACAGCTTGAAGCAGTCCTGAATGTATCTGAGATGAAGCGTCATCTACGCCTCTTTTGCTTATGTTCAGGGCTGTTTTCATAACAGTCTCGAGTTTTTAAGCTCATCTGTTATATTTTTTTTGGAAATTTCTGTGTCTTTTATTGTTGTGTAGCGTGTTGCACTATAACAGTATGAGTTGAGCAAAACCAAAGGTGACACCATGAGTTTTTTGAAAAAAAAGAATAATGCCAGTTTTGTATTTTTCATTATTACACTATATGCCTTTTTGGGCTTTGGTATTGGCTATGTAATCTGGGAATATCTGTTATAGGCTCATAGGCTTGAGCGCTGTCCAGTTTTTACATGCAGAGCTGGCTGATTCAGTTCCCAGTTTAAGAAGTCATGTTTCTATTCTTGTGATCCAGTTAAACCATCGAACCAGTCCTTCGATGGTTTTTTATATCTTTGATTGGCTGTTCTAAAATAAAAACGAAATGTTTTAACACGATGGCTGTGTTGTTGCCGGATATTTGGCATATTAGAAGCAGATGCGCAAGAACAGGAAAACTGGTTGGGTGCGCGATGCGGATTAATCAGTCTGGAGCTTGAGAAAATGGGGCGATATGAGCAACTATTGGCCAAATTGGTGCTGCTTGGCTTTATTCTTTTCAGCTTGTCGGCCTGTCAGTTGGTGAAATTGCAGCAACGAAGTTTAAGCGCCTCCTTAACCGATAAAACCCAGACCATTCTGACCCGATCCCAGTTGAGTGATGCCACACAAAATAGCTTGCTGCTGTCCGGAGTTCCGGTCGAAGCATGTTTAAGTCAGCCTGAGCAATGCGTACAGACATTACAACAGAAACTGGGCGAAAGTCCTGAACAGCGTTATGCCGCAGCCAGTGAGATTTATCTGGCACGGGCCCTGCAACTCGGTCAGGAGAAAAATTGCCAGATTGCATTGGCTCAAACGTCGCATTCAGCACAGCAAAACCGCTGTCTCGATGAAGTCTTAAGTTTGCTTGATCAAAGTGTTCGCTTTAGCTTTGCGTATTTATTTGCAACGCCCTCTACGCTACAGAAACGTATTTTTGATCAACGCCAGACCCAGGTTCGGCTTTTTTACAATGTTGCTCTGTCACGTTTGATCACTAAGGCCTATTTACGGCATCGATTTACCCGCTTTCCTCAGCAGTTACAGATTAACCAGCGACATTATCAGTTCAATTTTGATCATTATCCGGAACTGGCGAACACCGATATCCAGTTATTGCAGTCTAGCTACAATATGCGGTTCTCCGGATTTTACAGTGTTAACCGACGCGATGGTCTGGGCTCGGAATTTGTTCTGGTGGCCAAAAATCAGCAGTCTTCAAGCCCTGATTATATTTATGATCCTGAAAGCTATTATGCCGGTAAAGAAAATCCTTATATTCATGCGGCCAGATATCTGTCGGTCACCGCCGTGGCTCAGCCTGCGCCTAATACTTCGGTCGAGCAGTTACTGAATGCGGCTCCCTTGCAGATCCAGCTGATCGATCCGTTCCGTTATGACCAGCTTCAGGTGGCACAGCAGGACTATTTACTTACCGCCAATTATTCAGCGCCTTATGGTCTGTGGCTGGCTGAAAACAATCTGGGCGGAACCGGCTATAAAACCCTGATCGATCGCAAAGAGCAATTCAGCATGCCACATCTGTTCATGCTGGAACCCTATAATCCGGATAAAAAAATCATTATTTTTATTCATGGGCTGGCCAGTAGTCCAGAAGCCTGGATCGCCTTGACCAATGATATCTTGGGAGATGACAGCTTACGTCAGCACTATCAGGTCTGGCAGGTTTTTTATTCCACCAACATGCCGATTCTTGAAAGTCGTGCCCAGATTTATGCTTTGTTAACACAGGCTTTTGCCATGCATGATCCGCATGATGCTGCCATGCAGGATGCGGTACTGATCGGACACAGTATGGGGGGCATTATCAGCCGTTTGCTGATGGGGCAGGGCGACATACGCCAGCAGGCCGTCGAGGCAATCCAGAATGATCAGGCGCATGACTTTATTTTTTCTGCTGCGGTGAGCAAGCGTTTTATGTTCCGTCCGATTGAAAACATTAACCGGGTGATTTTTATTGCTACCCCGCATCAAGGAACAGCCTATGCAGATCGCTGGTTTACCTTGGCTTTGCGCAAGATAATTCATTTACCGGCCAAGTTCTTAACGGCGGCCGAGCTGGCGGTGGCAGACCACAACATCAATATTCATCAAATGAAGAAAAATCTGGCAGCCGGCATTATCGAAAACGGTCCCAGTGATTTAAGTTATCAGTCCAAATTTATGAACATGACTCAGGCCATCCAGCCGGTGCATGGGCTGGCTTATCACTCCATCATTGGCAATATCACCCGGCATCAGGAGCCAGATAAAATGACTGATGGTATCGTGCCGTATAGCAGTTCGCATCTGTCAGGTGCCATCTCGGAAAAAGTCATTCAGGGCGGGCATTCGATTCAGGAACAGCCCGAAGCGATTCTTGAGTTAAGACGGATTTTAAAACAGCATATGCAATTGCATCCGTTGGTGCCACCCACACAGGCTGTTAAGGATTAACGGTCTTGGTATTTTTCAACTAAAGGGGCGGTTGATCGAGTAACCATTGAATGGAGGCATCAAACAGTTTGAGGCCATCTTCTGAAAGATTGGTAAATGTCTCATTATTGAGAAAGAACATCAGCCGTTTTGCTGGTGCCAGCGATTCATAGTCCATGGTTGCACCTTTTTCATAGCCCCAGATGGCCACTTTTTCTGGTTGCCCATATATCGTTGCAATAATGGTCGCGCCTAATCCCGGCTTGCCCCAGCTCATGGGTGCCTGTGCTTGATAAACGTTGCGAGTTCCCGCAGGAAGATGCGCAGAGAGGGAATGCGGTGCATTGACCAGCCACAGGTAACGTTCTTTTTCGACTTCGCCAAAATCGGTATCAATCCTCTTGCCGGTCATGGCCAGATCATCGAGATAATCATTTTCCCAAGTCATCAGTGGAATCGGGAGTTGGCGCCAGCCTGCTTTTAAATTTTTGGACGCAACAGTTGAAGAAAGGATGACCAGATCAGGCTGGTTTAAGTCGCTTGGCGAAACCGATTGATCCAGCATCTCGACATGGTAACCTTTGCTTTGCAAGTATTTCTGAATGGCAATATCGGTACTCGCTGACGCACTGTTCAGTTGTGAGATCAGCACAATTCGGGTTTGAGCATACGCAGCAGAACTCAACAGCATGCCAAGCAACACAAGGATGGAAAGAAAAGTTTTCATCTTGATCTCAAACAAGGGCAGTGAACCCATCACTGCCTTGACTCCATAATTAGAATTTAAAAGTAGCACGCAATAGTGCTTGACGAGCGTCACCTTGTGATACTGCCAGATTATTGACGCTGGCAGTGTAGTAGGTTTTATCGAAGATATTATTTAAATTAAACTGGAAGTTCACCGCCTGTTTGGCAATGGTGGTGTCATAGCTGATAAAGGCATTAGCCAGTGCATATTCAGGTAGGTCAAAGGTATTCTCTGAGTTACCGGCACGTTTACCGACATAATTACCGCTCAAGCCCAAACGTAAGTGACCATTGTAAAGTTCGCCATAGTTATAAGCCAATGCCAGAGACGCCGTGTCTCGTGCCCCATTATTTAAACGATTGCCTTGCAGACCGGTTTCATCTTCAGTGACTTTGGCATCGGTATAGGCATAGGTCAGGGTGGCGTCGAGTTGATCGGTTAGACGGCCTGTGAGGTCGAGTTCAACGCCTTTGGAACGGACAGCACCTGTGGTGTGTAGTTCGACTTCTTTGCTTGATGGGTTGGTGATTTTGGCAAGCACATTACGCTTTTTAATATCGTAGAGTGCAAAGTTGGCTTTGATACGGTCATTGAATTCGTATTTTGCACCAACTTCATAGGATTTTGCCTGTTCCGGTTGGACATCCGAGTCAATCACGGCATTGCCCCCTAAAGGCGCAATCGAGGAGTTCGGTTTGAGTGACTCGGTATAGCTGCCATACAATGAAAGCTGGTCGTTCCATTGATAGACCAGGCCTGCATGCGGCAGCCAGGCATCATCATTGGTATTGGTATTTTCCTTAAACGGTCTGCCGCGCCCAGCCGTTTGTTGATAATGCAAGTAACGTCCACCGAGTACGGCAATCCATTTTTCATTTAAATGAATCGCATCCTGCAGATAAAAACCATAGGTATGCAATTTATCAGTTTGATCACTATCGTCATTGCTGATCTGACGAGATGCTTCCACAGCGCCAAAATCCGGATTTAGATAGTCGAGGGTTGAGGTATTGCCACGAACCATGTCTGGGCGGAAATATTTACGGTATTCAATGTCTGAACCGATTTGAATATCATGCTTTAAACCAAACAAATTGGTTGAACCGTTGAGATAGGCTTGGGCATTACTATCGATGCTTTCTGCATTTAAGGTCGCATCGGTACGACGCTTCACCGTATGATTAGCAGTATCTAACGAGGTAACACGTAACTGGTTGGCATCATAGGTTTCATAATTGTAGGTATAGCCGAAATGAGCTGACCAAGTATCATTAATTTGATGATCTACCAGCAATTGCGCTAGATGATCTTCACCTTTCATCTGGTTAAAGGCTTCATCCAGACGCTGGTATTTTGAGATCGGCAACGCTTTTTTAGTGTTGAGGTCAAAAATGGTGGAGCGATCAAAAGGGACATCAAAATGACGATATTGATAGCTGAGATTGACTTTGGTCTGGCCATTATCCCATGCCACCGACGGCGCAATTAAGGTCTGTTTGAGATTGCCAAAATTACGCCAATAGTCTGCGTCAGAATGATCGACAATAAAACGATAGGCAAAGTTACTGTCATTAATTGCGCCTGTTGTATCCAGACTTGCACCCACACCATTTTTACCGGCCGCAAAGCTTGAACCATAAATGGCTATTTCGGTTTTCTGGGTTATTTCAGGTTTTTTAGTCACTACATTGACCACACCGCCGGGGTCCATAAGGCCGTAAAGTAGGGAGGCTGGGCCTTTTAACACTTCAACCTGTTCAACTGCCGCATTCATGGTACGACCTTGTACAATCGGCATACCATTCACGGTAATTGAACCATCACGGTTGTCACCAAAACCTCGTTTCATCACCGTATCTTGGGTGCCGCCCAAGGTGTTGCCTTGGGTAATACCGCTGACTTGGGTCAGTGCATTATCCAGATTCGCAGGCAGATAATCTTTGACATATTGTTTGGAAACCACATTGACCGTTTGAGGCGTTTCCAGATTGTTGTGCTTACCTCTTAAGGTCGATGCGGTTTGGGTTCCGATATAGCTCGAGTTAGATTCCGCTTGTACTTTGATGGTGTCTAGCTGCGTGATTTCTGGCGTTGTCATGTCTGCCCAGCTCAGCACAGGAAGACAAGAAAGAAGCAATGAACCGCTATACTTTAAAATTTCAATCGTGATGAGATTTTTACGCGGAGAAAATGCAGACATAAGAATACCTGAGCGATAACGAAAAGCGGGTAGAGACTGGAAAGAAACGACTTTCAATTAAATGACAATGTTGGCCAATACAGCGATAAAAGCGTGCTCAGTATATTTAAATAGGAATCATTTACAAGAACTTGTTGGAAAGATATGCCCTTGGAAAATTAACAGATTGATAATACATGAGTTATTTTTAGATTTTTATTCGGTCGTGTATCGACAATAGAACTAGATAATAAAATGATTTAATTTATTGAAATTCATCATAAATTTATATATTTAGAAAGGATGCGGTAAAAAATAAATGAATCGTATTCATACTGTTATATTGAAATAAATCATTTTATTCATACTGACTTGTTCGGTAGGCTACAGTGATCAAATAGGATAAGTTACATAAAGCATCGCCATTTTTAAAAATAATGATATCGAGTGAACGCATGGAAGAATTAGGCTTTTCGATCATTGATCCGCATATTCATCAATGGGATCCTTATCACACACCGCATTCTGCTGCTGTATTGGTAAAAACTTTAGGCAAATATCCCGCTGTTATGGATCGCGTAGTGCGTTTGGTCAAACCCAAGCCTTTATTAGAGACTTTAGGGATGACCCGATACGCATTGAATCCCTATTTACCCATGCATTATCAACAGGATAGTGCTTTATTTCCTGTAGAGAGCGTAGTGCATGTCGAAGCGAACTGGCATCATCACGCAGGCTTTGGAGTGGTGGAAGAAACCAACTGGATCAAGCAATTAGGGTTTAATCGTCACGGTTTAAAGCTGGGTGCCATCATTGCCGCGGCTGATCCCAGAGACCGAAAGTTCAAAGACATTCTTAAAGCGCATCAGCAGGCCAGCCCACTATTTCGGGGCATTCGTAAAATGGCGGCCTGGCATGAGGATAGTGGGATTTATCGATGGTCTGATCGGCCGTATCTTTATCGTGACAAGAAATTCTTAAAAGGTTTTGAACAACTGGCAAACATGGATCTATCTTTTGATGCATGGGGATATTCCACACAGTTAGCAGAAATCACCAGTCTGGCGAAACAATTTCCTGACACCCGGATTGTGGTCGATCATCTGGCGACACCCGCTGGCTTGTTTGGGACAGTGGGTAAGAAAACGGGAATTACAGCATCGCAGCGTGAGACCATTTTTAAACAGTGGCAGCATGATATTGCTGTTCTGGCTGAACAGAAAAATGTCTATGCCAAAATTTCAGGCTTAATGATGCCGGTATTGGGACATCGCTTCTATCAACACAAACGCACCGCGACAGCTGCTGAAATCGTCAATTTACTGACTCCCATGATTCAACATGCCGTTCAGGTCTTTGGCGTCAACCGCATTATGTATGCGTCTAATTTCCCAATGGACAAAGTCAATGCAACACTCAGTGATCTGGTTCAGGCTTATGTCCAGATACTTCGTCCTTATGGTGAACAGGCAATGTATGCCATGTTTAGACAAAACGCAGCCCATTTTTATCAACTTCATCTAGAGTCTAGCCATGAAAAATTTTAATCAGAAAGTCGCAGCCATTACCGGTGCAGGTTCGGGGATTGGTCGAGAACTTGCAATTTTACTGGCACAGCAAGGTGCACATTTGGCTTTGAGTGATGTCAATGAACAGGGCCTGCAAGAGACCAAGGCCTTGTTACAGCAATATCCTGTCAATGTCACCCTGACCCAACTCGATGTTTCTGATCAGGACGCAGTCCGTGAATGGGCAGAACAGAGTTTTAAGACACACGGCAAGATCAACCTGATTTTTAATAATGCCGGTGTAGCACTGGCAAGTACCGTCGAAGGGATGGATTATGAGGAACTGGACTGGATCTTAAAAATTAACTTTTGGGGTGTGGTTTATGGTACCAAAGAATTTTTGCCTTATTTAAAGCAAAGTGGCGAAGGGCACATTGTGAATATTTCCAGCCTATTTGGTTTGACGGCTCAACCGACCCAAAGTGCCTATAATGCAACGAAATTCGCGGTTCGTGGTTTTACCGAGTCATTACGCCAAGAGCTCAAGCTGCAACAGAATGGGGTGAGCTCGACCTGTGTGCATCCTGGCGGAATCCGCACCAATATTGCCAATAGTGCACGTATGAGTGACAGTATTCGGGCTTTGGGCATGAATCCAGCTAAAGCCAGTCAAGCCTTTAACAAAGTGTTGAAAACACCACCTGAACAAGCTGCCAAAATTATTCTTGAAGCTGTGCAAGCAGATAAAGCACGGGTACTGATTGGAAATGATGCCAAAATCATTGATCTGATCCAGCGGATTACCCCGAGTCATTATTCACATGCATTGAGTTTCTTTAGCAAGAAGTCCAAGAAAAAACGGGCTTAAAAGTCGGAATGATAGGGATTAAAGTGAAACTGATATCCAATAGGAATCAGGTGACTTTGTTGTTGGGACTGGCATAAAAGAAGATTTAAAGAACGCTCTTTTATGCCGCTCCAGCTTAATTCAGACTCTCTACAATATGGATCATCACATCAGCATCATGTTAAATTTTGATTAAAAAAAGTTCTTATGTGGACTTATAAAACGCAATTAATATTCTTTATTATCTAGTAACCTTTATCACGGTTAGTATGCTGTGGTTTCGGATAACTAAAACATTTGTCGCTGAAATTTGCTCGGGCGAAATCATCCTTGATCTTTGCAATGTTTTCACGTTTACAGTTTTCATCATTAACCTCAGGTATCTTTTCTGAACAAGCTGAGACAAAGAAAGTAAAAAGAAGAATAACGCCTAATTTTTTCATATAATACAAAACCTTTATATTTTAACTGTCTATTCGTTTCCGGGGGGAGTGAAATTGATTTTTTGGGGTATCACCATCTTTGTTTAATTTTATGGATGAAGGCATTGCCCATTGTAAACAAGGAGGATATATGGTGAGCAATGCTTTCACTTAAGATCATATAAAACTGAACTTTATTTGCAAGAGATAGGGAGATATTGTCCCATATAGTATGCTTTTAAATACTTTGAGGGTTATGAAGGATGCTCATGCTATTTGCATAACAGTACATAGCTTTCAGTAACTAGGACTCAGTAATTAAAACAACAGATTTACAGATCAGCTGTGCTTTCAGTGATTTAATTCAGAAGAAAGTTGCACATCATCCTTGTTAAAACGATTTCACAACAATTCTATGGTCCACTTAGAAGAAAAATAATTCAAAATGTTACGTGGTTGTTCAGAAAACGATCCAAAATAGGTACTACTATTTATTTCCTAAATGTTTAGCCACTTTACATACCGTCAGATTATTCGGTTTTAAGCGCTGATTGGTGTAAATTATTCACTTCGCCAAAATTCTTTTTGCATAAGAATTTAAGCAACGAAATTTTATATATTTGACGGATAATCTCAAGAGTAAGGTATGCCTGCGAACCCGAGTAAAATCAAAAAACCTTTATATATTCCCTATGCGGGGAATGCTCTTTTAGAACTTCCGCTGTTAAATAAAGGCTCTGCTTTCTCTGAAGAAGAAAGAGAAAATTTTAATTTACATGGTCTGGTTCCATACAATATTGAAAACATTGAAGAGCAAACCCAACGCTCTTATCAACAGTACCTTTCATTTGACAGTGACCTAAATAAGCATATTTATTTACGAAATATCCAAGACACCAATGAAACCCTGTTCTATAGCTTATTGAGTCAGCATTTGGATGAAATGCTACCAATTATCTATACCCCGACGGTGGGCGAAGCCTGCCAGCGTTTCTCTGATATTTATCGTCGTCACCGTGGTATCTTCATTTCTTACCCAGAACGTAAGTACATTGACCAGATTATTCACAACGTGAATAAGAAAAATGTCAAAGTCATCGTGATTACCGACGGCGAACGCATTCTGGGACTAGGCGATCAGGGCATTGGCGGTATGGGGATTCCCATCGGTAAATTATCACTGTATACCGCATGTGGGGGGATCAGTCCTGCCTATACCTTGCCGATTACCATTGATGTCGGAACCAACAACGAAGAATTGCTAAACGATCCAATCTATATGGGCTGGAAACAACCCCGTATTCGTGGTGAGCAATACTATGAATTCGTTGAGCAGATTATTACAGCAGTGCGTCAGCGCTGGCCAGATGTACTGATCCAGTTTGAAGACTTTGCGCAAATGAATGCCATGCCGTTATTAACCCAGTATCGAGACAAGATCTGCTGTTTTAATGACGATATTCAAGGCACGGCTGCTGTAACAGCGGCAACCCTGATTGCGGCTTCTCGTTCACAAGGCAAACAGCTTAAAGATCAAACCATTACTTTTGTTGGTGCGGGTTCAGCAGGTTGCGGTATCGCAGAGCAGATCGTTCGTCAAATGATGGATGAAGGGCTCAGTGATCATGAAGCACGATCACGTATCTTTATGGTGGATCGTTTTGGTCTGATGACTGACCAACAGCCAAATTTACTCGATTTCCAGCAAAAACTGGCGACACCAACCAGTGCCATCAGTGACTGGGAATATACCGGTGAATATGTCGGTTTACTGGATGTAGTGAAAAATGCCAAACCGAGTATCCTTATTGGTGTTTCTGGTCAGGCGGGCTTGTTCAGTGAAGAAGTGATTAAAACCTTAGCGAAATATTATAAACATCCGATCGTTCTGCCACTATCGAACCCGACCTCACAAGTGGAAGCACAACCTAAAGATATTATCGAATGGACAGATGGCGCGGCGATTGTTGCCACAGGTAGTCCATTTGCGCCTGTTTATTATCAGGGCAAGGCCTATAGCATTGCACAATGTAATAACTCCTATATCTTCCCGGGAATTGGTCTGGGTGTCATTGCATGTGGCGCAACGCATATCAGTGACTCTATGCTGATGGCTGCTAGCACGGCTTTGGCAGATTGTTCGCCGCGCCTGAAAAACCCGGCAGCGGACTTATTGCCGAATATTAATGATATTCAGCAAGTGTCCAAGTTTATTGCCTTTAAAGTGGCAAAAGCAGCGATGGCCGATGGCTTGGCCGTTCCGATGAGTAATGATGTGTTGAAAACAGTGATTGATGATAATTTCTGGACACCAGAATATCGCAGTTACCGTCGTGTCACTGCATAAGCGATAAGTGATTTTTTAAAGGGTGCATAATCATTTCGATTGTGCGCCCTTATTCATGTCTGCAATATTTGACTTGATCAGGTTTTATAGGTCGACAGTAAAATACTGGTTTCACTATTGTAAATACCTGAAATATTTCGGATTCTCTCCAAAGCTTTATCAAAATTTTCCAGACTGTCTGATTGTAGCTCGACAAGAATATCCCATTTGCCATTGGTGGTATGCAGACGCTCTACTGCAGATTCGAGACGCAATTCGCGGATTACGGCTTGGGCTTTGGTCCCTTCCACCATAATATTCATCCATGCCCGAATGATATTCTTCTCTGCACTGGGGCGGAAGCGCACCGTGTAACCAGTAATAACGCCAGTCGATTCCATATATTCAATTCGTTTCTGTACGGTTGCGCGTGACACCCGTGTTTTGGCCGCCAGATCGGTAATGGACATCCGTGCATTGTCTTTGAGTAATCCTAATATAATATGATCGATATTGTTCATTTTGATATTTACTATTAGCAAATTGATAAAAAATAATTCATTTTAATCATTATAACGAATTTTGTGAATCAATTTGATTCTTAATAATAATCTTATACAAAACCCCAAGCATTTTTGATTCAGTGAAAAGAAGCACAATGCCGATTAGGGAGGATGGGGTAGGACGCCCTGAAAAAAAGGGAATCTGTGAATAACAGGGACAAATGATTAATTAAGGAATAGATGATGTCTTTATCATATGCGGCTCAAAACGGTAGTGCTTGGCAAACCTTTCTCACTCAAGTTGATCGGGTAGCCCCTTATCTGGATGCCGACCTCAGCAACTTTATCAACACACTGAAAACCCCAAAACGTACCTTGATTGTTGATGTTCCAATCGTGATGGACGATGGTTCGATCCGTCATTTTGAAGGCTATCGTGTCCAGCACAATTTGTCGCGTGGCCCGGGTAAAGGCGGTATTCGTTATCACCAAGATGTTGAATTGAATTAAGTTATGGCATTGTCTGCATGGATGACCATTAAAACCGCCGTATTGAATCTGCCATTCGGTGGCGCGAAAGGCGGTATCCGTGTAAATCCAAAAGAATTGTCGACACGTGAACTCGAGCGTTTAACACGTCGTTTTACCAGTGAAATCAGCCCAATTATCGGTCCACAAATTGATATTCCTGCGCCAGATGTCGGTACCAATGCCAACATTATGGGCTGGATGATGGACACTTATTCAAGTATCAAAGGCCATACGGTTACAGGTGTGGTTACAGGAAAGCCCGTTCATTTAGGTGGTTCACTCGGCCGTGTTCGTGCCACAGGTCGCGGTGTATTCGTAACCGGTATGCAGGTTGCAGAACGCATCAAGTTACCAGTCGAAGGCAGTAAAGTGGCTGTACAGGGCTTTGGTAACGTGGGTAATGAAGCGGCTTATCTGTTCAGCCATGCTGGCGCAAAAATTGTGACCGTACAAGACCATACCGGCACCATCTTCAATGCAGAAGGTCTGGATGTGAAAGCCCTGCAGAAACATGTGGTGGAAACGGGTGGCGTGAAAGGCTTTGCCGATTCAACTGTGATTTCGGATGAAGAATTCTGGACAGTTGATATGGATATTCTGATTCCAGCAGCACTGGAAGGCCAAATCACGGTTGAACGTGCACAAAAACTCAAAGCCAAAATCGTACTTGAAGGCGCCAATGGTCCGACTTATCCAGAAGCCGATGATGTTTTCGTGAGTCGCAATATTACCGTTGTTCCAGATGTAATCTGCAACGCGGGTGGTGTAACCGTCAGTTATTTTGAATGGGTTCAGGATATGGCGAGCTACTTCTGGAGCGAAGACGAGATCAATGAACGTCTGGACAAATTGATGATCCAGGCGATTGCGGATGTCTGGAATACCGCAGCACAGAAAGAATGTAGTTTACGTACCGCAGCTTATATTCTGGCGTGTGAACGTATTCTGAAAGCACGTAAAGAACGCGGGATTTTCCCGGGCTAATCAGTCCCTCAAACAATAAGCGTAAAGGGCTTGTTGAGCATTCAACAGGCCTGAAGATTAAAACAGGAAGTGAGTAAATAAAATGAGCGAAGTCGCAATTACACGTAGCAATTTTAATGATTGGATGGTGCCAGTTTTTGCCCCGGCAAATTTCATTTTAGTACGTGGTGAAGGTTCTCGTCTTTGGGATCAAAACGATAAAGAATATATTGATTTTGCAGGCGGGATCGCGGTAAACGCTTTGGGTCATGCACATCCTGTGGCAGTCAATGCCTTAACCGAACAAGCGCAAAAGTTATGGCATATTGGTAATGGTTATACCAACGAGCCAGTATTACGTCTTGCAAAGCAACTGGTTGACAGTACCTTTGCCGACAAAGTCTTTTTCTGTAACTCAGGTGCAGAAGCCAATGAAGCGGCGTTGAAACTGGCACGTAAAGTCGGTTTGCTCAGCGGCAATGCTAACAAGAACCAGATTGTTGCGTTTAAAAATGCCTTCCACGGTCGTACTTTATTTACCGTAACGGCGGGTGGTCAGCCAAAATATTCTCAAGACTTTGCACCATTGCCAGGTGGCATTGAACACACTGCGTTTAATGACCTTGAAGCAGCCAAAGCAGCGATCACTGAAAATACCTGTGCCGTGATTGTTGAACCGATCCAGGGCGAAGGCGGTGTGCTGCCAGCAGATATCGAATTCTTGAAAGGCTTACGCGCGCTGTGTGATGAAAAAGGTGCGGTACTGATTTTTGATGAAGTACAAACAGGGGTTGGCCGTACCGGTTCGCTTTATGCTTATATGAATACGGGCGTAACGCCTGACATTTTGACCACAGCAAAAGCATTGGGCGGTGGTTTCCCGATTGGTGCCATGATCACTACAGATCATTATGCCAACATGTATGCCGTGGGCGATCACGGTACCACCTATGGCGGCAACCCATTGGCCTGTGCCGTGGCAGGTGCGGTATTTGAATTTATCAATACACCAGAAGTGTTAGACGGCGTAAAACAGCGTCATCAATATTTCATTGAAGCCTTAAATAAAATCAATGCGCAATATGGCCTGTTCAAAGAGATTCGCGGTCAAGGTTTATTAATTGGCTGCGTGCTGAAAGATGAACATGCTGGTAAAGCCAAAAATATTGTGACCTTAGCCGGTGAAGAAGGTTTATTGGCTTTGGTTGCAGGGGCTGATGTGGTTCGTTTCACACCATCCTTGATCATTCCTCAACAGGATATTGATGAAGGTCTAAACCGTTTTGTTCGTGCATTAGCACGCCTCTAATTCTGCTGTGAGCATCTAACCATGATGATTGTTAGACATGCAGCGCATCGGGACTTAGATGATATTTATCGTTTAGCGCAACGAGCGGGGGAGTCAGGCATTGGCCTGACCTCCTTACCACAAAATAGAGACATTCTGGCTGAACGTATTACACGCACCACGCGTACTTTAGCGGGGCTGACCGAAAAGTGTGAGGCAAGTTATCTGTTTGTACTGGAAGACACCAGCATTCGCAAAATTGTGGGTGTAAGTGCAATTGAAGTTGCAGTCGGGCTCAATGAACCCTTTTACAACTTTCGTGTAGCAAAACAGGTGCATGCGTCTAAAGCCTTAAATGTGTATAAGACCCTGGATACCTTGTTTTTAAGCAATGACCATACGGGTTGCAGTGAGCTCTGCACCTTATTCCTTGATCCTGAATATCGTAAAAACCAGAACGGTAAATTTTTATCCAAGGTCCGTTTTCTGTTTATTGCAGCCTTCCGTTCTTTTTTTGAAGAGCGACTGATTGCAGAAATGCGTGGTTTTTCCGACCAGAATGGGCGGTCACCCTTTTGGGATTCACTCGGTTATCTATTTTTCAATATGGATTTTGCCGCAGCGGATTATCTCAGCGGTGTCGGGCAAAAAGCCTTTATTGCAGAGTTGATGCCGAGATTTCCAGTCTATGTGGACTTGCTGTCTTCAGAGGCACGCGAGGTGATTGCAGAAGTGCATCCACATACGCTGCCAGCAGCCAAAGTGTTGATGTCTGAAGGTCTTAAATATCAGGGCCATGTCGATATTTTTGATGCAGGGCCCACACTGGAAGCCAATACGGCCGAGTTACGGGCGGTGAAAGAAAGTCGGTTGCTTAAAGTCAGACTCACTGAGCAGGTTGAAAGTACCGAGACGCATTTTCTGGTTGCCAATGACCAATATAAAGATTACGCCGTGCTGCTGATCAATAACAAAGTCGATGATAGCGAGACTTTGCATTTAACTGCAGCACAAGCACAGGCACTGAATATTGCTGAACACGATGAAGTACGGGTTTTAGCATTAGAAAAAATGGAGAACAACTAATGTCACAAGGTGCATTATTAATTGATGGTGCTTGGGTACAAGGACAAGGAACAGCATTTCAAAAAAC
>PJUK01000392.1_pt1 | contig 15868 bp, 13 predicted proteins | sample 1512211 | NCBI WGS metagenome assembly PJUK01 (sample SAMN08177668, study PRJNA422409) | Feces metagenome, whole genome shotgun sequencing project.
CGCGGCAGGCTGCACCAGAGCATGAGGCCGATCAGCAAGGTAATCACCGCTGAACTGAGATAGACGCTGCGCCAGCCGCCAAGGTCGGTGAGCGCGCCTGCAACCGCGCGGGCGAGCAAGATGCCAAGCACGATACCGCTGGTCACAATCCCCACGACATGGCCGCGCCGCGCCGGTTCGGCAAGGCTTGCGGCATAGGCGACGAGGGCCTGTGTCACCACGGCAAGAAGGCCGGTCGCTGCCATCGCGAGAAAGAGCAAGGATGGTTGTCCGGCAATGCCTACGGCGGCAAGTGTCAGCGAGGACAGGAGAAAATGCGCGACGATCAGTTTGCGCCGGTCGAAGAGATCGCCGAGCGGCACCAGAAAGATCAGGCCCAGCCCGTAGCCGATCTGGCTGGCACCGACGATCAGTCCTGCCGTGGAGCGGTCTAGCCCTATATCGTCCGCCATCACATCCAGAAGCGGATGCGCAAAATAGACATTGGCAACGGCAAGACCGCTCGCAATGGCAAATAGAAGAAGCGTTGGGGTGGATAGCGATGGGCGCGCGTCACTGTTCGCGGCAGTTTGCGCTGCCGCGTCGGGAGAGATCTGCATGATGAGCTCCAGCAATTTTGGTTTTATTATGAAACCATTTTGCTTGTAGCGAAATAAGTTTTATATTGCAACCAAATTGAATGGATGGAGTGAGATGGTTCGCAAGAAGAGCCTGAAGGGCGACTATTGCCCCAGTGCGCGGGCGCTGGATGTGATCGGCGACTGGTGGTCGCTGCTGATCGTGCGCGAGGCCTTTGACGATGTGACGCGCTTCAGTGCCTTTCAGAAGAATCTGGGCATTGCGCGCAATATTCTGGCCGAGCGTCTGCGCAAGCTGACGGGCGAGGGCATTCTGGAAAGCGTGCCTGATCCCAATGGCGGCGCGCATCAGGAATATCGGTTGACTGCGAAAGGGCGCGATCTTCTGCCAGTGGTCGTCGCGTTACGGCAATGGGGCGAGAAGCATCTGTTTACGCCGGAGGAGCCGCATTCACGGCTGGTGGACAGCGTGTCCGGTCACGACATCGCAAAGCTCGACGTGCGCGCACAGGATGGACGCGTACTTTCCGTCGATGATGTCGTTCTGATCAAGGTTCGAGAGGACGATCTCTGAGTATCAGCTCTGGCGTTCGGCGATGAAGCGCGCGGCCTGCTTGAGAATGTCGGCATCCTTGCCGAACGGCGCGAGCAGGCTTTCCGCCTGGGCGACGAGGCCGGACAATTGCTTGCGCGTCCAGTCGATGCCATGCAACGCCACAAGCGTGGCCTTGCCAGCAGCCGCATCCTTGCCCGTTGCCTTGCCCATTGCAGCGGCGTCTGCCGTCACGTCCAGAAGGTCGTCGGCAAGCTGGAAGGCGAGACCAATGGCCGAACCGAATTCCGCCATGCGTTCGCGATCTTCGCAGGAGGCGTCGGCGATGATGGCTCCTGCTTCGCAGGCAAAGCGGATCAGCGCGCCGGTCTTCATCGCCTGAAGCGTGATGATACCGGCTTCGTCTGGCTTTTTTGTCTCGGCCATCAGATCGAGGGCCTGCCCGCCCGCCATTCCGCCAAGGCCGGAAGCGCGGGCAAGGGCGGAAACCAGTTTTACGCGCACGGAGGAATCGAGATCGGTCTCGTCAGCGGCAATAATGTCGAAGGCGTAGGTGAGGAGGCTGTCGCCCGCGAGAATCGCAGCCGCTTCATCAAACGCCTTATGCACTGTCGGCTGGCCGCGGCGCAGATCATCGTCGTCCATGGCCGGAAGATCATCGTGGACAAGCGAATAGCAGTGGATGCATTCCAGTGCAGCCGCGACCCGCAAGACGGCATCGCCGCTCTTGCCGAACAAGGCCGCACTTTCCACAACGAGGAACGGACGCAGTCTTTTGCCGCCATTCAGCACACCGTGACGCATGGCCGCGATCAGCCGTTCCGGTCGGGCGATCTCGCCGGTGCGCAGGCGCTCGTCAAGAAGCCCGATCAGCGTCGTCTCTACTTCGTGGGCGCGACGGTTGAGGGCATCGGTGAATTCGACAGTCACATTTTCCATGATGATCGGCATGGACGAAAGCGCTAATTTGGTCAACTGGGCATATCGATCAGCACAGGCTTTTTCATCAGACGGTCATCAAACGTTGTGTTTCCAGCTTGTTTCCAACGCAGGATTATGGAATCGGGTTCTATATTATTAAAGAATGGTTTATGTCGCTGGGGGAGTACATCAGGCGGTGGACGTGGCCAAAATCATCATCAAGAGCAAAAACGGGCGCAATTACCTGGCTGATCCCGTGTGGGGGCGCCGGATTGTTCTCGCCTTCCGCTTTCTGGTGGTGCTGGCGGTGTTGCCCCTGTTTCTCCTGCTTGTCTATTCGGTTCCCTTCGTGCGCCCGGTCTCGATGCTGATGGTGAAGGACTATGTCCTGTTGCAGGATGTGGACCGGCGATGGGTGAGCATCGACGATATTTCCCCGCATTTGATCAATTCGGTCATGATGGCGGAAGACGGTCAGTTTTGCAGCCATGGCGGCGTGGACTGGCATCAACTGAGCATCGTGCTGGATGATGAGGGCGGCCCAAGCCGGGGTGCTTCCACCATCACCATGCAGACGGTGAAGAACCTCTTCCTGTGGAATGGACGCTCCTTCATTCGCAAGGGGCTGGAATTTCCGCTGGCGCTGGCCGCCGATGCAATCCTGTCGAAGCGGCGCATCATGGAGATTTACCTGAATATCGCCGAATGGGGACCGGGCATTTATGGCATCGAAGCCGCCGCCCAGCATTATTTCAAGCGACCGGCGGCAAAGCTCAATGCGCAGCAGGCAGCCCTTCTCGCGGTGACGCTGCCCAATCCGGCGCTGCGCAATCCGGCCAAGCCGACCCGCAACATGCAGCGCCTCGCACGGGTCGTTGCCGGTCGCGCGGTGCGCTCCGGCCCCTATGTGACCTGCGTACAATAAATGCCGGTCATGAAAAAAAGATCAGACTCCGGCTGGTCAAAGCCCGCAAGAGCGTGTATAGGCACCTGACTTTCCGGAATTTTGTCCGCTGTGACAGGCTCCACCGGGGCCGTGCCGGACGTTTATTGACCGATCAGTGGAGCTGGATCCATGGCAGTACCTAAAAGAAAAACGTCTCCGTCGAAGCGCGGCATGCGCCGTTCGGCTGACGCTCTGAAGGCCCCGACCTATGTCGAGGACAAGAACTCGGGCGAACTTCGTCGTCCGCATCATATCGATCTGAAGAGCGGTATGTATCGCGGCCGTCAGGTCCTCGAAGCTAAGGAATAGGTCTGACGCTGCGGTTACCGCGGCTAGCAGACAGGTTTCAAAAACGCCGTTTCCGGGAAACCGGGAGCGGCGTTTTCTTTTATGATTTTTTTGAAAAATTGTTGAGGTTCGTAATATAGTTAATATTTACTTTTACCTTTTGATAAAAAAACAAAATTAAGCCGCATTTACGGTCAATATTATCAATTGTATGTTGTTTATTTAATAAATTTATCGGTTATGAAAATGGAAGAATATTTCAAATCTGCAATTTTAAACTCTGGAATTTCATTCAGCTGCGTCGTTTCACTGTTCGATGTAATCGACAATGCGAGCTATAATGAATTTCATTCAACGAATATGTCAGATACACCCAGTTTGAATGGGCATTTGGACGAAGATGGCGCCACGGCCATTACGCATTTCGCGCTCAATAATCTGGGATAACTGATGCGATGTGAAGGCCGCGAGTATTTCGCGGCCTTTCTCATTTTGTGCTCAGCCTGCATCCGCAGCAAAGCCTGCCTTTTCTATACCCGCGATCGCGACAGCTTCGTCATTGTCGGACGTATCTCCTGAAACACCGACAGCGCCGATAATTTCTCCATCGCTATTCTTGATGATGACACCGCCCGGCACAGGCACGATTCTGCCGCCGGAGACGCCCGAAAGACCTTCCAGAAAATGCGGGCGGTCCTTGGCCTGATTGTGCAGCCAGCGCGAACCACTTCCGACCGCCAGAGCGCCGAAAGCCTTACCGGATGCGATTTCGAAGCGCAGGATCGACGTGCCGTCCTGACGCTGAAACGCCTTGAGATTGCCGCCAGCATCGAAAACCGAGACCGCCAGCGGCTTGAGCTTCAGTTCGGCGGCCTTGGCAAAGGCCGTCGCGATGATGGAATTGGCCTGATCGAGCGTGAGTTGGACCATGGGGAACTCTCCTGTTTCAATGCAGCTAGTTTAGCGCCTGTCGGATGATCCGCATCCGCTAAAGTACCTCCTTTTCGGAGAAACAGCTTTTCGCTTTGCTGAAGGTTTGATGTAGTCCTTGCCAAGGCGCGCTTTTTGGTTTTTCTCTGTCGCAACAGTTTGTCACGGAGGAATAGCATGACTGCCGCAACCGATCCGAAAGCTATCGTTATCGCCAGCGCCGCGCGTACGGCGGTGGGCTCCTTCAACGGTGCTTTCGCCACTGTTCCCGCCCATGAGCTGGGCGCAACGGTCATCAAGGCGGCTCTCGAACGGGCGGGCGTTGCTGCTGACGATGTCGATGAAGTCATTCTCGGACAGGTGTTGACGGCAGGCGAGGGGCAGAACCCGGCGCGTCAGGCTGCTATGGCGGCTGGCTGCCCGAAAGAAGCAACGGGCTTTGCGATCAACCAGCTTTGCGGCTCGGGCCTGCGCGCCGTTGCGCTCGGCATGCAGCAGATTCAGTCGGGCGATGCGAAAGTTATCGTCGCTGGCGGTCAGGAATCGATGTCCATGGCGCCGCATTGCGCGCATCTGCGCGGCGGCGTGAAGATGGGCGATTTCAAAATGATCGACACCATGATCAAGGACGGACTGACCGATGCGTTTCATGGCTATCACATGGGGATCACCGCAGAAAACATTGCGCGCCAGTGGCAACTGACCCGCGCCGATCAGGATGAATTCGCGCTCGCGTCCCAACAGAAGGCGGAAGCGGCGCAGAAGGCCGGAAAGTTCGAGGATGAAATCGTCCCGTTCACCGTCAAGACGCGCAAGGGCGATGTTGTCGTTTCATCCGACGAATATATTCGTCCGGGCGCGACCCTCGAAGCGCTGACCAAGCTGAAGCCAGCTTTCGACAAGGAAGGCACGGTGACGGCGGGCAATGCATCTGGCCTCAATGACGGCGCTGCGGCAGTCGTGCTGATGGAAGCCGAGGAGGCAAGCAAGCGTGGCGTCAAGCCGCTGGCGCGCATCGTTTCCTGGGCAACGGCTGGCGTCGATCCTTCGATCATGGGTACGGGTCCGATCCCAGCCACGCGCAAGGCGCTGGAAAAGGCTGGCTGGACGGTGGCCGATCTGGAACTGGTGGAAGCCAATGAAGCTTTCGCCGCGCAATCCTGCGCCGTGGTTCGTGATCTGGGTCTCAACCCGGAAATCGTCAACGTGAATGGCGGCGCAATTGCTATCGGTCATCCAATTGGCGCTTCCGGCGCGCGGGTGCTGACCACGCTGCTTTATGAAATGAAACGCCGCGATGCCAAGCGCGGTCTCGCGACACTCTGCATCGGTGGTGGCATGGGCGTTGCCATGTGTGTCGAGCGCGACTGATCAACTTACCGATCAGGCTTTATCTTAGGGGCAGGCTGTGGGTTTCCGCAGCCTGCCTTTTTATGTCCGCAAACACAGGTTTGATAGCGAATGAGGGATAGGGCTGTTTTGGATTACCCGCTCAAAGGTTAACGCCAAACGCCTTCTCTGTTCGTTTTAGGGTGTATCGTTGCGTCAGCTGATGTTTCAATATGGTGCGGTTTGGCAAAAGCCTACCAGATGTGGTGAGAACAAAGAGGGAAAATTGATCGATCACCGATTCGTCGCCGATTCGTTCCGGCTTTGGCCTGAAGGTTAATGAAAACGGCTTTGGCGGCTTGATTTTCGATAACCAACTATTAGGAATTGTTAAGTTTTCTTTAAGCTGCTCAAACTGTCATCGCTCACTCTTGACGCGCTTTGGTCAAAAGTTAACGGCGATGGTGTTTTGTTCTGTTTATGTCAGGACGTTGCGCATGGGAGACTCAGCATATGGTGCCTATCGACAATCCGGTTACCATATGTTGCCGTGAACAAAAGGCGAAGGAATCAGAGTCAGCGATTCGTAGCCGATTCGTTCCAGAGTCGTTCTATTCGTTAAATTGGACCCTTTGTTAAAATCGGGCGTTTGGTAAAACTGTCAGGCTGCCTCTGTAAAAACTCGGGCGGCTTAAACTTAACAGGAGCGCTTTCGGCCAAGGTCGTATAGTGCTATCGCAACACACGACAATCGGCACCCCAGTTGCATGTTGGGGTGCTTGTACCGGGAATCAATTATTGGCATGAACCAACGCCCTGCCCATGATTTGCCGCTGAGCTTGAGCGGTCGCGACGTGACTGCGGTGCTGGGGCCGACCAATACAGGCAAAACCCATCTCGCCATCGAGCGCATGCTGTCGCACGGCAGCGGCATGATTGGCCTGCCGCTGCGCCTTCTGGCGCGTGAGGTCTATAATCGTGTCGTGGAGCGGGTGGGCGTCGCCAATGTCGCGCTGGTCACGGGCGAGGAAAAGATCGTCCCGCCCACTGCGCGTTATTCCGTCTGCACCGTCGAAGCCATGCCGCGCCGCACCGATGTGGCATTCGTCGCCATCGACGAGGTGCAACTCGCGGGCGATCTGGAACGCGGGCATATTTTCACAGATCGCATTTTGCATCTGCGCGGACGGCAGGAAACACTCCTGCTCGGTGCCGCCACCATGCGCGCCATTCTGGAAAAGCTCCTGCGCGGCATCAATGTGGTGACGCGTCCGCGCCTGTCGCATCTGGCCTATGCCGGTTCCAAAAAGATCACGCGCTTGCCGAACCGTTCGGCCATCGTCGCTTTTTCCGCCGACGAGGTTTACGCCATTGCCGAGCTGATCCGTCGCCAGCGCGGCGGGGCTGCGGTGGTCATGGGGGCTTTGTCGCCGCGCACACGCAATGCGCAGGTCGAGCTTTATCAGTCCGGCGATGTGGACTTTCTGGTCGCGACCGATGCCATCGGCATGGGGCTCAATCTCGATGTCGATCATGTGGCCTTCGCGCAGAACCGCAAATTCGACGGCTATCAGTTCCGTGATCTGACGCCAGCCGAAGTGGGGCAGATTGCCGGTCGTGCCGGTCGTCATCTTCGCGATGGCACATTTGGCGTGACGGGGCAGGTGCAGCCCTTCGACGACGAGATGGTCGAACGGGTGGAAGCGCATAATTTCGATCCGGTGAAAGTGCTGCAATGGCGCACGGAGCGTTTCGACTTTTCGTCGATTGAAGCCTTGCGCCGATCACTGGAAACACCGGCACCAGTCGAGGGGCTGGCCAAGGCTTTGCCGGCTGTCGACCAGCAGGCGCTTGAAAATCTGTCGAAAGACGGAGAGATTGTGCGCCTCGCGACAACACCGGCGCGGATTGAACTTTTGTGGGATGCCTGTGCACTCCCGGATTATCGTAAGATCGCACCGGCACAACATGCCGATATCATTGCGTCTATCTATCAGGATCTAGTGCGCCGAGGGAGCGTCGATGAAGATTATATGAGCGAACAGGTGCGCCGCGCCGACAGTACAGAGGGGGAAATCGACACTCTGTCGCACCGCGTGGCGCAAATTCGAACCTGGACTTTTGTGTCGCACAGGCCCGGATGGCTTGCCGATCCGACACACTGGCAGGAAAAGACGCGCGAAATAGAGGACAGATTGTCCGACGCGCTTCATGAAAGGTTGACGAAACGCTTTGTAGACCGCAGGACAAGCGTGCTTATGAGGCGCCTGAGAGAGAATGCCATGCTTGAAGCAGAAATCAGCCCGGCCGGAGACGTGAGTGTCGAAGGCCACAATGTTGGGCAACTGGAAGGATTCCGTTTCACCGCCGACGTCCAGGCCGAGGGGCCAGACGCGAAGGCGGTGAAGACGGCTGCGCAAAAGGCGCTGGCCGCCGAGTTCGATCGCCGTGCGGAGCGCTTTGCGGCTGCTCCCAACGGAGACTTCGCACTTGGTTCGGACGGTGTGTTGCGCTGGGTCGGTGCAACCGTTGCAACTTTGGTCGCCGGTGACGACATTATGAAGCCGCGCACGGTGATCCTTGCCGACGAACAGCTCACCGGTCCGGCACGGGACAAGGTTGCTGCGCGCATCGATCGTTTCGTGGCTCACCACATCGAAACCGTTCTGAAGCCTCTGACCGATCTGGCCGGCGCCGATGCGCTGACCGGCATGACGCGCGGTCTCGCTTTCCAGATCGTTGAGAATCTCGGCATTCTCCAGCGCCGTGAGGTGGTGGAGGAAGTGCGCGGTCTCGATCAGGATTCGCGTGCGGCACTGCGTCGCCTCGGCGTGCGCTTCGGCGCCTATCACGTGTTCATGCCCATGCTGCTGAAGCCGGCTCCCGCCGGTCTCATCACGCTGCTCTGGGCCTTGAAGAACGATGGCCGCGAGCGTGCCGGTTACGGCGATGTGGTCAATGTTCTGGCCGCTCGTCGTACCTCAGTTGTGGTCGATCCGGCTTTCGATCCGATGTTCTATCGTCTGGCAGGCTATCGTGTGCTGGGCCGTCGTGCGGTTCGCATCGATATTCTGGAGCGTCTTGCCGATCTCATCCGTCCGGCTCTGGCCTGGCGTCCGGGTTCGGGTACGCGTCCGGATGGCGCTTATGACGGCGGACGTTTCATCGTCACGCCTGCCATGATGTCGATCCTCGGTGCGACCACCGAAGACATGGAAGAAATCCTGAAAAGCCTGGGCTATCGCCATGAGGCGATGGAAGCTGGCGATGTTGCCGCCAAGCTTGCGGAACTGGATGCGTTCGCTGCCGAAGCTGCCGCCAAGGATGCAGGCGCTGCCGTTTCTGCTGTTGCAGCGGAAGCGGAAAAGCCTGCCGTGCCTGCGGCGGAACCGGTGCCTGCGCCGGTTGTCGCTGTTGAAGTGAAGGCCGAAGAGACCGCACCTGTGGCGGAAGCGCCTGCTGCTGAAGCCGCTGCACCTGCCGGTGACGCGGTTGCGGAAGAGCCGAAGCCGGTTCTCCTGTGGCGTCAGGGCCGTTTCGAAGGTCGTAGCCGCAATCAGGACCAGAACAACCGTCAGCGTCATGGTGGCCAGCACAATCGCGGCCAGCAAAACGAGGCGCGCAAGTCCGAAGGCGGCGACGAGCAAAATGCGCGTGGCGGCAAGCGTTTCGACAAGAACAAGCGCCACAACCATGACGGCGAAGGTCAGGGCAAGCGCGAAGGCTTCAAGGGCAAGCCGCGTGACGGTGGCGGTCGTGATCGCCAGCCGAAGCGCGATCACGCTGCCCCCCATGGCGCGTCTAATGGCAACAAGCGTTTCGAACAGGAACGTCCGGCACGGATCGATCCCGACTCGCCGTTTGCCAAGCTGCTGGCTCTCAAGGAGCAGATGAAGAAGTAAGATGACCGGCGAACACAGCGGAAGACAGCGTATCGACAAGTGGCTGTTTTTCGCGCGCGTGGTCAAATCAAGATCGCTGGCGGCGAAACTCGCCGTCGGCGGCAAGGTCCGGGTCAACCGGGATAAGATCGAGCAGGCCGCTCATCAGGTGAAAATCGGCGATGTGCTGACCATCACGCTTGATCGCCGCATCCTCGTTTACAAAGTGCTTCTGCCCGGCGAGCGGCGTGGTCCTGCTCCGGAAGCCCAGCTTCTCTATGAAGATTTGTCGCCAGCGCCAGCCTCTTCGTCCGAGATGACGGCGGCTGCCCTGCCGCAGCGCGAAAGCGGCGCGGGACGCCCCACCAAGAAAGAACGCCGCGATACGGACCGTCTGCGCGGGATTTGATCTGGACGCGTTGCCGCAGCGTTGAAGACAGCTGCGATGGAAATTGCGCCGTAAAGTGTTTTGACGAAAGTGTTTTCTACGCTTAGGGATTGAGACGAAAAGCCGTTTCTGCTGTGTGGCCTATGCTTACAATGCGGCGATTGCACCCTTGTCAGAGAGAGATAAAATCGCTACCTCACGCTGTGTCACGAAGAACATGGCGATGAAAAGGGTCGGATGATCCGGGATTGCTCCATGGGTCGTGATGTCGTGGCGAGATATTCCGTGACGCAGCCATTCCCATGGACCTGTCGAAATATCGGCGCAAATAAACAGGATAGACAAGCCTCCACTCGGGAAGAGGGGCGGTAACAGGAGTTCGACGATGACTTATGTCGTGACCGATAATTGCATTCGCTGCAAATATACGGACTGCGTCGAGGTCTGTCCGGTCGATTGCTTCTATGAAGGCGAGAACATGCTCGTCATCAATCCTGATGAATGCATCGACTGCGGCGTGTGCGAGCCTGAATGCCCTGCCGAAGCGATCAGCCCGGATACTGAGCCTGGCCTCGACAAGTGGCTGGAGCTGAATACGGAATATGCGGCGAAGTGGCCCAATATCACCGTCAAGAAAGATGCCATGCCGGAAGCCAAGGAAATGGACGGCGTCACGGGCAAGCTCGAAAACCATTTCTCCCCGGAGCCCGGCAGCGGCGACTAGGCCCAAAGGCCCGTCTATCGTCTTGTCATCGCATGTAGATTAGCTTTGCCTTTCACTTGCTTTTTCTACACGAAGGCGGCAAAAGACGAATAAAATCACGGGAAAGCACCGGCAAAACAGGTGTATTGAGTTGCCAGACGAGACATATCTGGCAATTTGTTGATTCTTTCGCGAAATTGTGTTAGCCTGCACCAATAATTTCGGTGACTGGACGTCAATTCGTGGCGCAAAAGCGTTTTTCTCAGAAAGGCTGATGTTTTTTACCGGGCTAAAATTGGCACCGGGGTGGATGATTGCGATCAAACGCAAGGTCCTGAAAAGTTGTTGGCTTCTCAGGGCGGTTTTATGCGCCGCAACACCATTCCGTTCCTGCTCCTTTTCTTGCCCGTTAGAGAAAATCTGCCGTTAGAGGCGTTTCCGGTTCATCGCATGTTGCAGTCAGATGAAAAGCATCTGACGCCGCATAAATGCGCCTAACAGCGGCTCAGAGTGCCGATCTGCTTATGAGATCGACTTGCTCTGGCGCCGACAACAGCTTCCGCGCTTCTCAGAAGTGCGGTCGGGTATCATGTGTCAACCGGCGGGTCGCGCCGGGCACAACAGGGAGTATTGAAGCGTATGTCATCCCAGCAGAAAAAATCCGCAATCCGTGGTGGTTTCAAGACCGGTGAGTCGATTGTGTATCCGGCTCATGGCGTTGGTCAGATCGTAGCGATCGAAGAGCAGGAAGTGGCTGGTCACAAGCTTGAACTTTTCGTGATCGATTTCGAAAAAGACAAGATGCGTCTGAAGGTTCCGGTCGCCAAGGCCGCAACCATCGGTATGCGCAAGCTGTCGGAAACGGATTATGTGGAGCGTGCTCTGAAGGTGGTGCAAGGTCGTGCTCGTGTGAAGCGTACCATGTGGTCGCGCCGCGCGCAGGAATATGATGCGAAGATCAATTCCGGCGATCTGATCTCGATTTCGGAAGTCGTGCGCGATCTTTTCCGTGCCGAAAACCAGCCGGAGCAGTCCTATTCGGAACGCCAGCTTTATGAAGCTGCGCTCGACCGCATGGCTCGCGAAATCGCAGCCGTCAACAAGCTGTCGGATACCGAAGCTGTCCGTCTGATCGAAGCCAATCTGGCCAAGGGTCCGAAGCGCGGCAAGGCCGATGCTGAAGCCGACCTTGAAGACGATGAAGTCGAAGCTGCATAAGTTTTGCTTTTCTTGATGTTTAAAAAGCCCGGCGAAAGCCGGGTTTTTTATTTGTGCTGTTCAAAGCGCCTCGTTTCACGCTGGTCTGATTATGTTGGGCGGTGGCGAATATTTGCTTCAAAGTGGAATTGTTTTCTCAAGCGATTGTTTACCCCAGCCGGCTTTTGTCAGCGTTGTCAGATATTTATACTTTTCGAAGGGAACCAGATCGCTTTTCGCGCGTTGTGAAAAGATACCAGTTCGTAATGGGTCTGTTTTGCGGCGTTTGAACGTGTGCCTCAAGACTGTTCCGAGAGGGCGTTCTGAACGACTTATGTAAGTGTTCAATTGTTCTTCGTGTAACTGGCATATCCTTCAGCCTGGCGTCCAGAAGGGTGCCAGTTCAGAACAGGAGAACCAGATGAAGCCGTCATCAATAAGCAGTTCTTCCGCAGTTCCCGCACCTCGCATGCTTCCGGCTGCGCGTAATCTCCCAACGCCAGCCTCATCCTCCCAATCCATGATCCGCAGCGCAATGTCGGCTCCTTATCTGGAGCGCGAAGAGGAGCGGGCTCTCGCCATTCGCTGGAAAGAATTGAAAGACCAGGATGCCCTGCATCGCATCACATCCGCGCATATGCGCCTTGTGATTTCCATGGCCGGGCGTTTTCGCAAGTTCAAGCTGCCGATGAATGATCTCATTCAGGAAGGCTACGTCGGTCTTCTGGAGGCCGCCGCCCGTTTCGACCCGGACCGGGAGGTGCGCTTCTCGACCTATGCTTCCTGGTGGATCCGCGCATCCATGCAGGACTATATTCTGCGCAACTGGTCCATCGTTCGCGGTGGCACGAGCTCGGCGCAGAAAGCCTTGTTCTTCAACCTTCGCCGTCTGCGCTCGAGACTTGCCCAAGCTGACGACAGCATGACCAAGGCCGAAATCTATCGCGAGATTTCGGATCAGCTTGGCGTTTCGGCCACCGATGTGGAGTTCATGGACAGTCGCCTGTCCGGGCCTGACAGCTCACTGTCCGCTCCGGTCAACAATGATGAGTCCGGGGCTTCGCGGCGCATGGACTTTCTGGTCGACGATCATCCGCTTCAGGATGAAGTTGCCGAAAGCTCCATCGATATGGAACGCCGGAACCAGTGGCTGCATGTGGCGCTGCACTCGCTCAATGAGCGCGAGCTGCACATCATCCGCGAGCGGCGTCTGGACGATGATGGCGTGACACTGGAGGCGCTGGGCGAAAAGCTCGGTATTTCAAAGGAACGTGTGCGCCAGATCGAAAGCCGCGCGCTGGAAAAGCTCAAGATTGCTCTGCTCAGCCAGCATGAACTGGCAGCCTATCAGGCTTGAGAAGCGGATAAATCAGGCAACGCAAGAAAAGGGGCGGTTCGACCGCCCTTTCTTTTGGGGTCAGGACTTGTCGCCTTCGAGGCGGTTTGTCCAATCTTCGACCTTGCGGTTTTCCAGACGGCGCACCGCATAGCGCTTCCAGCTATCAGCCAGATGCGGGATATTGGCCATGAGCGCCAGCTCGTCGTAATTCAGCATATCAACATAAAGCAGATGCCAGACGCGGTGCAGCGACCATTCCGGTGAAAGACGGTCGACCAGCACTATGCTGTCGCCAGTCTCCGCTTCCCCTTCTTCCAGCACGCGATAATACCAGCCGGTACGTCCGGTCTTCTGGACGCGGATTGCCATGTCCGGCGTTTCGAAACGCGCATTAAGCTTCCAGCAGGGCTGACGTCCTTGCGACACTTCGACTAGCGCGGTTCCGAAACGGAAACGGTCGCCGACAGCGACGTTGTGTTCGTCGAGGCCGGTGGTGGAAATATTCTCGCCAAAAGCGCCTGCTGCGCCGAGGCGGTGATTGTCGCCGATATCCTTGCGCCACAGGGCGTAATGATCGCGAGGATAATGATGCAGCGCCTTCTCCGGCCCGCCATGCACCTTGCGGTCGCCTTGCTTATCGCAATCCAGCCCGACCGATGTGACACGGACCTTGCCGGTGACGGGGCGCTTGTCGATGGCGCTTGGCGCGTTGCGGGGACCGAGCGGAGCGATCTGGCCTGCAAGCAGGGCGTCGATGCGGGTTTCCATGTTACTCACTGATGATTTTCACGCGGTCGCCGACCGAGACGGTGGCGCCGGCTGGCATGGCGTTGAGCAGGCGGAACAGTTCCAGCTTGCGCGTGGTGCCCTGAACCCGTGACGAAAGGCTCGCCATGGTGTCACCCGGTTTCACCGTCACAACGCGGATGCGCAGCGGCTTGATGGCGTTCTGCTCGGCAGGTGTCAGAAGACGGAAGGACTGCGTCACCGTCTGCGAGGCCGGAAGCAGCGCGGTGCTGCCCTTTGGCGCGGCGGTGAGGAAACGATAGACCTTGTCGTTTGCGCCAATCACCACGATGTCGAACTGCCAGCGGTCGGCAGCGGCACGTGCAGTTGCGGCTGGCAATCCATTGACGGTGGTTGACTGAATGGAGCTTTCATCCAGCCCCGTGACCCAGCCCGATTTGATATAATCGGTGAGGCTGGAACCGGATGGCAGGGATGCGCCGTCAAACCGGATCGCCACTTCGCCGGGACCGCTCGCCATGACCGCGGTGGCGGAATTGTCGATGGTGAAGCCGTCAGGCGCGCGGAACGTTACGCCGAGCTTCGGATGGATGAAGGTCTGTTCGCGAATATAACCCTCATTGGGCGAGTCGCCGTAAAGCAGCCCGTCAATGCCATTGAGGAACGAATCACGGTCGGTTGTGCCGACGCCCGGCGCGCCGATACGGCGGGCATGGCCGAGCGCCAGTTCGATGCGTTGCGGCGTTGCCGGATGGCTCGCGAGGAAGTCGAGGCTGGCATCGGTCGCGCCCGATACGGAACGGAAACCGGTATAGGCTTCCATCGACTGCAGGAAACGTGCCGAGGCGAATGGATCATACCCCGCTTCGCCGATCATCTTGATGCCGATGGCATCGGCTTGCAGTTCCTGATTGCGCGAGAACTGGGCAAGCCGCAGCTTGCCGCGAATGAGCGCTTCACGGCTGGCCGATTCATTATGCAGCACTTCGCTGGCCACGCGACCGGCGATCTCGGTTTCCGCTTCCTTTTCCTGCCGCAGAATGCCGTGATTGGCGACGACGTGGCCCATTTCATGGGCGATTACGGCTGCGACTTCCGAGGAATCATTGGCGAGCGCCAGCAGGCCGCGCGTCACATAAAGATAGCCGCCGGGCAGGGCAAAGGCGTTGATGTTGGGCGAATCGAGAATGGTGATGCGGTAGGTCTGCTCCGGCTTGTCGGAAACGGTCGTGAGCTTGCCCACGATCTTCGCGACCATGCGCTCCAGCCGCTGGTCCTTATATTCGCCGCCATAGGTGGCGAGGATGCGCGGATGCTGTTGCGCGCCGATCTGCGCCAGCTTGTCGTTGCGCGTCACATTATCGACCGTCACCGGATTGTCCGATGGCTGCAAGCCGAGATCCTTGCTGGAATTGATCGACTGGCAGCCGGAAATCAAGGCGACAGCAAACAAGCCAAAGCCAATGGCTGCTTTCCGCCAATTGCGCTGCGCCCGTTCTGGCAGGGAGACTGGAAGACACAGGGAGGCCCGGATACGGGTCTTGTGACGGAACAGTATTTTATCCTCGCGATTCATAGATCATCAGGTCGTCCGCAAATCTAGTCACAGACCAGCAGACGTACAAGCGGCCCAATAGAGTTGAATACGGTTCTTCCGGGCGGATTGCGAACAAAATATGTCCGCTACCGTAACTCTATTTGAGATTTACCCGCGCTTGTCACCGATATAGCGCCGCAGCGCTTCAGGTCCAGTCTCCGACAGGAGGTCGCGAGCGTGGCCTTGCGCCGCAACCGCACCATTTTCGATAAACAGCAATTGCGCATCGAGATAGAGCGCATCTTCCGGCGTGTGCGTAACCATCAACACAGTCATGCCGGTTTCGCGGCGCAATTCATTGACGAGATCGAGCATCTGATGGCGCAATGCTGGCCCAAGCGATGCAAAGGCTTCGTCCAGCAGCAGCACCGGGCGTTCGCGAACAAGTGCGCGGGCAATCGCCACACGCTGGCGTTCGCCACCGGACAGGGCTTCGGGCTTGCGCTGCTCCTTGTCCTTGAGGCCGACGCG
>PJUK01000394.1_pt1 | contig 15800 bp, 17 predicted proteins | sample 1512211 | NCBI WGS metagenome assembly PJUK01 (sample SAMN08177668, study PRJNA422409) | Feces metagenome, whole genome shotgun sequencing project.
ATCGGCGCCGAGTACGTCCTGCGCTGGGTGCCGCCCGGCACCCACGAGTGGAAGCAGTTCCTCAAGCCCGAGGAGCTTCGCGCCTTCCTGGCCGGCGAACCGGTTCAGATGCACGGCCCGTTCGGCGTCGCCTACAATCCGCTGACCGGCCGCTGGAGCCGCTCCACCGACGTCGACATCAACTACATGATGATGGTCACCAAGCCGGCGGCGTGACGGCGAACACGGTTCGCGGTATGGTCGTATTATGTCTGAGAGCGGACCGCTCATAATCAGCGACCAGAAGATACTGGCGAAGATCCACGAGCTGGCGCGTCTGCGTGGCTGCACGCCGCACGAGGCCGTCCGCATGGCAGTCGAAGAAACGCTCGAACGAGAGCGCCGCAAGGTCGCTCTGAAAGAGGCTTGACGGCGCACCGCCAAAAGCCAACCTCAGGCTGTAACCCTTGGAGTACCCCGCATGTCCGTCCTGCTGCTCGCCCTCGCCGCCGCCCTGCCCTCTCTGGCCGGGGATTTCGATGGAGACGGCAAGGCCGACCAGGCGCGGCTGGAGCCGCGCGGCGGGGCCCATGTGCTGGTGGTCGAGCGCGCCGCCGCGCCGGGCAAGCCCGAGACCGTGACGATGGTGGCCGACGCCAGCGGCTTCTTCATCGCCACCCAGCCGCCGGGCGCCTATCCCACCACCTGCGCCAAGGACGTGGGCGCGCCGTGCGCCGCCGACGAGCCGCGCAAGGTCGAGCTGAAGGCCCCCGCCCTGGCCTTCGGCGCCGAGGAGGCCTCGCTGGCCGTCGCCGTCTGGACCGGCGAGCGCTTCGCCGTGACCTGGCTGAACGACTGATCGGGCCCTTTCCGGGAACCTTGGCCTTCGCCAAGGCTTATTCCGCCGCAGGGACTTTGAACCCGAGCCGGCGTCTTGTGGGGCGGGATGTCGGTTCGTTCGTCGGAACGGAGACTTCCCCATGACTTCCCGCCGCATGGCTTGGCTGATGGCCGGCGCCGTCGCCATCAGCACGGCCGCGCCCGCGCTGGCGCAGGACGCCGGCTACCAGCAGCAGCTGCGCACCTACGAGGAGCAGCGCTCGTCCTACGAGGCCCGCCGGGCCGACTACGACAGCAGCCGCGCCCAGTACGACGCCGACCGCACCGCCTATGAGCGGGCCCGCAGCGACTACGACCGCCGCTACGGATCGGGCGCCTATGATCGTCGCTATCCCGAAGAGGCCCGCCGCTGGCGCACGCCCGCCTACCCGACCAGCAACGACTATTACGGCGAGCAGCGCCAGTTCGATGCCGACCGGGCCGCCTACGAGCGCGCCCGCGACCGCTATGACGCCCGCAACGGCCGCGGCGCCTACGACCGCCGCTATCCGGACGAGGCTCGCCGGTTCGACACCAGCGGCTACGACAACCGCTACGCCGACGACTACGACGCCCAGCGTCGGCAGTGGGAGGCCGATCGCGCCGCCTATGAGCGGGCGCGCGACGACTACGACCGCCGCTACGGCCGCGGCTCCTATGATCGCCGCTACCCCAACGAGGCCGGACGCTGGGACGACGGCCCGCCGCCGCCCGCCTACGCCGGCGGTTCGGGCCTGTCGGGCGGCTATGCCGACCCCTGCCGTGACGACGCCAAGCGCAACGCCACCGCCGGCGGCGTGATCGGCGCCCTGGCAGGCGCGGTGATCGGCTCGAATGTCGCGGCCCGCAACGCCAAGACCGAGGGCGCGGTGCTGGGGGCCCTGGCCGGCGCCGGCGTCGGCGCGGCGATCGGCAACTCGGCCGCCAAGGCCCGCTGCGACACCCGTGGCCAGTACTGGTCGTACGAGGACACCGTGCCCTATCGCGAAAGCGCCGAGTATCGCGACCGGGCCGGCGGCTATTCGGAATGGAACCGCTACAGCGAGCGCAAATGCCGCCTGGCGCCGGCCCAGACCGAGTACCAGGGCCGCAACGAGACCCGCTACGTCCGCGTCTGCCCCGACAGCGACAACCGCTATCGCCTGGAAGGCTGACCACAGGCCAAGCTCCGCGTCGGGCGCCCGACATAGAACCGACACGGAGCTTCGGCGTTATCTCCCGCAAGGGACATAGAACACACGCTCTCAAACGGAGGTCGCCATGCGCGTCCAGATGAAAACCTTGATCGTCGCGGTGAGCCTCGCCTTCACCGCCTCCACGCTCGCCGTCACCGCCGCCGAAGCCCAGCAGCGCCGCGAACGCGTGCTCGTCTGCAAGAGCACCAAGAAGGCGCGCAACAAGGGCACCGTGATCGGCGGCCTGACCGGCGGCACGCTCGGCGCGGCCGTGGCCGGCAACGGCGCCAAGACCGAGGGCGCGATCCTCGGCGGCGTCGTCGGCGCGGTGGCCGGCAACCAGATCGCCAAGAAGAACTCCAAGAAGAACTGCCACTACGAGTACCGCTACCGCTAAGCGGGCTCGCTGATCGGTCGGAAGGCCCGTCCCGCCTGGGGCGGGCCTTTTTCATGCGCGCTTGAACCAATCGGTCGCGACGCCGCGCGGGCGAGGCCGCATCGTTCAAGCCCGGCGGCGGTCCTCGCATCATGGTCTGGCGACCCTGCCGCGAGGAACACGACCATGGCCGAGAGCCTGACCATCCAGACCGACGACGGAAGCTTCCAGGCCCTGGTCGTCCGCCCCGACACCAGCGGGCCCGCACCGGTCGTCGTGGTCGTGCAGGAGATCTTCGGCGTCAACGCCGGCATCCGCCTGATCGCCGCCGAATACGCCGTGCAGGGCTTCATCGCCGTCTGCCCCGACCTCTTCTGGCGGACCGAGCCGGGCCTCTCGATGTCGGAGAACAGCGAGGAGAACTGGAAGAAGGCCCTCGACATCTACGGCGCCTACGACTTCGACCAGGGCGCGGCCGACGTGCTCAAGACCGTCGAGGCCGCGCGCGGCATCGAAGGCGGCAACGGCAAGGTCGGCCTGACCGGCTACTGCCTGGGCGGGCTGATGACCTTCCTCGGGGCGGCCCGCGGCGCCCCCGACGCGGCCGTGGCCTATTACGGCGGCGGCACCGAGCGCTATGTCGGCGAGGCCGACGGCGTGAAGGCCCCGCTGCTGATGCACCTGGCCGGCGAGGACGAGTTCATCGGCCCCGAGGCCCGCGCGACCATCGTCGAGGCCCTGGCCGGCCGTCCGAACGTCGAGGTTCACGTCTATCCCGGCCGCAACCACGCCTTCGCCCGTCCCGGCGGCAATCACTACGACAAGGCCGACGCCGAGACGGCCAACGGCCGCACCCTGGCGTTCTTCAAGGAAAAGCTGGGCTAGGCGGCTCTCGCCCACCAAGCTTGTCATCCCGGCCGGAGGAGCGCGCAGCGGTCCGCAGAGCCGGGACCTCCCACGTCAGCAGGTTCGGCGACCGTGGGAGGTCCCGGCGCTTCGCTGCGCTACGGCCGGGATGACAAGGGAGAGGGGCCCTGGGAGCCCCTAGTTCACGTCCGTCTTCTTCGGCGGCGCGGGCGGCAGGGCGGCGATCTTGACGCCGTCCTCCAGCAGGCTCTTGACCTCCTTGGGCGAGGCCTCGCCGTAGATGCCGCGCTCCTCGGACTTGCCCTCGTGGATGTCGCGGGCCTCCTTGGCGAAGCGGTCGCCGACATAGTCGAAGTTCTCCTCGACCTCGCGGCGCACCTCGCTCATGGCGGTCATCATCATCTCGCGCATGCGGGCGTCGGGCTCGGGGGACGAACGCTGGGCCTTCGTCCCCGCCACGGCGGGCGCCATGATCTGCTTGCGCACGCCCGTCGAGCCGCACACGGGGCATTCGACGAGGCCGCGGGCGGCCTGGTCATCATAGTCGCTCGACGAGCCGAACCAGCCTTCGAACTCGTGCGCGTGGTCACAGGCGAGCGCGTACTTGATCATGGCCTTACAGATATGGGGTCAGGGGCCCGTGAATTCACGGGCGTTGGCCAGGACCGGGATGGCCGCGCGGGCCTTGTCGGCGGCGGCCAGGTCGAGATCGACGATCAGCACGCCCGGCTCGTCGTGGTCGAGCTTGCCGATCACCTCGCCCCACGGGCCGATGGCGATCGAGCGGCCCCAGGTGCCGCGCCCGTCCTCGTGGAAGCCGCCTTGCGCGGCGGCGATGACGAACGAGCCGGTCTCGATGGCCCGGGCGCGCAGCAGCACCTCCCAGTGGGCCTCGCCGGTCGGGCGGGTGAAGGCGGCCGGGGCGGTGATCACCTTGGCCCCCGCCTGCGCCAGGGCCCGGTGCAGCGCAGGAAAGCGCATATCGTAGCAGATGGTCAGGCCCGTCAGGCCCATAGGCGTGTCGACCACCACCGCACGATCGCCGGGGGTGTAGACGGCCGATTCCCGAGCCGTCTCGCCGGTCGGCAGCTGCACGTCGAACATGTGCAGCTTGTCGTAGGTCGCCACGATCGCGCCGGCCGGATCGATCACGGCCTGCCTGTTGGCGGCCTTGCCATCCTCGCGCAGCACCAGCGCCGAGCCGACATCGATCCAGACGCCGTACTCCCGCGCCAGGGCCTGCAGGCCGCGCACGACCACGTCGTCCTCCAGCGGGACCAGGGTCGGCAGCAGCCGCTCCTTGTCCTTCTGCAGCACGTTGACGCCCTCCGGCGTCAGGATGAACGCAGCGCCCGCCTCGGCGGCCTGCCGCACCAGCGGCGCGACATGCTCCAGGGCGGCGGCCTGGGTGGCCGGAGTGCGGGTCTGGACGAGACCGACCCGGACGCTCATGCGGCCAGCAGCGGGTCCAGCCGGCCCTCGCGCTCCAGCGCCATCATGTCGTCGCAGCCGCCGATGTGCTGCTCGCCCACGAAGATCTGCGGGAAGGTGTTGCGACCCGAGCGGTCCATCATTTCCTGGCGCAGCTTGGGGTCCATGCCGGCTTCGATCTCGGTGAAGTCGGCGCCCTTGTCGTTGAGCAGCTTCAGGGCGCGGGCGCAGTAGCCGCAGAACGGACGGGTGTAGATGGTGACCTTGGCCATTTCGGTTCCAAGGGTTGGATTCCCGCCCTCATATAGGACGGCTTCGCATTTCTGTAACGCGCGCGACGACAGTCAGGTCGACAGCCGAAGCTCCGGCCGCCAGCAACGCCCTCGCGCAGCCCTCGGCGGTGGCCCCGGTGGTCAGCACGTCGTCGACCAGCAGCACGCGTTTTCCCTCGATCAGGGGCCGCTTGGCGTCGGGCACGGCGAAGGCGGCGGCGACGTTGCGGCGGCGGCCGTCGGCCGACTTGCCGCCCTGGCTGGCGGTGTCGCGTTTCCTGACCAGAGCGTCGGCCAGGTAGGGCCGCCCCGCCGCCCTGGCCAGCGGCCGGGCGATCTCGGCGGCCTGGTTGTAGCGGCGGCGCAGCAGGCGGGTGCGGTGCATCGGCACGGGAACCACCGCCTGGGCCTCGTCCAGCAGGTCGGGCGCGGCGCGCGAGATCCAGCGGGCGAACAGGCCCGACAGGTCCGTCCGGTCGGCGTGCTTGAGCTTCAGCACGAGATCGCGGGAGTGTTCGTCATAGAGGCAGGCGGCCCTGGCCCGGGCGAAGGCCCTCGGCCGCGCCAGGCACAGCGCGCACAGCGGCTCGCCCTGGTCGAACGGGAACGGCGCACTGCAGCCATCGCAGACCGGACCGTCGAGAAAGGCGATGCGGCTCCAGGCCCCGGCCGACAACCCCGGCGTCAGGGCCGGCTCGCCGTCGAAGGCGCGCGGCGGCAGGATCAGGTCGAGCAGGCCCCGTCCCAGGCTCGACAGACGCGGACCGGGTTTCCATCGGAGGAAGGAATCGCCATGTTCCGCCCGCATGACCAGTTCGCCCCTCCTCTTCGACCGCGACCTCCTTCGAGCCCGCCTCGACCGCGCCGCGCCGCATTTCGGCCAGGCCGGTTTCCTGAAAGCGCGCGCCGCCGGTGACGCGGTCATGCGGCTGGAGGCGATCCTGCGGGAGTTTCCGGTCGCCGTCGATCTCGGAAGCCGAGACGGCGCTTTCCGCCAGGCCCTGTCGGAAAGCGACGCCGCCGCCAAGATCGGCCTGTTGATCGACACCGACCTGTCGGCCCGGATGCTGGCCGGCCGCGGCGGCGCCGCCGTGGTCGCCGACGAGGAGCGGCTGCCGTTCGGCGACGAGACGCTGGACCTGGTCGTCTCGACCCTAGCCCTGCACTGGACCAACGACCTGGTGGGCGCGCTGATCCAGATCCGCCGCGCGCTGCGGCCCGACGGCCTGTTCATCGGCGCGCTGTTCGGCGGGGCCACCCTGACCGAGCTGCGCCAGTCGCTGATGGCGGCCGAGGACGAGATTTCGGGCGGCGTCTCGATGCGCGTCTCGCCCTTCGCCGACACGGTCGACGCCGCGGGCCTGCTGCAGCGCGCCGGCTTCACCCTGCCGGTCGCCGACATCGATCGCGTTAAGGTGCGCTACGCCCATCCCATCGCCCTGCTGCAGGACCTGCGCCGCATGGGCGAGACCAGCGTGCTGCTGGACCGCTCGCGCAAGCCCCTGACCCGCAAGCTGCTGTTCCGGGCGCTGGAGATCTACCAGGAGCGCTTCGCCGAAGCCGACGGCCGCGTGCCCGCCACCTTCGAGATCGTCACCGCCACCGGCTGGGCCCCGCACGACAACCAGCAGAAGCCCCTGCGTCCAGGCTCAGCCAAGATGCGCCTGGCGGATGCGCTGGGCGTCAAGGAACAGCCGGCGGGCGACAAGGCGGGCTGAGACGGCGACCCCCCCCTCCGGCCCTCCGGGCCACCTCCCCCAGAGGGGGAGGATCTTGGACGCCGCCCCGCCAAGAAGATGCTCCCCCTCTGGGGGAGCTGTCGCGGAGCGACTGAGGGGGTCTAGCTCACCACGAACGTCGCCGCCGCGCGCGCCTTCGCGTCCTTCGCCGCCCCAACCACCACCACCCCGTCGCGGTGCATCAGATACCCGCCGTCCGGCGCCTGGAACGACACGCCCTTGCCGGCCAGCCCCTTCACGCGCCTGAAGGCCGTCGCCTGGTCAGCGGCGACCACCACCGCGCCGCCTTCGACCCGCAGCGCATGGCCCGGCCGCAGGATCGGCTCCAGCGTCACCACGCCGCCCGCCCCCGCCTTCTGCCGCAGCTGGGTCGTCGCCAGCGCGCCTGCGCCCACGCTCACCGCATCGCCCTCGACCCGCAGGAACGCGCCCGGGCGATCAACCGGCGAGAAGCGGTCGGGGATCTCGCCCGCCCCGGCCGGCACGCCGAAGTCGGGCGTTCCGTCGGGCTTGTAGTAGAGCCGCTGCACCCGGGTGTGGCGGTTGGGATCGAACAGCGGATTGCCCTTGATCGCCTTGTAGTCGCGGCCGTGGAAAACGAGGACGTCGCGCCCCTGCTCGTCCACCGTGAACGAATTGTGGCCCGGGCCCCAGACGCCGGTTTCCTCCGACGAGACCAGCACCGGAACCGGCGACTTGGTCCACGAGCCCTCGGCCATCAGGTCGGCGTCCGCGTCGGCGGTCAAAAGGCCCAGGCAGTAGCGGTCGTCGGTGGCGCTGGCCGAATAGGCGATGAACACGCGGCCGTTGCGGATCAGCACCGCCGGCGCCTCGGCCACCTTGAAGCCGCGCACCTCCCAGTCCAGCGTCGGCACGGTCAGGCGCACCGGCGGACGGGCCAGCGTCAGGGGCGTGGCCATCGGGGCCAGATAGAGGTTGCTGTTGGTCTCGATCCCCGGCTCCTTCTGCGCCCAGCAGAACCAGCGCACGCCCTTGTGGTGGAAGATCGTGGAGTCGAGGTTGAAGCTGTCCCAAGGAGTGGCAACCTCGCCCAGCAGGCTCCAGGCCCCGGTCAGGGCGTTCCGGCCCTCGCAGCGCAGCACGTAGGTGCGGATGCGGAACGGCTGGCCCTTGTCGCCGGCGGCGAAGTACATGTGCCAGGCGCCGTCCAGCCAATGCAGCTCCGGCGCCCAGATGTAGCCGCCCAGCTTGCCCTCGGTCGGCCGCCGCCAGATCACCGCCTCCTCGGCGGTCGCCAGGCCCGCCAGGGTGCGCGAGCGGCGCACGATCAGCCGGTCGTACTCGGGCACAGAGCCGGTCAGGTAGTAGTAACCGTCCGTGTGCCTGAAGACCTGGGCGTCGGCGCGCTGGCGCACCACGGGATTGAGCAGCGGCGCGGCGGCCGGCGCCGCCAGGGCCTCGCCCGCCAGCCCGCCCAGACCCAAAGCCCCCGCGCCGGCCAACAGGATGCGTCGCGAAGGCTGCGGGTCGAAGTTCGTCACGGTCGTTTCCTCAAACGCTTCGCGCCTTCGCGCGATTTGTCTGAGTTAAAGCACGTCCCGCAGCCAGGCCACCAGGGGAATGTCGGCCGGCGGCATCTCGTAGTCGGCCAATTTGTCGGGCTTCACCCAGGCCATGGCCTTGTGCTCCTTGGCCGTCACCAGCCCCTCCCAGCGCCGCAGCAGATAGAGCGGCATCAAGAGGTGGAACTTCTCGTAGGTGTGCGAGGCGAAGACGAAGGGCGCCAGGCACGCCTGGGCCACCGTGATGCCCAGCTCCTCGTGCAGTTCGCGGATCAGGCACTCTTCGGGCGTCTCGCCCTTCTCGACCTTGCCGCCCGGAAACTCCCACAGGCCCGCCAGCGACTTGCCCTCGGGGCGCTGGCAGATCAGCACCCGCCCGTCGACGTCGATCAGGGCGGCGGCGGCGACCAGGACGATGGGGCGGTCGGTGGGCGGTGCGGCGATGCTCATGCCCGATCCATCGCGGGCTTTGCCGGCGCTGGCAACTCCCCCGACGCGACAGGCGTTGCCGAAGAGAGCTTCAAAGGAGGAACGCCATGTCGCTGGACGATCGGCTGGTGAAGAGCGGCGACCTGATCGGGGTCGCGGTCACCGATCCCAAGGGCCACAAGCTGGGCGTCATCCGCGAGGTCTTCGTCGACCGCGACGCCGGCATCGGCCGCTATGTCGCCGTCGAGCCGGCGGGCCTGTTCACCGGCGGCAAGTACCACCCCCTGCCCTGGCGCATCCTGGCCTTCGACGACAAGGCCCAGGCCTACGCCACCGACCTGTCGAAGGACCGCTTCAAGGACAGCCCCGCCTACGACCGCGACCAGCTGTCGAAGACCTCCTACGGCTGGGCCGAGCAGGTGGAGCGGTATTTCGAGGGGTAGCAGACCCCCTCAGTCGCTCCGCGACAGCTCCCCCAGAGGGGGAGCATCTTGGCGCCTTAGATCCTCCCCCTCTGGGGGAGGTGGCCCGAAGGGCCGGAGGGAGGTCACGCCCCCTCCACCGCCGCCACCCGCTTCAGCGCCGCGCCCAGGTCCTCGACCATCTCGCTCGTCGTCGCCCACGAGCACATGAAGCGGGCCGAGCCGTCGAGGAAGCGGTAGACGAACCAGCCCTCGCCACGCAGCAGATCGAGCGCCGCGTCGCTCATGGTCACGAAGACGCCGTTGGCCTCCACCGGGTGGGCGATCGGATAGGGCATCAGCTCGGCCAGCTTGCGGGCCATGGCGTTGGCGTGGGCGGCGCGGGCGGCCCAGGGGCCGGTGTCGCCATCCTCGCCCAGCAGCCCCAACCAAGGGGCGGCCAGGAACCGGCCCTTGGAGACCAGCTGGCCGGCGTGCTTGATCCGCGCGTCCAGCCGGCGGCGATGGGCGGGGTCGAGGAACACCACCGCCTCGGTCGGGGTGGAGCCGGCCTTGGTGCCGCCCATCACCAGAATGTCGACGCCCAGGCGCTTGACCGCCTTCAGGTCGAAACCCGCCGCCACGGCGTTGGCCAGCCGCGCGCCGTCCAGGTGCACGCCGTAGCCCTTGGCCTTCACCGGATCGATCAGCGCCTTGAGGGCCGCCTCCGAATAGACCGTGCCGTACTCGGTGGCCGTGGTCAGCGACAGGGCCGCGGCCGGCTGGCGGTAGGAGACGTCGGGCTGGGCCAGCGCCGCCTCCAGCGCGGAAAGCTCGATCTTGCCCGACGCGCCCGGCAGGCCGATCAGCCCCACGCCCTGGCCGAAGAAGCCCGGCGCGCCGGTCTCGTCGGTGCAGATGTGGGCGTGCTCGTGGGCCAGAACCGCCTCGTGCGGCGCGGCGAGCAGGGTCAGGGCGAAGGCGTTGGCCGCCGTGCCCGACGGCATGAACTTGACCTCGGCGTCGGCGTCCAGCGCCGCGCGGATCCGGTCGCCGGCCGCCTGGCTGACATGGTCGGTCCCATAGCCCGACGCCGTGCCGGCGTTGGCCGCCAGCAGCGCCTCCATCACCTCGGGCATGGCGCCGGCGACGTTGTCGGAGGCGAAGTCGTAGCGGGCGATGGTCATGGGCGATCACTCGGGAAGAAGACGCCGCCTCGATGCCGGGGCGGCGTCGCCTTTTCAAGCTCTAAGCCGCCAGGAGATCAGGACCACGCGGTTCTGGGCCGACGGGCCAGCGACATCCACCAGCAGGCCCTTGCCGGGCAGCAACCTGGGCGGCGCTGCGCCGCGCTCGCCGTCCATGTGTTTGAAGAAATAGGCCACGCGCTCGGCGCGCTCGAGCCCTAGGTCTCTCTTTCCCTGGCGCAACTCGGCGTCGTCGATGTAGCCGACGATACGCACTTGGTCGTTACGGCGAGGGTTCGGCCGGCGCCGGAAGGCCTCTATGGCCGCATCGAGCTCCTTGTCGCCCTGGGAAAGATCGCTCGCGCCCGGCGGGAAATGGATCACCGACGGCTTGCTCCAGCCGCCCTCGGCCATGGCGACGGCCGGGACCGTGGCCAATCCGGCCGTCCCGATCAGAAATGTTCTGCGTTGCATCAAAGCCCCCTACTCTTCCCGGCGAAGGGTCGGGCGGGCGCAACCTGACGTCAAGTCGCCTGCGCCGCTCGCAGCGCCCGGATCCTCGGCCACAGCATGTTGACCGCCAGGCCGGCCAAAACGAGGCCCGCCGCCATCAGCTTCCAGGCCGGCAGGCCCTCGCCCAGCAGCAAAGCCGAGGCGCTCATGCCGAACACCGGCACCAGCAGGGCCATCGGCGTGATGGTCGCGGCCGGGTGGCGGGCCAGGAGCCAGCCCCAGGCGCCGTAGCCGAACATGGTGTTGCCCACCGCCTGCCAGACCACCGCCAGCCAGGTGCCGAGATCCGCGCCGACCACGCCCTTGACCATGGCCGGCCAGCCTTCCAGCCACAGGGCCATGCCCAGCAGCGGCGGGATCGAGAACAGGCTGGCCCAGACCACATAGCCCAGCATGTTCACCGGCCCGGCCTGGCGCGCGACGATGTTGCCGCAGCCCCAGCTCAGCGCCGCCAGCAGGCCCAGCGCCACGCCCAGCGGCGTAGCCGAGCCGCCACCGTGCAGGGCGATGATCGCGATGCCGGCGACGGCCAGCAGCAGGGCTGCGACCTGGAAGCCCTTCACCCGCTCGCGGTTGATCTGCATGGCCAGCGCGATGGTGAAGAACACCTGGGTCTGCAGGATCAGCGAGGCCAGGCCCGGCGAGATGTGGCCCTTCATGGCCACGAACAGCAGTCCGAACTGCCCCGCCCCGATCAGCAGGCCGTAGCCGGCCAGATTGAGCCACGACACCGCCGGCTTCTTCACGAAGAACACCAGCGGCAGCAGCACCAGGGTGAAGCGCAGCGTCGCGAAGGTCAGCGGGGGCAGGTGGTTCAGCGCCTGGCGGATGACCACGAAGTTGGTGCCCCACACCGCCACCACCGCCAGGGCCAGCAGGAAATGGCGAAGCGGCAGGGAACTGGGCATGACGGGCACTCCTCGAACGGGGCCCTAACTAGGCCTTGGGGATGCCAGGGGGAACCGCTTTACGGCCCATTTTTCCGAGCTCCCCCGCGAAAGCGGGGGTCCAAGCCGAGTTGGAAAGCCGCTCCTGGCGGCGCCTCGTACTGAACGTCAGCTTGGGTCCCCGCCTTCGCGGGGATTTTGCGGCGTAGAGACCAGGCGCCATTTCATCTGCCTACTGAGTATTCGGCCTTCTGAGCCACAGTAAACACGGCCGAAATCACTGTGACGCGGCCGTGAAGTTTTCGCGAAACCCGACGTCCGCACGGTCAAGTTTAGCACCTCGTTAGGTGTGAAACCGCCATTCACCCTCGCGAGTGGAGGCGTATTCCGATGTTCACCTTGCGCGACACGGTTTCTTCCCTGGCCCCGGCCAGGGCGGAAGACCTGGGCAAGACCTTGTACGAGCGGTTCCGTGAGGAGCCCGACACCCTGATCATCCCGGTGCTCGACGCCGACGACCGTCCCGTGGGCTTGGTCGAGCGCAACGCCTTCTTCCTGCGCATGGCCGCCGAGTACGGCCGCGCCCTCTACGCCAATCGCCCGATCGAAGTGCTGATGGACAACCAGCCGCTGGTCGTCGAGGCCGATGTCGAGCTGGCCGCCTTCACCAACGACAGCCTGTCCTACCGGGCCAGCGACCTGCTGCGCGGCTTCATCGTCACCGACGGCGGGCGGTATCTGGGCGTGGGCACGGTGATCGGCCTGCTGCAGGCCGCCAGCGAGACCAACCGCCGCAACCTCGACGCCCTGGCCGCCGCCAAGGCCGACGAAGAGCGCGCCCGCACCTTCATGACCGCCGTCGTCGAGTCCATCCCGTCGATGGTGTTCGTCAAGCGCGCTTCGGACCAGAGCTACGTGCTGCTCAACCGCGCCGGCGAGAAGATCCTGGGCTATTCGCGCCAGGAGATGATCGGCCGCACCGACGCCGAGTTCTTCGATCCCGTGCAGGCGGCGATCTATCACGCCCGCGACGCCGAGGTGGTGCGCTCGGGCGAGGTCAAGGTCATCGAGGAGGACCTGATCCCCCGCAAGGACGGCACGACCGCCATCCTGCGCACCAAGAAGATCGCCATCCTCGACGCCGAGGGCCGCCCCGAATACCTGCTGGGCGTCTCCGAAGACATCGCCGAGCGCAAGCGGGCCGAGGCCCAGATCGCGCGCCTGGCCCACTACGACCCGCTGACCGAGCTGCCCAACCGGCTGCTGTTCCACAAGGACCTTTCCGACGCCCTGGCCCGCGCCGCGCGGCGCGAAGACCTGGTGGCCGTGCACTGCGTCGACCTGGATCGCTTCAAGGTGGTCAACGACACCCTGGGCCACCCGGTCGGCGACGCGCTCTTGAAGGCCGCCGCCGAGCGTCTGCGGGCCTGCGTGCGCGAGGGCGACACCGTGGCCCGCCTGGGCGGCGACGAGTTCGCCGTGGTGCAGATGGGCCTGACCGACCTTTCGGGCGCCACGCGCCTGGCCGCCCGCATCGTCGAGGCCCTGGAGGCGCCGTTCGATCTCCTGGGCCACCAGGTGGTGATCGGCGGCAGCGTCGGCGTCGCCGTCTCGCCCGACGACGGCCTGGACTGCGACGAGCTGCTGAAGAAGGCCGACATGGCCCTCTACCGCGCCAAGGCCGACGGCAAGGGCACCTTCCACTTCTTCGAGCGGGCCATGGACGAACAGCTGCAGGCCCGCCGCGCCCTGGAGCTGGATCTGCGCAAGGCGCTCAGCGAGGGCCAGTTCGAACTGTTCTACCAGCCGCTGTTCGACCTGGAGGCCGACCGCGTCACCGGCTGCGAGGCCCTGCTGCGCTGGTTCCACCCCGAGCGGGGCATGGTCTCGCCCGGCGAGTTCATCCCGCTGGCCGAAGAGATCGGCCTGATCGGCGCCCTGGGCGACTGGGTGCTGCGCGCCGCCTGCGACGAGGCCGCCCGCTGGCCCGAGCATGTGCGCCTGGCGGTGAACCTCTCGCCCGCCCAGTTCCGCGACCGGCGCCTGGCCGCCACCGTCGTCCAGGCCCTGGCCGCCTCCGGCCTGGCCGCCGAGCGCCTGGAGCTCGAGATCACCGAAAGCGTGCTGCTGCAGGACAGCGCCTCGAACATGGCCATCCTGCACGACCTGAAGGCGCTGGGCGTGCGCATCTCGATGGACGACTTCGGCACGGGCTATTCGTCGCTGAGCTACCTGCGCAGCTTCCCGTTCGACAAGATCAAGATCGACCAGACCTTCGTGCGCGACATCCTCGACGACGCCGACGCCCTGGCGATCATCAAGGCCGTGCTCGACCTGGGCGCCAGCCTGGGGATCACCACCACCGCCGAGGGGGTGGAGTCCGAGGAACAGCTGCACGAACTGCGTCGCCAGGGCTGCGGCGAGATCCAGGGCTACTTCATCAGCCGCCCCAAGCCCGCCGTCGAGATCGCGGCTTTGCTGGGGGTGGAGACGGCGCCGCGCGGGCTGTCGGACGTGGTGGCGTTTTCGACGAACAAGCCCGCCGAAACGGCCAGCGCGCCCCACAGGGCCGCGGGCTGACCCTGAAGGAACCTCCCCCTCTGGGGGAGGTGATCGCGAAGCGATCGGTGGGGGGAGTGATTGCGAGATCGGCGACGTCTGCGGCAGCTGAGAACCTCCCCCCACCGGCCTCCGGCCGCCTCCCCCAGAGGGGGAGATTCCTTATGCTCCAGCCGCATCAACCTCCGCAAACCCTTGCCCCTCAAGGCCCGGCCCTTGACTTCGCACTTGCGATATACGATATGAGCCTCGCGCCAGTCGGCGCTATCGGTGCTCCAGCCGCGTGACGGACCCTTTTCGGTTCAGCCTGTCGAGCGCCTTGAAAGCTTCTCATAGACCGCCCGTATCACGCGGGGCGCTCCCCACCGACCCGCCGCCAGGCGAGCCGTGCGAGGACCGCGCGCGCCGTCTCGCGACCGTTTGAAAGATACGTCCGCAGTGACTCAATTCACCGACCTTGGCCTGGCCAAGCCGATCCTGAAGGCCCTGGCCGACAAGGGCTACACCCAGCCCACCCCGATCCAGGCCCAGGCAATCCCGATCGTCATGAAGGGCCGCGACCTGCTGGGTATCGCCCAGACCGGCACCGGCAAGACCGCCGCCTTCGCCCTGCCGATCCTGCACCGCCTGGCCGAAGACCGCCGTCCGGCCCCGCGCCGCGGCTTCCGCTGCCTGGTGCTCTCGCCGACCCGCGAACTGGCGACCCAGATCGCCGACAACTTCAAGGCCTACGCCGCGCACCTGGGCCTGTCGGTCGCCACCATCTTCGGCGGCGTGAAGTACGGCCCGCAGATGCGCGCCCTGGCCGCCGGCGTCGACGTCGTCGTCGCCACCCCGGGCCGCCTGATGGACCACCTGGGCGAAAAGAGCGCCACCCTGGGCGGCGTCGAGATCTTCGTCCTCGACGAGGCCGACCAGATGCTCGACCTCGGCTTCGTGGTGCCGATCCGCAAGATCGCCAGCCAGCTGCCCAAGGACCGCCAGAACCTGTTCTTCTCGGCCACCATGCCGGGCGAGATCGGCAAGCTGGCCGGCGAGCTGCTGAAGAACCCGGCCTCGGTGTCGATCACCCCGCAGGCCACCACGGTCGAGCGCATCGACCAGTCGCTGATCTACGTCGAAGCCCAGCGCAAGCGTCCGCTGCTGGCCGAACTGCTGGCCGACAAGGCCGTCGAGCGCTCGATCGTCTTCACCCGCACCAAGCGCGGCGCCGACCGCGTGGCCAAGTACCTGACCGCCGCCGGCATCGAGAGCGCCTCGATCCACGGCGACAAGACGCAAGGCCAGCGCGAGCGCGCCCTCGCCGCCTTCAAGGCCGGCGAGGTCAAGGCCCTGGTGGCGACCGACATCGCCGCCCGCGGCATCGACGTCAACGACATCAGCCACGTCTTCAACTACGAACTGCCCAACGTGCCGGAGGCCTATGTCCACCGGATCGGCCGCACCGCCCGCAAGGGCAAGGACGGCGTGGCCATCAGCTTCTGCTGCGACGACGAGCGCAGCCTGCTGAAGGACATCGAGAAGGCCACCCGCCAGAAGATCCCGTCCTTCGACCGCCGCAACGACAAGGCCCTGGCGGCCGC
>PJUK01000397.1_pt1 | contig 15721 bp, 10 predicted proteins | sample 1512211 | NCBI WGS metagenome assembly PJUK01 (sample SAMN08177668, study PRJNA422409) | Feces metagenome, whole genome shotgun sequencing project.
AAGTCTGTGTAAACCGTATTTATACCGATTTATGCATTATTGAATTGAGGGATCAGCAGGCCTATGTCATTGAAATACTGGATGGAGTGAGCTTTGAACAATTACAGGCGGTAACGGACTGCGTACTGATTGATGCAAGGATCGCATAATTTTATAGACCTAAAAAAGCTTCTTTAAGGAATAAAGGGTTAAAAGATGAAAAAATTAATTTTAGCTACGGCTTGCGCCGTGGTTTCAGGGACTATTTTTGCCGATACGGCAACAACGACAGAACAAAGAATCAACCTGTTAGAAACCGAATTGCAAAAATTAAAGGCCGAGTTGCAAGCGCAGAAGCTGACACAAAATAATTTGCAGGTTAAACAGGCAAAAATTGAAGAAAATGTTGAGAAAAACAAGCCAGTTGAAGTGGCCAAACCGATTGCCCCATCGTGGGTGACCTGGACTGATAATGTAAAGGTATATGGAATAGCGCGGCTGGATGCCGCAGTTGATTTTAAATCCTCACCCGATTCAGGCGGAAGAACCACCAGCAGTATCTATCGCACACCCTTTGAAAATGATAAACGCTCAGATCATGCACGTTCTGATGCAGCGATGAATGCCAGCCGTCTCGGGGTGTATTTCAACAGCCCCGATAAAGCTGTGACAGGTAATATTGAGGCTGATTTTTTTGATAGTTCCAATATGGGAACCGGCGACGGAAAATTCCGTATTCGTCATGCTTTTTTTACTTATAAAGACTGGACCTTTGGTCAAACCTGGTCACTGATGTCCAATATGGAAACCCGAACCGAATCCGTGGATTATACCCAATTTATGGGGACTTCTTATACCCGTACGCCGCAAGTGCGTTATGACTGGAAAATTGATCAGAATCACGACCTGAAAGTTGCTTTGGAATATACAGGGTCACGGGTTTCCGCTTTTCCTTCATTGACGGGTCGATATACCTTTAAGCAAGGCCCTCTGACTGCATTGGCGCAAGGTTTCGTGAATGAAAAATCAGTCGATGTAGCCAAAGATACGGTCAAGAAAGTCAGTTGGGGGGCTGGGGCAGGGTTAAAATATCAATTTGATCCGCAGCAATCTATTCAGGCCAATTATCAATACATTATGGGGGATCAAAAATTTATGCCTTATACCACGCAAAGTGGTTTGGTAAATGCACCAGCATTGAATGCAGCAGGTGATTTCTCTTTAGATCAGGATAAAACCGATTTGCTGATGAATAAACTGCATAGCTTTAATATTGGTTATTCGTATAAATTCAATGATCAGTGGCGTAGCAATCTATCTGCTTCTTTATTTGAATATGATGACAATACTGAATATGCCAAGCTGAATCAGGATGCGAACAAACGCTTAACCGATTATGCAGTCAATGTCTTTTATTCACCAGCTGAGCAAATTGATATCGGACTGGAATATCATCAGGGCAAACGTGAAGTATTTGATGGCAGAACAGCGGATGTATCACGTCTTAACTTTGTGTCAATGTATAAGTTTTAAAAATAGGACTGGCTAAATGGAAACCATGGTTCGGCCTGACACAGACACGATATTGTCAAAAAGTTTTATTTTTATCATGGCCATGACATGTGGGATTTGTGCAGGGTCGAACTATTATAACCAGCCACTGATATATTCAATTGCTCAAGCCTTGCAGGTGAATGTAGAACAAGTGGCGTTAACAATCGTCATTGCCCAGCTGTCTTATGCAGCTGGGCTGTTCTTTTTGGTTCCCTTGGGGGACTTCTTCGAAAAGCGTACATATATCTGTGTGTTGATGTGCTGTACGGGACTTGCCCAAGTTGGGCTTTCTTTTAGTCCGAGCTTGGCGATATTGTATGTATTGACCTTTTTGGCCACTTTTTTCTCTATTGCTGCACAAGTGCTGATTCCTTTTGCAGCAGGTTTAGTCAGTTCGCAGCAAAGTCCACATATTGTCGGGACATTAATGAGCGGGTTGTTTCTAGGGATATTATTGGCTCGTTCAGTTGCAGGATTATTGTCAACGCTCTGGTCTTGGCATGCAATCTACTTATTAAGTGGTCTGACGATTTTGGGGTTTGCCCTGATGATGTGGTTCAAGCTTCCTGTTTCCAGAAAATCTCATCAGTTAACGGTCCTGCAAATTTATAGATCTCTTTTTTCAATCGCAGTGCAACAACCCCACTTACTTCGTCGTGGTCTGGCGGGTGGAATTGGCTTCGGTATTCTGGCACTTATTTTTACCACCATGACCTTCATTTTAGCCAATGCTCCCTATCATTTTAATGATTTTCAGATTGGCTTATTCGGAATTGTCGGCTTGGCAGGTGTTTTTGCAACACCGTGGGCAGGGAAACAGATCGCAGCGGGTCAAGAAAATAGAGTGGCACTTATTTGTATGTGGCTATTGTTGGTGGCCTGGTTACCGTTAAGTTTTGCCCAGCATTCATTGGTTGTCTATGCTCTAGGAGTTATTCTGGCTTACTTTGGTTTATCCGCATTTCATGTTTTAAATCAAAACCTGGTGTATCGGCTTTCTGCTCAGGCACGCTCCCGTATTAATGCAATTTATATGACTCTGTATTTTGGTGGTGCTGCGCTGGGCTCTTTTGTTGCGGTCTATGCGTGGAAACATGGGGGCTGGGAAGCCTGTATAATGATCGGACTAGGTCTGGCTATACTGAGCTTTGTCATTGATCGTCTGGATTTCCATACAATGAGGCAAGGACCTACACAGAAGCAAGCGCCATAAACAGCAGCTTGCTTGTTTTCTTTCTATGCTTTACGAATAATCATTAAAGTTGCAGCAGCAAAAGCATACACTTTTCCATTCTCATCTACGATTCTACCTTCAGTCGTAATAATATTTCGTCCGGCATTAATCAATTCGGCTTGTGCGTAATAGACTGTATCAACTTGCATGGGACGAATCATTTTCACATTCAGATCTATGGTGCCGTAACCCACGCCATATTCAAGTAAGCTATGTGCTGCACTCCCGGTGACAGTATCCAGCGCTGTTGCACAAAAGCCCCCATGCACGCCGCCCTGTATATTTCGATGTTGCTGTCCAGGGGTCACTTTATAAGTCGCTTTTCCTTTTGAGACTTCAACCAGTTCCATGGGAATGGTATGGGCCATGGGAGAAGGCGAAATTTTACCGTCTTTAAGGGCAGTTAAAAATTCAAGTCCATTATTATATTGTGTGTTATCCATAGCTATTCCTTTGAGGTAATCATGATTATACAAACAATACTATAATTTTATTTTAAACGGAATTTTATTTTGTATGGCAAAACCAAATTAATGACTTGGCTCAAACTTGTAATGTGTTTTTAAATAAAAATATCATTTTAAAACAGTTAATTGACTTTTTTTAAAATTTTTGCTGTAATTTTTTATCTTTATTTAGTGAAAATTAATTTTGCAATAAGAAATTTTTTTGATATTTTGGATAAGAAAGAAGAGTTCAATCAAGAAATTCATAACTGCCTGTATTTGACAGTTGTAGCAAAGGAAAGAATTGTTATGCCGTTATATAAAGCTCCGTTACGCGATATGCAGTTTGTACTGCATGAATTGCTTCAAACCGAACAAAACTACCAAGCATTGCCTAAATATCAGGATATCGTTGGCCAGGAACTGGTAGATCAGTATCTCGAAGCGGCAGCAGACTTTTGTGAAAATGAGCTGGCACCGATTAACCAGCAGGGCGATCAGGAAGGGTGTCATTTAAACCAGGGTGTAGTCACAACGCCGAAAGGCTTTAAAGAAGCTTATGATAAATATGTGGAACTCGGTTTTACTTCACTCACAGCCGATCCTGAATATGGCGGTCAAGGTTTACCGACACTGCTGCGTATCGCGATTTCAGAAATGTTATGTGGATCGAACTGGGCGTGGGCGATGTATCCGGGTTTATCCCATGGCGCGATGCGCACTATTGAGCATCACGGCACTGAACAGCAGAAACAGCTATTTTTAACCAAGTTAATCACAGGTGTCTGGACCGGCACCATGTGTTTGACAGAGTCGCATGCAGGGTCTGACCTGGGGCTAATCCGGACCAAAGCGCTACCCAATCCAGATGGAAGTTATGCCATCACTGGGGAAAAGATTTTTATTTCTGCAGGGGAACATGATCTTTCTGAAAATATTATCCATATTGTGTTGGCACGTTTACCCGATGCTCCTGCGGGTACCAAAGGAATTTCGCTGTTTATTGTGCCTAAAATGAATGTTGATGATCAGGGAAATCTACAAGGCCGAAACAATGTGCTATGTAGCGCGATTGAACATAAGATGGGAATTCATGGCAATGCCACCTGCGTTTTAAATTTTGATGCTGCAAAAGGTTATCTGATTGGCCCTGAAAACCGTGGGCTCAACTGTATGTTTACCTTTATGAATACCGCCCGCATTGGCACGGCTGTGCAAGGACTGGCTGCATCCGAGATTTCTTTCCAAGGTGCTTTAGCCTACGCCAAAGATCGTTTGGCCATGCGTTCTTTAGCGGGTGCAAAATGCCCGGATCAAAATGCAGATCCAATTATTGTCCATCCTGCTGTACGCGCCATGTTAATGACCCAAAAAGCTTTGTCTGAAGGAGGGAGGGCGTTGGCTTATTTTCTAGCACAACATGTCGATATCGTGGAAAGCTCTAATGACCCAGAGCAGTGTGAAAAATCAGATCATTTACTGGCCTTGCTAACGCCTATTGCCAAGGCTTTCCTGACTGAATCGGGGAATGAGTCTGCCAAGCATGGTATGCAGGTTTTTGGCGGGCATGGATTCATTGTTGAACATGGCATGGAACAGATTGTGCGTGACGCAAGGATTTCAACCTTGTATGAAGGCACCACTGAAATTCAGTCTTTAGATTTACTGGCACGTAAAGTGCTGAAGTCTGAAGGAAAACTGTTAAAAAACATGACCGATTTAATTGAGCAGTGGGTTATTGAGCATCAGTCCAATACAGCCCTGTCAGCTTACGGGGAAAAACTCACTGAACTGAAGCAGCAATGGTTATCGCTGACCCGCGATATTGCACAAAAAGCCAAGCAAAATCCTGAAGAAATTGGTGCGGCTTCGGTCGATTATCTCTATTTTTCCAGCTATGTGGTCTTTGCCTATCTTTGGGCACGGATGGCTCAGGTTGCGCATGAACAGTTGCTTGCAGGAACGTCAGAAGAAAAGTTCTATCAGGCCAAACTCACAACGGCCAAGTTCTTCTTTCAGAAATTATTACATCGTACCCAAGCACATGCCGCTGCTATTGCATCCGGAGCTGAGGCTGTGATGGAGCTGGATGCAGCGGCCTTTGCATTCTAAGTCTGCGCGGAACGGTCTGGATTTATTTAGGAGTCTAAACAGAAATGGAATTTGAACATATTTTGCTTCGTCAACACAATCGTGTCGGTTATTTGACGCTGAATCGTCCAGAAGTGCTGAATAGTTTTAATGAACACATGCATGGTGAAATTGCAGCAGCTTTAGATCTGTGGGCAGTTTCGAAGGAAATCAAAGTGATAGTCATCTCTGGCGCAGGCAAAGGGTTTTGCGCTGGACAGGATCTAAGATCACGGGGGATGGATGTTATTGCTGCGCCGGATTATGATGCAGGCGCGGCCTTAGAAAAATTCTATAATCCGCTGGTACTTAAGATTACAGACATGACCAAGCCCGTCATCGCTGCGGTGAATGGTGTCGCTGCCGGCGCAGGTGCCAATCTGGCTTTGGCCTGTGATTTGGTGGTGGCTAAACAGTCTGCTGCCTTTATACAGTCTTTTTGCAAGGTTGGCCTGATCCCTGATGCGGGGGGAACATGGAATTTACCGCAACTGGTCGGTTTGGCCCGTGCCAAAGGGCTGACCATGCTGGGAGAAAAGCTTTCTGCCCAGCAAGCCCTGGATTGGGGATTAATCTGGGAGGTTTATGAAGATGAGCTGTTCGAAGCAAATGTCACCGCATTGGCTGAACAGTTGGCCGAGCGCCCTGGTAGTTCAATTGCATTGATAAAAAAAGCGTTAAATCATGCTGCAGACAACACGCTTGCTGAGCAGTTGCAGCTGGAGCGCGAATTTCAGCGTATCGCAGGACAATCAGACAATTATAAAGAAGGTGTGGCCGCATTTATGCAAAAGAGGAAACCTGAATTTAGCTAGATGCATTGACTATGCATGACCTTTACATCTAAAAATGAAAAAGAGTATTTGCTATCAGAAGCACTTAAACTAGGGATATAACATGAGTTTAAAAGACATGGTTTCGACAACCGAATGGGAAGCGCGTTGTCAGTTAGCGGCTTTATATCGATTGATTGCCTATTATCGAATGACGGATCTGATCGATACCCATATTAGTCTGCGTGTACCTGATGAGAAGGGGCATTTTCTGATTAATCACTATGGCATTCCATTTGAAAAAATGAAAGCCTCGGATCTGGTGAAAATTGATGGTGCAGGCAATATCGTAGAAGATTATGATCAAGGTAAGACAGTCAATGTTGCCGGTTTTGTCATTCATTCCGCATTGCATGCCGCACGTGAAGATATTCACTGTGTCATTCACACCCACACTGCCGATGGAATTGCAGTTTCAGCACAGCAGCAGGGTTTGTTGCCCATCTCACAACACGCACTGAAATTTTATAAAAAAGTCAGTTATCACCAGTATGAAGGTGTCGCACTATCGACTGAGGAAAGAGTACGGCTGGTTCAGGATCTGGGCAATCATCGTGTCATGATTTTAAGAAATCATGGCTTGCTGGCCACAGGGGATAGTGTGCAGCGTGCTTTTCATGAAATTTATTTTTTAGAACGTGCATGTCAGGCCCAGATCAAGGCGCTTGCGGGTGGGGCGGAATTGCATTTTCCTTCCGAAGCGGTGTGTGAACATACAACCCAGCAGTTCGAATCTAACGGTGTTGAAAAAATTATTCTAAATGCCTGGAACGCCGCCTTGTCATTGATTGAACAGCAGCGTGAGGAATACTGTACATGATTGTAATTGCGACCACGGTGCCCAAGGTCCAAAAATGGCTTGAAGATGCATTTTTACAATATGCTCCACCAGGTTCGTACTGTCTGGCAGACAGTGAGCAGGCTCAATTTGCCACCACGGCAGTTTCATGGTTTCCCGATCTGGATCATCTGGAGAAGTTACCTGAATTGAAACTGATTCATTCAATGGCCGCTGGCGTTGAGCACCTGAATCTACAAAGAATTGGGTCACAATATAAAGTATGTCGGGTGGTCGATCAGCTCCATCAACAAGGGATGTTCGATTATCTGCAATGGGGTGTTTTATATTATCAACGTTTTTTTGATCAGGCCTTTGCACAAAAGCAGCAACAACGCTGGCGACAATACCCGCAACGAGCGCATGCTGAAGTAAAAATCGGAATTATGGGCCTCGGGCAAATGGGTGCCTATATGGCGAAACAGTTTGCCGCACTGGGTTATCAGGTTGCTGGCTGGTCACGTAGTCCTAAACAGATCGCACAGGTCACATGCTATGCCGGCGCTGAAGATTTTCATCAGTTTTTAGCACAGGCGGAAATTCTGATTAACTTATTGCCACTTACGGAAAGTAATCAGGGGATTTTATCAAAATCCTTATTTGACCAGCTTCCTGAACAGGCCTGTATTATTAATTGTGGTCGTGGTCAGCACCTGGTTGAGCAGGATTTATTAATTTATCTGGATTCCGGACGTTTGCGTGGCGCGATTCTGGATGTTTTTAGCAAAGAGCCCTTGGCTGAACATCATCCACTTTGGCAACATGAAAAAGTGGTGATCACGCCGCATGTTGCTTCACATGCACCCTGGTCAATTGTGGTGAATCAGATTTTGGAAAATGATCAACGAGTGATGCAGGGCCAAGCTTTGTTGAATCAGGTGGATACCTTCAAAGGCTATTAAATCGGGGAAACAGCTATTTGTGTGGATAAACATGAATGAAGACTGGTTTTTAATCGGCTGGCTGAGCCACTCCCTTTTGATGGGACTGACTCAGCCAGTGATTTATTTTTTTAAGTGTTGTTATTCAGCTGAGTTGATAGCTCATCCCAGCGTTGATTTGCGGATTGCATCGCCTGCATTTTAACATGCCCAAAACCACGTACTTCCGCTGGAAGCTCGGCAATCTGTGCAGCCACCGTCAAATCATACTGTTGTGGTGCTGCAACCAGTGCTTTCACAAAGTCAATGTAGCGATCACGCCATGCATGCTCATGTTGGCGTTCTTCCTGACGCGCAAATGGGTCAAGGAAGGTTTCGCGCAGCCATTGTAAGCGGGCAAGTAACATCATCGGGAAGCGCATCCAGTAACCAAAAATGCGTTTGCGGACGTTGGTACCCAGCGTCGGTGGGGCAAGGTGATAGGATAAACGTACCCCACGTCCGAATTGTGATTCGATTGATTTTTTAAAGCTGGCTCCTGTGAGCAGGCGCGCTACTTCATACTCATCTTTATAGGCCATGACCCGATAAAGCTGTGTGGCAATCGTGCCGGCCAGTTCTTCCGGCAATACCTTCGCGGCCTGTTCTGCAAGATTTCGGTATGTATTGGCGTACGCATCATTCCAGTAGTCTTGCAAACGGACCGAACGATCATCAATCAGTTCTGGCAGTGTTTGTGGCACCTGCTGTTTAGGTAAGCTATCCAGTAATCGCTTGGCCAGATCTGGATCGCTGGCGAGATGGCAACCAACGCGGAATGCTTCCAGATTCTTCTCGACTGCCGTACCGTTCAGTTGAATGGCTTTTTCAATGCTCTCACGCAGTAATGGAATCTGCCCCGATTGCCATGCCATTCCCAGCAAGAGCTGGTTGGCAAAGATGGCATCGCCCAAGACCTGTGTCGCAATACGTGCAGCTGGTAAAGACACCAGTTTGCCCTGATCAACACGACCACGCAGACGATTGATCAAATCCGTAATCGGCGCAAACCAGTCACGTTTATTGATAAAGTCAGAGGTTGGGGAACCATCTTCATTGACGATCACCATCGCATCCGGTTTTAAACGTGACAGGGCGGCATTACTGCCTGCCACTACCGCATCGGCACCAATCAGAAGATCACATTGACCGGCGGGAATTTTGGTTGCAGAAATTTGTTCATCATCTGAGGCTAGCTGTACGTAGGAATACACCGTACCGCCTTTTTGTGCCAGTCCAGCCATGTCCATGACACGTGCTGCTTTACCTTCCAGATGTGCTGCCATACCGAGTAAAGCCCCGACAGTGACTACACCGGTACCCCCCACACCACCGACCATGATCCGGCTTGGTGTAGCATCAAGTTGAGGAAGAACCGGTCGTTCAGGCCAGCCTGGAGCAAAACCTTCAAACTTGTCGGGACGTTTCATATCACGGGTATGTACGGTCACAAAACTTGGACAGAAGCCTTCTACACAGGTGAAATCCTTATTACAACTGCTCTGGTTAATTTGACGCTTGGTGCCCAGCGCGGTTTCGACCGGTTCAATCGACAGGCAATTTGATTTTTTCGAGCAATCACCGCAGCCTTCGCAGATATCGCTATTGATATAGAGGCGTTCAGCGGGGTCCGGATACATATCACGTTTACGGCGACGACGTTTTTCGCTGGCACAGGTTTGCACATAGACCAAAGCGGTGACACCTGAAATATCGCGTAATTCACGTTGCACCGCGTCCAGATCATTGCGGTGGCGGATTTCTACATTAGGCGCAAGGTGTTCTTCTGCATGAATCAACGCTGGCTCATCCGTTACGATGACCTGTTTTTTAATGCCTTCGGCATCCAGCTGACGGGTGAGTTGGGCGACACTCAAATGTCCATCGACATGCTGACCACCGGTCATCGCAACCGCATCGTTATAGAGGATTTTATAGGTGATATTGATATTGGCTGCAATGGCTTGTCGAATCGCGAGATAGCCTGAATGGAAATAGGTGCCGTCACCGAGATTGGCAAAAATATGCTTTTCATTGGTGAAATGTGAGGCACCAGCCCAACTGACGCCTTCACCGCCCATTTGCGAGAAAGTTTCCGTTCCACGATCCAGTGACACCGCAATATAATGACAACCGATACCGCCTAAGGCACGACTACCTTCTGGAACCACCGTGGACGTATTATGCGGACAACCGCTACAGAAATACGGTTTGCGGTCTGCCAGATCCAGCACACGGCGGGACTCCCGTTCTGCTTTTTGCAATAAATCGATGCGGTTCTGAATTTGTTGTCTTAAATTCTCAGGTAAATCGAGTTGCAGAAAACGTGCCGCCAGCATTTTGGCAATTGGTTCAGGCTGGAACTCATAATGACCAATCAGCGGCGCTTCTTCAATAGAGGTACTCCATTCACCTTTACCATGAATGGCTTTGCCGATGACGTGTGGGCGTTGCTGATCAGGCAGGGAATACAGTTCATCCTTGATTTGTGATTCAAGAATAGGACGTTTTTCTTCAACCACAATCAGCTCTTGCAAGCCTTTGGCAAATTCACGAATCCCTTGCGGCTCTAGTGGCCAGATCAATCCAACCTGATAAACCCGTAACCCAAGCTGTTGTGCTGTTTCATTCTCAATTCCTAAAATGCGTAAGGCTTCAATGGTGTCGAGATAGCCCTTACCGCTAGCCACAATCCCGATACAGGCATTTTCGCACGGCCAGGTGGTCTGATTCAGCTGATTGGCGCGGGCATAGGCCAGCACAGCGGGTAAGCGATGTTGATACAGGCGCTGTTCTTGCTGGATGCCATGATCTGGCCAGCGGATATTGACGCCGTCTGCAGGGAAGTCCACATCTTCTGGAATCACGGGAATGACCCGATCTAAATCCACATTGACGGAAGCAGAGGTTTCTACAATTTCACTGACCAGTTTCATTGAAGTCCATAGGCCAGCAAAACGTGACATTGCAACCGCATGTACACCTAGATCAAGAATATGTTGCACAGAGGTTGGATAGAAAATAGGAATGCCACAACTGATCATGACATGTTCAGATTGATGGGGAACGGTAGATGATTTACAGGAATGGTCATCACCAAATAAAGCGACCACACCGCCATGTTCAGCCGTTCCTGCCAGATTGGCATGACGTAGTACATCGCCGGAACGGTCTACACCGGGGCCTTTGCCATACCACCATGAAGTGACGCCATCATATTTTCCCTGGCCTGCAAGATTGGCTTGCTGGGTACCCCAGATTGCGGTTGCAGCTAAATCTTCATTGATACCGGGTTGAAAGACGACATGATGATCTTTAAGTATGCCTCCAATTTGCCAAAGGAAATTGTCATAGTTACCGACTGGAGAACCGCGATAACCTGAAATAAAGCCGGCAGTGTGCAATCCGTTCAATTCATCACGGCGAGTCTGTGCTAGAGGTAACCGAACGAGTGCCTGAATGCCTGTCATATAGGCTGAACCGTGATCACTGATATATTTATCGTCCAGTGATACATCTTTAGTAGCGATCATTTTTGGAGTAACTTTTGTCGCTATATTCATTTATATCTCCTTAGAATTCTTCGTAGTTTTGACTACTTGTTTTTTCAACATCCGGTTGAATATTTGGAGTAAGTACATCATAAGAAAAAAGATTGAACAGTTCGGGTTAAAAAAAGAACTGATCAATGTATGTACATTAATGTCATTGTGGTTGATCCAAACTGGTGCAACAATGCGTAATTTAGAAAAAGATATTTACGTTATGCGCAAAAATCTTGATGGTGGACTCTTGCATGCAATGAATGCCTTCCTGAAAGTGATTGATAGCGGGAGTTTCACGGCTGCCGCTGAACAGATGGAGCTGACAACTGCGCAAGTTTCGCGATTAATTAGCGAATTAGAAGGACGTTTAGGTACAAAACTACTACAACGATCAACCCGCCAGCATGCCTTGACCGAGATTGGTGAAAGCTATGCCGAGCAGTGCCGTCAGGTGCTTGCCATGGTGGAGGAAGCTGAAGCGCAGGCAATGGGTATGGCCACCAAGCCGCAGGGCCGATTACGGGTGCTGAGTATGGCGAGTTTCGGTCATCATTATCTGGCACCGATGATGGCGGAGTTCTGTCAAACCTATCCCGACCTGACAGTTGAATATCGAACCTCACAAAATGTACCCGATCTATTGGGTAAGGGCATTGATGTCAGTCTTTACTTGACTGAATCTCTGGCGGATTCAAGATTTGTGGCGCGTCGCATTGGTACGATTTTTTCGGTGTTGTGTGCTTCGCCTGCCTATCTGGAAAAGCATGGCGAACCTCAATCACTGGATGATTTGCAGCAACATGCCTGTTTACGTCTGGTCAATCCTTCGATTACACCACAGTGGCATCTGACCAGTGAAAATAGCTGTTCGTATCAGATTGATATCAATGGCCCACTCATTGCCGATACTCCTGAATTGCTACTGGATGTGGTGCAGCAGGATATGGGTATTGCCTTGTTGCCTACCTTTTCCTCCATCGATGCAATTCGCACAGGTCGATTACGCCGTATTTTACCAGCGTGGCGTTCTCCCGATATTGGCGTGTATACCTTGCTGCCGTCACGGGATTTTGTCGATGTCAAAACGCGGACATGGCTGGAGTGGGTTGAGCAACATGTTTCTCCAAAAATACAGCAAGATACCGATTATTTTTTATAAATTATTTGAGGTGTGGTAGTAAAGAAACCCAAAATAATAAGGATTAAAATTAAAAGTAGAAAATGCTTCTTTAGAAAGAGGCATTTCATACAGAGATAAACCATAAATTTTAAAAAAATTGCATGAAGAATTTAATCCCAATTCCTGAATGAAATGAGATAAAGATAAGAGAGGATGATCTGGTACTTTGCTTAATATTAAGCCTTATACCAGATGCTGGGCTATTTTAATTTATGATTAGGCACACTTGGTTTGCCAATAGGCATTGGCATAATTCGACAAGCTTTTTCGGTTGAGTACCTTGCTAATATTCTGGCTGGCCTGCATCAGTTTTTCCAGATCAATCCCGGTTTCAAAGCCCATGTTTGATAATAGATAGAACAAATCTTCGGTCGCGACATTGCCAGATGCGCCTTTGGCATAAGGGCAGCCACCAAGACCCGCAAGGGATGAATCAAAAACACGTATGCCTTGCTGTAGGGACTGATAAATATTGGCAATCGCCATGCCATAAGTATTGTGAAAATGCCCAGCCAGAACCTTGCTGTCCAGTTCAGCCAGACAGGCTTGCCAGACTTTCTGAACGCGATCTGGGGTCGCTGTACCGATGGTTTCGCCTAGAGACACTTCATAGCAGCCCATGTCATACAGCCGTTTCACGACGTTGACCACTTGCTCAGGTGCAATTGCACCTTCATAAGGACAGTCGACTATACAGGAGACATAGCCACGTACACGGATGTTGTGTGCTTTGGCTGCGGTCATGACATCACTAAATTTTTCAAGGCTTTCCTCGATTGAGCAGTTGATATTTTTGCGGGTAAAGCTTTCCGACGCAGCGGTAAACACCGCGACCTCTTTGCAGCCTACCGCCTGAGCCGTTTCAAAACCTTTGATATTGGGGGTAAGCAGGCTAAATTGCACATCGTTTGTCTGAGGTAACAGCTTAAAGAGCTCGTCACTCTGCGCCATTTGCGGCACCCATTTTGCCGACACACAGGAACCGACTTCAATCGATTTTAGACCTGCATGAATCAGGTCGTTAATAAAGTTTAAGCGTTGTTCAACAGTTAACGCCTGCTTTTCATTTTGCAGGCCATCTCTGGGGCCGACCTCCACAATTTTGACAAACTCACTCATGCAACTTCCTCCTGAGCAGGCTGAAACTCCACAAGTTCATCGCCAGCTTTGACCTGATCACCGACTTGGAAATATGAGTCTACAATCAAGCCGTCTTTAGGCGCACGGATGGTATATTCCATTTTCATGGCTTCAAGCGTCATCAGAATATCGTCTTTCTTTACGCTATGATTGGCACTCACCAGCACTTGCGTGACCACGCCCGGCATAGGAGCTTTCAGGTGGCCTTCATCAGCATGGCTGTCTGCCTGATTAAAATCTTGGCGAATATAAGCAAACTTATAGCTTTGACCATTCTGGAACAAGGTAATGCCTTGCTGACTTTGGTTAAAAGACAGCTTTTGCTGTGTCCCGCCAATTTGAATAGAGGCGGTGTGTGTATCAAGCAATTCGCCTGAAATCGGGTAGCTTTGACCGTTATATTCTGCGGTGAAGCCATCTTTATTTGAGGCAAATTTAATTGTAATGGGCTGATCTAAATAGTTCAGTTTAATACTGTGCTGATAAGCAATATTTAAACGCCAGAGTGGTTGAGCTTGCCAAAGCTGTTTTTGGCTTGAGCAATTGCTATCAAGTTTGCTAAGAAACTCAATAAATGCTGCTGCGACGATAAGCTCAGGTTTTGTCTGTTGCGTGTTAAACAGAAAATCATGTTCACGTTGAATCAGGTTAGTATCAAGCTTGGCTTGTTTAAACGATTCGCTACGAACAATTTTTTCAAGGAAAGCAATGTTGTTGCCTAAACCATCCACATGGAATTGACTTAAAGCGTGTTGCATTTGAATGAGCGCCGCTTCACGGTTTTTACCCCATACAATGAGTTTGGCAATCATTGGGTCGTAATAGGTCGTGATTTCATCGCCTTCAACAATACCGCTGTCGACACGTACATATGGGGTTTGCGTTGGGTAGTGCAAATAGTCAATTTTACCAATGGCAGGTAAAAAGCCTTTTTCAGGTTCTTCTGCATAGATTCGTGCCTCGAGCGCATGGCCGTGAATTTGCAATTGGTTTTGTAGTTTAGGCAAAGCTTCGCCATAAGCCACACGAAGTTGCCACTCAACCAAGTCTTCACCTGTAATCATTTCAGTGACAGGGTGTTCGACTTGTAGGCGGGTATTCATTTCCATGAAATACGCCGTACCATCTTGTTCCACAATAAACTCAACCGTACCTGCACCCACGTAATTTACCGCACGTGCAGCATCGATTGCCGCTTGGCGCATGGCATCGAGCTTTTCGCTTGGCATTTGTGGTGCAGGCGCTTCTTCGAGTACTTTCTGGTGGCGGCGTTGTACCGAACAGTCGCGTTCAAATAAATGCACGTAGTTGCCGTGGGTATCGCCAAACACTTGCACTTCAATGTGACGAGGCTGAATCACATAACGCTCAATCAAGACATCATCATTACCAAAACTCGATTTGGCTTCACGCTTACACGAGGCTAAAGCATGCAGAAAGTCTTCACTGCGCTCAACCAGACTCATACCTTTACCGCCGCCACCGGCACTGGCTTTAATTAAAACCGGATAGCCAATTCGGTCTGCCTGTTGTTTTAAAAAGTCGGCATCTTGGTTGGTTCCGTGATAACCCGGTGTTAAAGGGACGCCAGCTTTTTCCATTAAAGCTTTAGAGGTCGCTTTTAAGCCCATCGCTAAAATGGCATCCACTGGCGGGCCAATAAAGCAGATGTTGTGTTGTTGGCAAGCAAGCGCGAACTGGTCATTTTCTGAAAGGAAGCCGTAGCCCGGGTGCACCGCTTGGCTACCGGTATCAATCGCTGCTTGAATAATACGATCAACCTGTAAATAACTTTGAGTCGCAGGGGACTGACCAATATAAACCGCTTCATCTGCAAGTTTGACATGTTGTGCATTTGCGTCTGCATCTGAGTAAACCGCAACCGTTGCAATCCCTAATTTTTTGGCTGTACGAATTACACG
>PJUK01000398.1_pt1 | contig 15682 bp, 15 predicted proteins | sample 1512211 | NCBI WGS metagenome assembly PJUK01 (sample SAMN08177668, study PRJNA422409) | Feces metagenome, whole genome shotgun sequencing project.
GTCAGGTCGCCCTCGGCCAGGCGGTTCAGGCCGGTGGCGATCTCTTCCATGACGAAGGCCTGCTCCTTGGCGGCGGCTTCGCGGACCTGCTCGTTACGGCGGCGCTCGGCCTCGGTCTCGGCGGCGGCGCGCTGCTGGGCGGCTTCGGCGGTGCGCAGGGCCAGGGCGTTGTCCTTGAACACCTGGACCGAGCGGGCCATGGCGCCGACTTCGTCGCGGCGCTGGGCGCCGTTGACGTCGACGTCCACCGAGCCCTGGGCCAGGATCTCCATGGTCTTGGACAGCTGCACCAGCGGGCGCGAGATCTTGCTGCGGCCGATCCACACGGCGAAGGCCATGGCGGCGGCGGCCGAGATCAGGCCGAACAGCAGGCTGACGATGATGCCCATCTGGGCGTCCTTGCTGGCCTTGGCGACGATGGCCTTGGTGTCGGCGGTGTGCTTGTCGGTCCAGTCCGACACGTCCTTGGTCAGCGCGGTGATGTCCGGATCGATCACGGCCATGACCATGATGCCGGCCTCGTTGGCGTCCTGCAGGCCCAGGTCCGCGCCCTGACGGCCGCTGTCGTAGACCTTCTTGAAGCGGTTGCGGAAACCGGCCACGTCCTTGGCGGTCGAGGGGTCGGCCTTGACCACGGCGTCCAGGCGCTCGTTGCCGCTCTTCAGCGCGTCGTCGATTTCCTGCGAGGCCTGCTTGGCCGCGTCGGACGCGCCTTCGTTGGCCACGGTGCGATAGGCGGCGTAGCCGATGCTGGCGACGCGGCGGTTGAAGCGGGCCATTTCCAGCTCGGCCGGGGCGCGCTGCTGCACGATGGTCGAGGTGGTGGCTTCCAGCTTCTTCTGCTGCCACACGCCCATGCCGACGCACGCGACGGCGACGACCGCCAGCACGATGGCAGGCAGCATCACCTTGGTGGCGATCTTCAGATCGTCGAGCTTCATCAGGACTGTCCCGCTTTCAGCGTCCTCTCGTGCGCACCGAGCGCGACGGAGGTGTTTCATCTTTGGATCCACAAAGCAGGGCGCGCGGTAAAAGCGTGGTTAAGCGCGGCGTTTTCGCCAACCCGCGCGACTCCTTGTCGCAGGGTGAACGACGGTTTCTCGGTTCGGCGAGGCGTCAGCGAAAGCGCCGTTCTGTGAAGGCGAGCACAGTCCTGTCACAACTTCGGCGTCAGCTTCCCGACATTCGGGCCGTCACGTGTCCGAGGGGAGGCCGACATGACCACGCGACCCAACATCCTGCTGATCACCTGCGACCAGTATCGCTTTCCGCGCTTCTCCTACGGCGCCGCCCACGGCCTGGCCGAGGGGCTGAAGGACGTGCTGGGCTTCCAGCCGCTGAAGCCGGGCAACGACTACATCCAGCACTTCCCGGGGCTTGCGGCCCTGCGCGACAACGCCGTGCTGCTGGCCAACCACACCATCGCCGCCAGCGCCTGCACGCCCAGCCGCACGGTGATCTACACCGGCCAGTACGGCACGCGCACCGGCGTCACCCAGACCGACGGCCTGTTCAAGAGCGGGGACTCGCCGAACTTCCCGTGGCTGGCGCAGGACGGCATCCCGACCCTGGGCGACTGGATGCGGCAGGCCGGCTACACCACCCACTACTTCGGCAAGTGGCACGTCAGCGACCCGGCTCGCCACACGCTTGAGGACTACGGCTTCGACGACTGGGAAGAAAGCTGGCCCGAGCCGCACGGGGCGGCGATCAACAATCTGGGCCTCTATCGCGACGCCGGCTTCTCCGACACCGCCTGCGCCTTCATCCGCCGCCAGGCCCTGGCGGTGAACTACGACCGCGCCGTCGCCACCGCCCAGTCGCACGACCCCTACGCCTCGGGCCCGGATCCGGCGGACCTGAAGCCGTGGTTCGCGGTGGCCTCGTTCACCAACCCGCACGACATCGCCACCTATCCGGCGGTGATCGGCCAGGCCCTGCCCAAGCCCGACGACAGCGGCGTGCAGGGCATCTTCCAGCCGCTGACCGTGCCGCTGCAGGGCCAGCGCACCCCGCCGCCGACGGCGGGCACGGCGAGCATCCCGCTCAATCCCGGCGGTTTCGACCCGGACTGCGGTCACGTGCCGCCGACCTGGGACGAGGACCTGTCGACCAAGCCCTCGGCCCAGCACGACTACGCCTGGAAGATGGGTCTGGCGCTGAACGCCAAGACCGGTTTCAACGTCGCGCGCGGCATGGGGATCACCGATACCGACAAGGCCCTGGAGGCGGCGGCCGACATCGCCCTGCAGGGGCCGATCCCGTTCCAGCTGACCAGCGATCCGCGCGGCGGGGTCAAGGCCTTCGTCCAGCTCTATGGCTGGCTGCACAGCGTGGTCGACGTGCACATCGCCGCGGTGCTGGAGACGCTGGAGGCCACGGGCCAGGCCGACAACACCATCGTCGTCTTCCTCACCGACCACGGCGAGATGGCCGGCGCCCACGGGATGATGCTGGAGAAGTGGCACACCGCCTATCAGGAGGTGCTGCACGTGCCGGTGGTCGTGCGCTTCCCGCCGGGCCTGGCGCCCCAAGGCCTGCCCGACGGGGTTCCGCTGGCCAAGGAGGCCCTGACCAGCCACGCCGACATCGTGCCGACCATCCTGGGCCTGGCCGGGGTTGGCGAGGCCGAGCGCGACGCCATCGCTTCCGTGCTGGCCAAGACCCGGCCGACGCCGCCGCTGCCGGGCGCCAACCTCGCGCCGCTGATCCGCGGCGAGACCGACCGGGTGATCGAGCCGGACGGCAACGAGCGTCTGGGCGTGCTGTTCATCACCGACGACGAGATCACCGCCCCCTCGCCGCCGCTGAACAACCCGCACAACACCAAGTGCGAGAAGGAGTACGCGGTGTTCGACGCGGCGGTGGAGAAGGTGCGCAAGGGCAACCCCGCGCGGCCGCCGGTCGATATCGCTCCCGGCTCGGTGCGCCAGCCCAACCACGTGCGTTCGGTGCGCACCCTGACCCACAAGCTGACCCGCTATTTCGACCCGTCGGGCCGCGTGGGGCAGGAGTGGGAGATGTACGACCTGGTCGCCGACCCCAACGAGACGACCAACCTCGTCTACGTCCAGGCCGACCCGCCCAAGGCTCGACTGGACCCGGCGCTGCAGCCGCAGGTCGACCGCCTGGCCGCCCTGCTGGCGGCGCTGGAGGCGCGCGACCTCAGCTAAGGACGCCCCGAAACGACATCACCCCGGAGGCGGACCTCCGGGGTGATGCGATCTCATCTCTTCGTCCCGATCGAGATCAGAAGATCTCGAACAGGCCGGCGGCGCCGCACTGAAATCGCGAAGGCGATTTCAGCCTCTTTGGACTATGGGCGCCGTCATCCGTCCTGATCGAGATCAGAAGATCTCGAATAGGCCGGCGGCGCCCATGCCGCCGCCGATGCACATGGTCACGACGCCCAGCTTGGCCTTGCGGCGCTTGCCTTCCAGCAAGAGGTGGCCGGCGCAGCGGGCGCCGGTCATGCCGAAGGGGTGGCCGATGGCGATCGAGCCGCCGTTGACGTTGTACTTCTCGGGATCGATGCCCAGGCGGTCGCGGCTGTAGAGGCACTGGCTGGCGAAGGCCTCGTTCAGCTCCCAGATGGCGATGTCGTCGACCTTCAGGCCGTGGCGTTCCAGCAGGCGCGGCACGGCGAACACGGGGCCGATGCCCATCTCGTCGGGCTCGCAGCCGGCGATGGCGAAGCCCTTGAACAGGCCCAGCGGTTCGAGGTTGCGGCGGGCGGCTTCCTTGGCCTCCATCACCACCACGGCGGCCGCGCCGTCCGACAGCTGGCTGGCGTTGCCGGCGGTGATGAAGTTGCCCGGACCCTTGACCGGCTCCAGCTTGGCCAGGCCTTCGAGGGTGGTTTCAGGACGGTTGCACTCGTCCTTGGTGACGACGTAGTCGACCAGGCTTTCTTCCTTGGTCTCCTTGTTGACCACCTTCATCTTGGTGGCCATCGGCACGATCTCGTCGGCGAACAGACCGGCGGCCTGGGCGGCGGCGATCCGCTGCTGGCTGCGCAGCGAATATTCGTCCTGGTACTCGCGGCTGATCCCGTAGCGCTTGGCGACGATGTCGGCGGTGTCGATCATCGCCATCCACAGGGCCGGCTTTTCCTTCATCAGCTTGTCTTCGGTGATGTGGAAGCGGTTCATGTGGCCGCCGCCCTGGACCAGCGAGATCGACTCCACGCCGCCGCCGATGGCCACCGGCGCGCCGTCGTTGCGCACGTAATTGGCGGCGGTCGCGATGGCCTGCAGGCCCGACGAACAGAAGCGGTTGACGGTCTGGCCCGAGGTGGTGACCGGCAGGCCGGCCCAGATGGCGGCGTTGCGGGCCACGTTCATGCCGGTGGCGCCTTCGGGACCGCCGCAGCCCAGCACCACGTCTTCCACTTCTGGGCCGTCGAGGCCGGCGCGGCTGACCGCGTGCTGGATGGCGTGGCCGGCCATGGCCGCGCCGTGGGTGTTGTTGAAGCCGCCGCGATTGGACTTGGCCAGGCCCGTCCGGGCGTAGGAGACGATGACCGCTTCGCGCATGGCGCTTCTTCCCTGTTTAAACGTTAGTTTGAATTGCCAGCACCGTAGGCCGGAAATTCGCCGGGGGGAAGATCACGTAAGCGTAAGGCGCCGCGCAGGCTCGGCCTCAGTAGCGGCCCCATTGGATTCCGGCCTTGTGCTTGCGCCGCAGGTGGGGCGGCAGCCGGGCCTCGATGCGGTTCAGCCAGATCCCGCCGCCGATCAACAGCAGCAGGCAGACCGCGATGACGCCGGCGCCGACGCCGCTGGCCGCCTCGTCCTCGTTGACGCGGGCCTGCAGGCGTTCGTCTGCGGCCAGGGAAAGGCGACGGGCCTCTTCGTCGGGCAGGGACAGCTGGCGCAGCGCGGCGTCGGCGCCGACCAGCACGGCCCCGGTGGCGTCGGCCTGGCTCACGAGCCCGTCACCCACCCTCTTGCGATGGACGGCGTCGAGCAGTTCAGCCCCCACGCCCTCGCCGAACACGTCCGCCAGGTCGTGGCCGACGACGATCGCTTCGCCGCCGTTGTGGGCGCCGATCACCAGGATGACGCCGTTGGCCTTGTCCGCCGGCGAGATCGCCCAAGCCTGCTCCAGAAAGTCGGCATGGTCTTCGATCGAGAAGCGGCCGGGATGGCCCAGCACCACGACGGCCAGCCGGCGGCCGGTGCGCCGTTCCAGGTCGGCGATGCGATGCTTGAGGTCGCCGGCCTGTTGCGGCGACAGGACCTCCACCTGCTGGACGAGCGATCCGTTCCAGGTTTCGAAGCGAACGTCGTCTGCGGCATGGGCGCGCGACGCCAGGGTCAGGACCGCGACGGCGGCCAGGGCGAGAAAAGGTCGGATCATCAGCTCAGTATGGTCGGGGTGTCGGGCAGCTCGTTGCGGTTGTCGCCGCCCGTGCGCGGCGCGTGCTCGGCCAGGATCGCGCCGGCGTGGCCGACGGCGGCGACGAAGCCGTCGGCGGTCTGGCCGGCCTTCAGGCCCGCCACGAGGTCGGCGACGACGCCGGACCAGGCGTCCTTGGGGGCCAGGCCGTGGACGCCCTCGTCGGCCAGCACCTCGACGCGATGCTCGGCCAGGGCGGCGAAGATCAGCACGCCGGTGCGGCCTTGCGTAGCGCGCAGGTCGCTGGACAGGAAATAGTCCATGGCCGCGCGCCGCACCCGTTCGGCGGAGCTCTCGCCGGTGGGCAGCCGGGCCCGCAGCGGCGGGATCGACAGCACGGCGGCCGCCAGGGCGAACACGGCCGCCTGCAGGGTCAGATAGACCAGCAGGGCCGACAGGATCGCGCCGTCCTGGGCGGCGGCGTGGCCGACGCTCCAGCCGCCGAACAGGCGGGTCAGCCACTCGGGCCGCAGGCCGGCCAGCAGGCCGAAGGCCGGCAGCAGCAGGGCAGCCCCCGCCGCCCAGGCCAGGACGGGAGCGGAGCGGTCGGGCTCGATGCGCGGCGCGATCACGCAGCGGATCTCGCCGATCGTGCCGGCCTCGGCGGCGCGCACGGCGTCGGCGATGCGCAGTTGGTCGGGGCGGGAAAGAATGTCGCTCATCACCAGCTCCCCGAGGATCCGCCGCCGCCGAACGAGCCGCCGCCGCCGGAGAACCCGCCGCCACCGCCGCCGCCGCTGCTCCAGCCGCCGCCTCCGCCGCGGTTGCTGCTGCTGGTCAGGGCGTTGATCAGAATCCAGGGCAGGGCCTCGCCCACCGCCGAGCCCAGGCCGCTGCGGCGATAGCGGCGACGGCCGAACATCGCCCGCAGGATCATGACGGCCACGATGAAGACGATGAAGATCGCCACCACCGGCGCGCCGCCGCCGTCGTCCTGTCGCTCTGCATCCGCCGCCTGGGCGACCTGGGCCCTGGCCTCGCCGTCGGGCAGCGACAGCTGCTTCACGAGGGCGTCGGTCCCGGCGACGATGCCGCCTTCCATGTCGCCGGCCTTGAAGCGCGGCAGGATGGCGCTCTGGATGATGACGCTGGACAGGGCGTCGGTCAGCACCGGCTCCAGGCCGTAGCCGACCTCGATGCGGACCTTGCGCTCGCTGGGCGCGACGATCAGCAGGGCGCCGGTGTTCCTGTCCTTCTCGCCGATCCCCCAGGCGCGGCCCAGCTGGTAGCCGTAGTCCTCGATCTCGTAGCCCTGCAGGCTGGACAGGGTGGCGACCACCAGCTGGCGGCCGGTCTGCTTCTCCAGCGTCGCCAGTTCGTCGGTCAGCTTCTGCTCGGCCGCCGGCGACAGGATGCCGGCCTGGTCGACGACCCGGCCGCTGAGCGGCGGAAAGGTCGGGGCGGCGAAGGCGGCGGCGGCGAGAAACAGGACGACGAGAAAAGCGAGGGGAGCGGCCAGCCAGTTCCTCCCCCGCATGCGGGGGAGGAACTGGGCCGAGGCGAGGTTCGTCACCCTAATGCGCCGGCGCCGGCTGGGCCGGGGCGGCGGGCGCGGCCGGGGCGTCGAAGCTGACGGTCGGGGCGGTCTGGGCCGCGGCCGAGGCCTCGAACAGCTGGGCCGGCTTCTGGCCGCCATAGACGGTCTTGGCCCAAAGGATGGTCGGGAAGGTGCGCAGGCTCGTGTTGTAGACCCGCGCGGTCTCGTTGTAGTCGCGCCGCGCGATCGTGATGCGGTTCTCGGTGCCTTCCAGCTGGCTCTGCAGGGCCAGGAAGTTCTGGTTCGACTTCAGGTCCGGATACTGCTCCTGGATCACCATCAGGCGGCCCAGCACGCCGGTCAGCTGGTCCTGGGCGGCGGCGTACTTCTGGAAGGCGGCCGGGTCGGTGATGGTCGAGGCGTCGACCTTGACCTGGGTGGCGCTGGCGCGGGCGGCCGTGACCGAGGTCAGGACGTCCTTTTCCTGGGCGGCGTAGCCCTTCACGGTGGCCACCAGGTTGGGGATCAGGTCGGACCGGCGCTGATATTGGTTCTGCACCTCGGCCCAGGCGGCCTTGGTCTTCTCGTCCTGGGTGGGGATGGTGTTGATCCCGCAGCCGGCCAGGGTCACGGCCAGGGCGGCGGAGGCAAGGGCCAGGCGGGCCGGCGAACGCAGCTGCGACATGAAGGCTCCCTCGTGGGGCGGCTAGCGGCCGCCGATCGCATTTATATGGCCCCGTCTCCGGCTCTCGTCATCCGCGTATCGGATTAACTCGCGTCCATCCGGGGCTTAACTTCCTTTTGAGAAGACGGGCGCAGGATCGCCGCCATGATCCTGATGGTCGCCTTCGCCCTGGTGGGAGCCCTGCTCGGGCTCTTCTGGCGCCCCCGCTTCCTGGGGGTGGTCATCGCCGTGGTCTTGGCCGCCGTCATCCAGGGCGTGGCCGCCTGGTCGCTGCAGATCCTGTCCGAGCAGGTCAATCGCGAGCATCTTCTGGTCCAGCTGCACGCCGTCTTCGGCGAGACCGTCATCGACTTCGCCGGGCCGGTGCTGGCCGCCGCCGTCGGCGCGGTGTTCGCCGCCCTGCTGGGCGGCCTGACCGACGCCCGCCGTCCGCCCGTGGTGGTCACGGCCGACGGCATCCGCCGCCAGGCCGGCAAGGACGGCCGTTTCGCCCGCATGGACGGCATGGTCCAGGACCGGGCCATCCACGCCAAGGCCGAGAGCCGGATCGACTCCATACTGGGGCTGTAGAGCGCCGAGCGCTCTCTCTCTTCCCGTCATTCCCGCCCTCGTGGCGGGAACCCCTCTGTCAGCCGCAAGGACGGGAGGGGCGGCGCGCCGAGCACGCCGTTGGCGCTTCACGTGCGAGCGGAGCCAGGGTTTCCCGCCACAAGGGCGGGAAAGACGGGATATCGGGGGCCTCTCGGTCGTCCCCACACCCCCAAAAATCTCAGTTTCGAAAAAATATGCGCACGCGAACGAAAATCGGCTTGCGCGATTTCTGAACGCTGATATCTAAGCAGTGCTTAGTTCGGTTTCGCGACGCCGGTGGGGATAACTGGCGTCCACATCCCACGGGACCGACCGGCCAGTACAGCTTAAGCCGCGATCATCGATCTTTCCATCATCCCCGAAGCTGGAGGGCTTTTCCCATGAAGCTCCGCGCCCTGGCGGCCGTCGTCGCCCTGTCCGTTTCCGCGCTCGTCGCCGCACCCGCCCTGGCCGATGGCCGTCTGGCGGTCACCCTCGAAAAACCCGTCTCCGCCAAGACCAAGATCGTCGCCGGCGGCGCGGTCTTCGTCTGCGAGGACGCCGCCTGCGTGGCGACCTCGGCGCCCTCGCGGGCTCTCAGCGTCGCCTCGTGCAAGGCGCTGGCGAAAGAAGCCGGCCGCGTCTCGGCCTTCGGCGGCGACGCCAAGGCCCTGGCGGCCGAAGAGCTGGAGCGCTGCAACGCTTCGGCCAAGGCGGCCTGATCCCGCTCTGTTCGTAAGCGTACCCGGAGACGTCTTTCTCTCTGGCTGTTTCCTCGACCATTCGCCTGATGGGGCGGCGGATCGCTTCCGCCGCCCTTTTTCTTTGTCCTGTCTTTCGTCTTTGTCCGCGCAGGGATTAGATCGTCGCCATGACCCAGCCGCTGACCGTCCAACTCGAAGAGGCCCTGCGACAGGCGGCCGGCGCCGACGCCGCGCCGGTGTCGGTGACGATCGACTATGCAGGCCAGGATGGGGCGAGCCATGGCGGGGCGGGCCTTTCGGCGCGCGGCTGGATCGAGCGGGCCACTCGCAGCCTGGTGTTCGCCCAGGCCGAGGCGCGCGCCGCCGACGGGACCCTGGCCGGAGCGGCCTCGGGCGTGTTCCGCCGCGTCAACGTCTGACGGATAAACACATTTTTTCGCGAACTTGGCCGAACACGATCACCTCGGCTTGGTTGCGACTGCGAACACCCCGTGTTATCAGGCGCCGGGCTTCGGGAAGGGCAGCGTGAATGCGCGGGCCGCCCGTGCGCTTTTCTCAAGCGCGATCAAGTCTTTAAGCCGGGGAGAGGGGGGAGCTTCTCTTCCGCGGCGATTGCAACGCACACCGGGCGGAACAAGTGGCGGACGAAACCAAGGCGACGGATGCGGGTCAGCGTTATGCGCAGTCCCTGTTCGAACTGACGATCGAAGGCGGCAACCTGGCGAAGGTCGAAAGCGACCTGAAATCGCTGAAGGGCATGATCGCCGATAGCGCCGACCTGCGCCGCCTGCTGGATTCCCCCGCGTTCTCGGCCGAGGACAAGGCCAAGGGCCTGACCGCCGTCGCCGTGAAGGCCGGTTTCGACCTGCTGACCGCCAAGTTCCTGGGCCTGATCGCCACCAACGGCCGCGCGGTCGAACTGGTCGGCGCGATCAACGCCTTCGTGGCCCTGTCGGCCAAGCACCGCGGCGTGGTCGCCGCCGAGGTCACCTCGGCCGCCCCGCTGAGCGCCGCCCAGCTGAAGGCCGTCACGGCCGCCGTGTCGAGCGCGCTCGGCCAGACCCCCGAAATCTCGACCCGCGTCGACCCGTCCATCCTGGGCGGCGTCAAGGTGCGCGTCGGTTCCCGACTGTTCGACGCTTCGGTTCGTTCGAAGCTCGATTCCCTGAAATTCGCCCTCAAGCGCGCCTAAGCGTATAACCGCGCAAAAACGTACGTACGCAGAGAGCCTCAAGAAAGAGCCCGACCCAGCCATGGATATCCGCGCCGCCGAAATCTCGGCCATCCTCAAGTCGCAGATCGCCAACTTCGGCGAGGAAGCCGCCGTCTCGGACGTCGGTCAGGTCCTGTCGGTGGGTGACGGCATCGCCCGCATCTACGGTCTGGACAACGTCCAGGCCGGTGAAATGGTCGAGTTCCCCAAGGCCGGCGTGAAGGGCATGGCCCTGAACCTCGAGCGCGACAACGTCGGTGCCGTGATCTTCGGCGCTGACGCCGAGATCAAGGAAGGCGACGAAGTCCGCCGCCTCGGCGAGATCGTCGACGTGCCGGTCGGCAAGGGCCTGCTGGGCCGCGTCGTCAACCCGCTGGGCGAGCCGATCGACGGCAAGGGCCCGATCCAATACACCGAGCGTCGCCGCGTCGACGTGAAGGCCCCGGGCATCATCCCGCGCAAGTCGGTGCACGAGCCCGTGCAGACCGGCCTGAAGTCGATCGACACCCTGATCCCGGTCGGCCGCGGCCAGCGCGAGCTGATCATCGGCGACCGTCAGACCGGCAAGACCGCCGTCGCCATCGACACCATCCTGAACCAGAAGGCCGCCAACGCCGGCAAGGACGAGAGCGCCAAGCTCTACTGCGTCTACGTCGCCATCGGCCAGAAGCGCTCGACCGTCGCCCAGATCGTCAAGACCCTGGAAGAGCACGGCGCCCTGGAATACACCATCGTCGTCGTGGCCTCGGCCTCGGAGCCGGCCCCGCTGCAGTACCTGGCCCCGTTCGCCGGCTGCGCCATGGGCGAGTGGTTCCGCGACAACGGCCTGCACGGCCTGATCATCTATGACGACCTTTCCAAGCAGGCCGTCGCCTACCGCCAGATGTCGCTGCTGCTGCGCCGTCCGCCGGGCCGCGAAGCCTATCCGGGCGACGTGTTCTACCTGCACTCGCGCCTGCTGGAACGCGCCGCCAAGCTGAACGAAGACAACGGTTCGGGCTCGCTGACGGCTCTGCCGATCATCGAAACCCAGGCCAACGACGTTTCGGCCTACATCCCGACCAACGTGATCTCGATCACCGACGGCCAGATCTTCCTGGAAACCGACCTGTTCTACCAGGGCATCCGCCCGGCCGTGAACGTCGGCATCTCGGTGTCGCGCGTCGGCTCGTCCGCCCAGATCAAGGCCATGAAGCAAGTCGCCGGTCCGATTAAGGGCGAGCTCGCCCAGTATCGCGAAATGGCCGCCTTCGCGAAGTTCGGCTCGGACCTGGACGCTTCGACCCAGAAGCTGCTGGCCCGCGGCGAGCGCCTGACCGAGCTGCTGAAGCAGCCGCAATACGCGCCGCTGTCGGTCGAAGAGCAGGTCTGCGTGATCTACGCCGGCACCCGCGGCTATCTCGACAAGATCCCGACCTCGTCGGTGCGTCGCTTCGAGACCGAGTTCCTGGCCCGCCTGCACAGCGCCCATCAGGACCTGCTGACCGGCATCGCCACCAAGAAGGCCCTCGACAAGGACCTGGAAGCGTCGCTGAAGAGCGCGCTCGACAGCTTCTCGTCGACCTTCGCCTAAGCCCCCTCGGAACCGCTCGGAGAGAGTAGCGCCGAATGGCCAGCTTGAAGGAAATGCGCAATCGGATCTCGAGCGTCAAAGCGACGCAAAAGATCACGAAGGCGATGCAGATGGTGGCGGCTGCCAAGCTGCGCCGGAGCCAGGACGCGGCGGAAGCCGCCCGTCCGTACGCCCGGCGTCTGGCCAGCGTCATCGCCAACCTCGCGACCGGCGTGTCGGGCGACGGCGCTCCGGCGCTGCTGGCCGGCACCGGCCGCGACGACCGTCACCTGGTGGTGGTGGCCGCGGCGGACCGTGGTCTCGCCGGCGGCTTCACCTCGTCGATCGTGCGCGCTTCCCGCGCCCACATCGACGGGCTGATCGCCCAGGGCAAGGACGTGAAGATCGTCTGCGTCGGCAAGAAGGTGACCGCCCAGCTGAAGCGCCCGTACGGCGACAAGGTGGTGGATAACTTCGACCTGTCGTCCTACCGCCAGCTGACGCTGTCGGTGGCCCAGCCGATCGCCGACGTCGTCACCAAGCTCTACGAAGCCGGTGAGACCGACGTCGTCACCCTGTTCTACAGCCGCTTCAAGTCGGTGGTGCAGCAGGTCCCGACCGCGCTGCAGCTGATCCCGGCCGTGGTCGAGGGCGGCGAGCCCGCGTCCGGTCCGGCCGCGGTCTACGAGTACGAGCCCTCGGAAGAGGCCATCCTCGAGACCCTGCTGCCGCGCAACCTGACGGTCCAGATCCTGTCGGCCCTGCTCGACAACATGGCCGGCTTCTACGCCAGCCAGATGACGGCGATGGACAACGCCACGCGGAACGCGGGCGACATGATCAAGCGCTACACCCTCGAGTACAACCGTTCCCGCCAGGCCCAGATCACCAAGGAGCTGATCGAGATCATCTCCGGCGCCGAAGCCGTCTGATCTAGCCTAACGCCAAAAACGCACGCAGAGACGCACGAAAGACCCGCACGCCATGGCCAAGACCCCTGCTAAGGCTCCCGAAGCCGCCGCTGAAAAGCCGGCCGCCGCCAAGAAGCCCGCCGCCACGAAGGCCGCCGCCGCCCCGGCCGCTGCTGCTGCTCCCAAGGCTCCGGCCGCCAAGAAGCCGGCCGCCCCGAAGGCCGCCGCTGCTCCGAAGGCCGCTGCTCCCGTCGCCGGCGAAGCCACCGGCAAGCTGGTGCAGATCATCGGCGCCGTCGTCGACATCGAGTTCACCGGCGCCCTGCCGGCCATCCTGAACGCCGTCGAGACCACCAACCAGGCCACCGGCCAGCGTCTGGTGTTCGAAGTCGCCCAGCACCTGGGCCAGAACACCGTCCGCGCCATCGCCATGGACGCCACCGAAGGTCTGGTCCGCGGCCAGCCCGTGCGCGACACCGGCGAAGCCATCCGCGTTCCGGTCGGTCCGGGCACGCTGGGCCGCATCATGAACGTCATCGGCGAGCCGATCGACGAGCAGGGCCCGATCCAGTCGGACCTGTCGCGTCCGATCCACCGCGACGCCCCGACCTTCGCCGAGCAGACCAACACCGCTGAAGTGCTGGTCACGGGCATCAAGGTCATCGACCTGATGTGCCCCTACACCAAGGGCGGCAAGATCGGCCTGTTCGGCGGCGCCGGCGTCGGCAAGACCGTGACGATGCAGGAACTGATCAACAACATCGCCAAGGCTTACGGCGGTTACTCGGTTCTGGCCGGCGTGGGCGAACGCACCCGCGAAGGCAACGACCTCTATCACGAGATGATCGAGTCGAACGTCAACGTCGACCCGAAGGCCAACAACGGCTCGACCGAAGGCTCGCGCTGCGCCCTGGTCTACGGCCAGATGAACGAACCCCCGGGCGCCCGCGCCCGCGTCGCCCTGACCGGCCTGTCGATCGCGGAATACTTCCGTGACGAAGAAGGCAAGGACGTGCTGCTGTTCGTCGACAACATCTTCCGCTTCACCCAAGCCGGCGCCGAAGTGTCGGCTCTGCTGGGCCGCATCCCCTCGGCCGTGGGCTACCAGCCCACCCTGGCCACCGAGATGGGCAACCTGCAGGAGCGCATCACCTCGACCAACAAGGGCTCGATCACCTCGGTCCAGGCCATCTACGTTCCCGCCGACGACCTGACCGACCCGGCCCCGGCCGCTTCGTTCGCCCACCTGGACGCCACCACCGTTCTGTCGCGCGACATCGCCGCCCAGGCCATCTTCCCGGCCGTCGACCCGCTGGACTCGACCTCGCGGATCATGGACCCGCTGGTCATCGGCGAAGAGCACTACACCGTGGCTCGCCGCGTCCAGGAAGTCCTGCAGCAGTACAAGGCCCTGAAGGACATCATCGCCATCCTCGGCATGGACGAGCTGTCGGAAGAGGACAAGCTGATCGTTTCGCGCGCTCGCAAGATCTCGCGCTTCCTGAGCCAACCGTTCCACGTCGCCGAGCAGTTCACCAACACCCCGGGCGCCTTCGTCGAACTGAAGGACACCATCCGCTCGTTCAAGGGCATCGTGGACGGCGAGTACGACCACCTGCCGGAAGCCGCCTTCTACATGGTCGGCCCGATCGAGGAGGCCGTCGCCAAGGCTGAAAAGCTGGCGGCGGACGCCTGATGAACGAGGAAGACGGCGATCTCGGCCACTTCTGCTGCGAGGAGCTGGAGGACGCGGTGTCTTCGGACGCCGAGGCCTCCCTCATCGAGCACGACAGCGGCCTGATCCTGTTGAACCTGGGTCAGCGGGAAGCCGATGGTGAGACGGGCACGGTCCTGACCACCATCCGCTTCTGCCCGTTCTGCGGCACCGAGATCCAGACCGACGAAGACATCGAAGCGGCCCTGGGCGCCGTGGAGACCTACGACTGATGGCCAAGCTGCACTTCTCCCTCGTCGCGCCCGAGCGCGAACTGTTCTCGGCCGATGTCGACCAGGTCGACGCGCCGGGCGCGGAAGGCGATTTCGGCGTCCTGCCGAACCACGCCCCGTTCATGACCACGCTGCGCGAGGGCCGGGTGACGGTGCGCGACGGCTCGACCGTCAAGCTGTTCGACATCCAGGGCGGTTTCGCGGACGTCGGTCCCGACGGCTTCACGATCCTGGCCGAACACGCCGTGGAAGTGGCCTCGTAAGAGCCGCTTCTCTCGGAAGACTTGAGAGCGCCTCCATCCGAAAGGGTGGGGGCGTTTTCTTTTGTTCCCTCTCCCCTTGTGGGAGAGGGTGGCCTTGCCAAGCAAGGTCGGGTGAGGGGTCTCTCAGACCTCTCCGGACAAGCCTTTGGACCCCTCATCCGACGGCCTTCGGCCGCCACCTTCTCCCGCAGGGGGAGAAGGATCGAAGCTCTCGATCGAAAAAATTACGTTTGTGACCCCATCCCCGCCGTAATCGGCCACCATAAGGGTTGCGAGGGAACGCTTGTCGGTTTTAATGCCGACCTCCAAGTCTCTAGGGGATATCCGACCTATGCGCCTTGCGCTCGCCAGCCTGATCGCCCTCGGCGTCGTTTCGACCGCCGTCGCCCAGGAGCAACCCGCTCCCGCCGCCGCCCCGGCTCCCGCCCCGGCCGCCGCGCCCGTTGATCAGGCCGCGCCTGCCGATCAAGCCGCGCCCGTCGTCCCGGCGCCCGCCGCCGGCACCCCGGAAGCCGCCGCCGCCGCGGCCGCTCCGGAAGCGGTGCGTCCGCCGCCGCCGACCGATCCGGTCTCGGTGAAGATCCTCAGCGTCCTCGACACCATCTGCAAGCCGGCCGTCGTCGGCGGCGACTTCAACGCCCTGGCCAAGGCCGCGGGCTTCAAGAAGAAGAAGGACCTGTGGACCCTGGACCTGGGCAAGCCCTACCAGATCGTCCTCGACAACCCGGGTTCGAACAAGAACGTCTGCACCCTGAACGTCCAGCACGCCCAGGGCCCGGACCAGGCCCAGCACCTGGCCACCGCCCTGCACGACTGGGCGACCTGGGAGAACAGCCCGCAGCTGAAGCTGATCCGCAACGACCAGCTGGTCACCGACGTCAAGCGCCTGACCGTGACCTGGGACAACAACGCCGCCGGCGGCAAGGCCGGTCTGGTCTACGTCCGCATCAAGAAGCTGGA
>PJUK01000401.1_pt1 | contig 15544 bp, 10 predicted proteins | sample 1512211 | NCBI WGS metagenome assembly PJUK01 (sample SAMN08177668, study PRJNA422409) | Feces metagenome, whole genome shotgun sequencing project.
AGCGGTAGTTCAGTTGGTTAGAATACCGGCCTGTCACGCCGGGGGTCGCGGGTTCGAGCCCCGTCCGCTGCGCCACTTAAGTTTTAATAGTCGTTTGCTATGATTGCAAAATTATCGTGCAGCGGTAGTTCAGTTGGTTAGAATATCGGCCTGTCACGCCGAGGGTCGCGGGTTCGAGCCCCGTCCGCTGCGCCACTTTAAGATTGCAAGAATAGCTAGAGTTGAATAGATTAGAATTTATTTCTTTTATATTTAAACAAGTTTTAAAGCGATGCTTTAGATTTGTTACCTCGCTCAGGGCGCTTAGCTCAGTTGGTAGAGCGTCTGCCTTACAAGCAGAATGTCGGCGGTTCGATCCCGTCAGCGCCCACCATAATTTGTGACATTTACTTCTCTATGGAAGTAATACAGTGCAGCGGTAGTTCAGTTGGTTAGAATATCGGCCTGTCACGCCGAGGGTCGCGGGTTCGAGCCCCGTCCGCTGCGCCATTCTCTTGATATCAGTTTAAGAGAATGTTAGTTTTAACAAGTATTTTTATACTTGATCTCTGATACGAGATGCCATTAGAAAAATCAAAGATTTTTCTCTTGCGCTCAGACAAAGCTTCGCTTTGTTGATCCTCGCTCAGGGCGCTTAGCTCAGTTGGTAGAGCGTCTGCCTTACAAGCAGAATGTCGGCGGTTCGATCCCGTCAGCGCCCACCATATATCTTCCCCAATCTCATATCATTGTAATCAATACAAAGTTATTTTATGATTAGCATCAATAATGATTCTAATACGAAGTACTTTATGAGAAATCCTTATCAACGCAAGGCTGCGTCGAAATCTCAAGCTACATCTGCCAATTCTTCACTTAAAGACACTTACCGTCAGTTTATTCAAAACATTATTATGCAACGTCACGTGATAGCGCTCTATCATGACGGCTGGGCTTTATGCTCAACACCATCAGGTCAGCATGCATTATCGGTATGGCAAAATAAAAGCTTGGCGAAATTACTGATTAAAGACAATTGGGCACAATACGAAATTCAGGAAGTACCCTTGTTGGCTTTTATTGAGAAGATGATTCCATTTTTAAAAGAAAATAATACCATCTTATCTTTGGATTTAACCCCTGAAGGGAATAACCTGCTGGTTAGCCCCGATGCTTTATTATTAGATATTAAGAACTTTTTATACCAGATTTACTTACAACGACCCGATGTATTTGCTGAGTTAAAACTACCGTTACCGCGTGATATTCGTTTGCATCAGCCAGCTTCATCCTCATTGGAATAGTAAAGGGCTCAATCAATATTCATTCAGCAGCCAGCCACTGGCATAAGCAAAATATTCTCTTAACCAGGCGTTATAGCGTGTTGGCAATGGTGTGGTCGCTCCGAGCAGGGTAATATTACGATAGCCTTGTTTTCTAGCAATGGCGGCAGCTCTTAATGTGTGGAAATCACTGGTGACAATTGCAATCGGTTGCTGGATATTGATGTGTTGGGCTTGTAATAAGGTTTGACTATTTTTAAGGTTCAGTTCAGTGCTGGTACTTTTATCTTCCAGAATGATTTGTGACATAGGAATATGGTAGTGCTGCTGTAAATAACCAGACATCACCACAGCTTCGCTTTCGGTTTCACCATAATCTATCCCACCTGTCAGTACCAGTTTTGCATCAGGCTGCGCTAAAGCTACAGGAGCCGCACGATCCAATCGTTTTGCCAGCGTCGCAGAAGGTTGTCCATTTTCTACGCCACTGCCCAAAACAATAATGGCTTTTACCGGTGCAACAGGTTGGGTTTTAGCATTATTATCCGCAAGGTAATCAAAGAAATAGCCTAAGCTGACCAACCATGCCCAGAAACATAGCCAGCCAAAACGCCACAGGCTATGCAGGCGGAAGTGGTAGAAAAAGAAACGTTCAATATGATAATAGAAATAAGAATACAGACAGAAAAACAGTCCGAGCAATAGCGGGAGTACAGTACCAATATGAATCTTTTTAAAGGCAATCAGAATTGCACCATCTAAGAACAGAACTGAACCGATAAGGGCTAAAGCAAGACGAATCCATAAACTTATTTGCATAATCTTAATTGTGTCGATTTGAACCGTGCTAAGTGTATGCAAAATTAAAAGAAAGGCAACACTGCGATTGTCTTATAAAAAAAACGAGTGACTGGCACTCGTTTTTTTATGAGAAGGCTTAATAAACATCTCGACGATAACGGCCTGCTTGACGTAATTCATCCAGTTTTTGTTCACCGAGAATATCTGTTAAAGCTTGGTCTACACCTGAGGCCATGCCTTCGATGCTACCACAGACATAAATCACCGCACCTTGCTCGACCCATTTTACTAACTCGTCGGCATTATTTCGCAGAATATCTTGTACATAGATACGCTGTTGCTGATCACGAGAGAAGGCTAGATCAAGTCGTTGCAATGTGCCCATATTTTTCCACGCTTCAATCGTTTCCTGATAGAAAAAATCATGTTCGCGTTGACGTTCACCAAAGATCAGCCAGTTGGCGGTGTAGTTTTGACGATTACGCTGCTGTAACAGGCTCATTAAACCCGCAATACCGGTACCGTTACCAATACATAGAATTGGGCGGTTATCATCAATCAAATGGAACGATTCATTGGTGCGGATACGTAGTGCGATTGCTTGTTTGAGCGGCGCATATTCGGTTAACCAGCCAGAACCCAAACCGAGTTGATGATTGTCATCATAGTATTGACGTACTACCAGTCTTAACAACTGTTGGGACGGGATACTGGCAATTGAATACTCACGCGTTGGCAAGGTTGGAAGCTGCGCCAGTAACTCTTCGATGCTATTGAAAGGTTGAGTTTCAACACGCAGGTTTTTATCCCACAATATCTGTTCAACCGTCTGGTTGAGCGATTGCACAACAGTGTGTGCTGTAATCTGGTGTTTGGCTAAAAAGTTTTGGATCGCTATTGGGCTATTTGCTGGCTGAATTTCAGCAATATCACCGGCATGCCAAGTCATATCCGAAGCAGAGGTCAGTTCAATATTATAAGCCGCTTGACCTACACTATTTGGGTTGAGCAGGGTACGCGCACTTAACGTCCATTGATCAAAGACTTTCTCGATATTCATGGCATGTAATTCATGCTGGGTCACCACTGAAAGGGCTTGGTTCCAGCGCTGAATATCATGCGCATTGGCGTTATCTACTTCAATGAGATCAAAGAAGGGTTGTGCCCGACATTGTTTTAACCATGTGTCAACCGCATAGCCAAAGCTGCAATAACTTTCTGGATATTCTTTGGAGCCCAGCGCAAGCACGGCATATTGCACCTGGCTGAGATCAAGCTTTTGCTGCATCAGTTTTTTGCTAAAACCTGAGGCGAGATCGGGTGCTTCACCGGTCCCGTAGGTACTGATTACGAATAAAACCTGTGCTGCTTGTAGCAGGTCCTGTTCAGTCAGTTGCTGGATCGGTTTAACGGTTGTTGGTTGTTGTGCTTCTTGCAGGCTTGTCGCTGTACGCCACGCCAGTTGCTCTGCCACACCGGTTTGAGAAGCATAAGTGATCAGCCAGGCTTGCGCATTCGGGTCAATCTGTTGAGTGCTGAGGGATTGGCGTGCAGCTTGGGTCAGCTTCTTCTGTTTACGGCGTTTTAAATACAGCATCCAGCCAGTCACGAAAAACAGTGGCATGGTCAGTGAGGCTAGCATGGCAATGAATTGATAGGTCGAACCAAAGAAACTGCCACGGTGTACAGGAAGCATACTGCTCATGATTTTTTCATTGAGCTTTTTATCTTCATACAGTTCAAGTTTTTCAAACTGTTGATCTTGGTAATTATAGATGGCTTGGTTACGTGCGCGCTCATGTTGCGGAATCGCATCGACAAAAGACACTTCAACTTTGGCATCGTCACGCTTTGGAACAGTTAAGGTCAGGCTTGAATATTCACGCCCGATTTGAGCATTGACGCCCGTCCAGCTTTGGGTCAGGATGCGGTCGACCTGCTCGATCGATAAAGCTTCTTGTTTATGTTTTCTATTTCCAGATTCATTGTGCTGTTGGTTACGTTGCGGTTGTTCAACCCCCATGACTTTGAACATCCCCGCACGCCACCAGTCATAGGACCAGTATAGGCCGGTACAGGCAAACAGCAGATAGAATATCACCACCCATGTGCCGACAACGGCATGTAAATCCCAGATAAAATTACGGCCTTTTAACTTGGGTTTAATGAAGAACCATTGTTTAAAGCTATGCTTCTTGGGAAAGCGTAAATACAGACCACTCAATACAAAGAAAATCAGCATCAGGGTAGAGGCACCAGTAATCTGTGCCCCAAATTCACCTGCCGTTAAATTACGGTGTAAACGTTGGATAAATTGCAACGTATCACGACCTTTAATATCAGGTAAAACTTCCGCTGTATATGGGTTGACCATCATGTTATAGCCACGGCGCGCACCTTCTTTTTTGATATTGACGGTGGAGGACGCAGCGGGATCAGCAGCAATGGTAATACTGTTAATTTCAATTTCTGGTTGTTGTTGATTGAAATGTTGATAAAGCTGGGCCGGAGTTAATTTGGGTGATTGAGCCTCTTCAACAACATAGCTGTCCTGATTGATCCATTTAAGGATTTGTGGTTCATATGAGTAAATCGCCCCTGTAACTCCCATTAAAGAGAGAATAAGCCCCGCGGTGATCCCTAAAAACCAGTGTATCTGGAAGAAAACTTTTTTAAACATGGTCAAAAAATGTAAATAGAGTGGAATTCATGTAAAAAATTATAACTTAAGAATAAGAATACAATGTGGATTTTGCAGGTAATATTGATTTTGATTCCTATTTACCATTATGGGACATAATGCTCAAGTCTGGAAATAAGAAATCTATGAATAATAAATACTTAATATTTTTTGTAAAACTCAAGAATAAAATTTATTTGAATTTTAGATGATAATAATTATTATTTTCATAATTGGGGCGGATTCTAAGCCTTTTATTATTCAAAACAATCACTTTTAGAACTATTTCTGCTTCTGCAGTTTTCTTGGAGAGGTGATGAAAGCAGATAATCGATGACTAATTTCACAGAGCCTGAATCTTAAGGCGTCATGTATTCAGTTCTTGAAAGCAAAATGATGAGTATAGAAAAAGAAATATTTTTTTATGGATGAGGATGAAAGATGTACAAAGAACAGGGAAAAACTTTATTTACCATGACCATACAGCTTGCAGTATTAAGTATGGGATGGGCGATGGCCGTTAAAATTTATGCTGCAAATGATGAAAAATACAACCTTATGACGACGAGTCATGGAATAGAGCGAACCACAGATGGGCAATCTTCTCAGTTGCCCGTCATTAAAGTCAAAGCGGAATCTCATAACGTTGAATTGAAAAAGCAAATAGGGTCAGGGGCATTAGGGAGCCGTTCTATTCTGAATACTCCTTTTTCTATGGCAGTTGTGGAGAGTGAAGATATTCTTAAACGAGGTGCTAAATCTATCGCACAAATTTTTGCTAATGATGCTTCTGTGTATTCTACCACAAGTTCAAGTACAACCGATTGGTGGGGAGCTCAGATTCGAGGATTGACTGTTCATAATTTTTATGTGGATGGGCTTCCTATGGATTTATACTGGGGGGGAGATTTTCCAGTTGAAATGGCAGAAACGGTGACTGCTTTAAAGGGACTAAAAGGTTTCATGTATGGTTTTGGCTCACCAGGAGGGGCGATTAGCTATGCTTTGAAGCGTCCGAAAGCTGGAACTGAAACCGTGGTTGATCTTGGATACCGAAATAGCAATTTATTTTCTGGATTATTGGATATCAATAATCGGACCAAGATTGGTGATGTTGGTTATCGTTTGGTTCTTGGGGGCGAAAAGGGGGAAGCTTATAATACAGCTGAGGCAAATCGCTTTTTCAGTGCTTTGTCGCTGGATAAAAGTATTAATGATCAACTACGTTGGGAGACAAATTTTACTTATGAAAAAAATAAACTCCGACATGAACCACTTCAATTTTATTTAGGTCAGTATGACATTGATGGGAGTGGTTATAAACTACCCAAAGTAAGTTACGATTATAAAAAAATTAATGTCGATAATTCCTATTATGATACCTCAACTTTTTTAGGATCAGCAGGCTTAGTCTGGACATTGAATGAGAACTGGGAAGGTAAGTATCAGTTTGGTTATACCCGAAAAGAACATGAATCAAGAAAAGCCTTTGCATATTTGCAGAACAAGAATGGAGATTATGCTGGGTACTTATATGACTTTGCTGGCGTGCTAGAAAGCTACGTTAACCAAGCGATATTGAATGGTACATTGAATACAGGTTCAATTAAACATGAGGTAGTGGTGGGAGTTGGCTATCAACGAAGTCAAGATCACTACAGCAATGAGAGATATTTTGAAAATGATTTCAATGGAAATATTTACCAAGATCAGAAATTTATTATTACCCGCCAACCAGACTTTAGTCTTGCGGCTAAAAGTCGTGATGAAAGCCAAACTTATGGGTTTCTTAGTGATACGATTTCTTTAACTCATCAATGGCAGACTATTTTGGGTCTACGCTATACTTATTATGATAGTGAAGATGTTGATCGGGATCCAACTAAAAACTCTGGGTATAGCACTAAAAGCTATACACCAACGGTAGCGATCTTATATAAGCCCATCGAAGATGCAACAATATATGCCAGTTATGTTGAGGGATTAGAACCAGGCTCACGCGTAAGTGAAATGTATGCCAATGCTGGAGAAATTTTAAAAGCAACCGTGAGTAAGCAATATGAAATGGGGGTTAAATACGATGTTACGCCATTTAGCTTTACTTCTGCCTTATTTAAAATTAAACGATTAGGACAAATTGATCGCTTGCAAGGCGAACAAAGGTACCTAAAACAAGATGGTTTAACCACCTACCAAGGGATCGAGTTGAGTGGCAATTATCATCCTAATGATCAATGGAAATTGGGTGTTAGTATAATTGGCTTGGATGCAAGTATTGATCGAGTCTCGGAAGAAAATCAAGCAGTCCGAGGAAATCGACCTGCAAATGCAGCCAAATGGCAGGCTGTGTTAAATACTGAATATTCGGTGGCAGCGATTGATGGGTTAAATCTACATGGCAATGTTCGTTATAATGGTTCTTCGTATGTATCCACCAGTAATGATCTGAAAATTCCTGCGTATGCTATTACCAATATGGGCTTATCTTATAAATTTAAATTAAGTCATCATGATGCTGTTGTTAATGCCAATATGAATAATTTATTCAATAAAAAATATTGGTCAGTGGGAGATTGGGGAGCGGGCAATATTGGTGAAGCAAGAAATGCAACGCTCGGTTTGAACATTAGCTGGTAAATATGGCTAAACGCAGGGCTAAGATGCTTTTAAAGAAAAGATGAGGCTTAAACAGTCTCATCTTTTTCATTTAGATTTCAAATTATTTTATGAAAAATTCTATAATGATTTCAGCAATAATCGTGACAATAAGAGGAGCCAAATATAATTGATGCCATTGAGAGAAAAAATTTTGTGAAGATGAAATGTTTAACTCCTCTTCAATTTGCTTTCGATTACGAATTATTTGTCCATGCAAAGATTCACGTATAAGCTGTTTTTCGATTTCTTGATTAATTACTTTTAACTGAGCAGCGAGGTTATTTCCTTTAGAATAAAGTAAAAGCCCGATGCATGTTAAAAGATATATGATTAAAAATAATAAATTTTCAGCTTGAAATGGTTGAATTAAATCAGGAATAGGCGACTTTTTCCAAAAGAAACCTAGATACTGGTGAGTGTGTGTAAATATTTCTGCAACAAGCTTTTGAAAAGGGGCTGCTATAGCATTGCCTAACACTGTTCCATCACTTAGGCGAAAATAAAGCATTTTTAGGAATGAAATAATTGTTGAAATTAGAGAAGGTATGGCAATTAAAATTCCTGTAATTCTATAAAGTAAAACTTTTCTCTTTGCTTGGCTAAAATTCATATATGTATCCAGATACAGAAGTAATTGTATATATTTTTAGTAAAAATAACTTTTATTTTTAGCAAAACTTAAAAATAAACTCAATAAAAAGCTAATAATTCTTTAGTTTTTCTTTTGTTTAGCCATTAAAAAAACCTCTCATAGCGAGAGGTTTTTGTTCATCCGTGTCTTAAATCGATTTAGGCGCGCCTACAGTTTCATTTAAGTGCTTGCGAACGGTATTGAAAGAAAAGTTCTTTGAATCCATACGCTTTGGCAAGATGTAAGCCCCTTGTTGTTGTTCACCTTTAGGCGTTTTTACCTTGAAGTTCACCAGGATAAAGTCAGGAGAGCTATACCATTCATAGATATCTTTCCAGCCAATGGTAGCAGTACCTTCTTGTAGGCCCATTTTTTGGCGCATTACGATCCCGTGTGGTTGTACACCTAAACGTAAGCCTTTAATTTCCTGAACAGGGAATTCGGTCATCTTGCGTTTCACGTACCATTCCAGACCAAATTTCTTGATCAGATAAAACAGCACCACCCCTACAATCACCACCCAGCACAGTACGGTTGAGTAGGTTGAATAATATTTAATAAGTCCTGCTGCAACCAAGGAAAGCACCACAAGTGCAATCATAATCATCCATGCTTTGCGGCTGAATTTGTTGGTACTACGCCAAATCATAAGTTGAGCTTGACGTTGTTCAGCTTCAGAAACTTCGTAAGGAACAGGTTGTAGCGTATAAGCGTATAGCGTTTTGGCGGTCATAGTGTAAAAAATGAGTCTAGAACTGGGTTAAGTTTAACACCTATTGGCATGCAAAGATATTATGCCAATGGCGAATGATTAGAGCGATGCATACTCGGTGCCGTCTTCATGGGGTTCATGACTCAGGCTTTGTTTCAGCATACTCAAACGGGTGAGTACGCCCAGCATCAGTGACAGTTGTTGCAAGATAATCAATGAATTCTGTTCATTTTCCTCATTGCGGCTTAAACGGTCACGGATGGCTTGCATCATATTCTGTGCAGATAAATCAGGCACTTCGTCTCTGAGTAACGCACCCTGAATATCATCCAGTGCCTGATCCAGTAAGGACAGCACTTCCTGATCCTCAATTTTTTCACGGTGCGCACCCAAGGCAGCGATATAACTTAAAAAGGTATGGCTGAGACAGAGAAATTCGAAGGCCAGACTTTTCTGGTTAACATCAATATTCGGTTCGGTGGCAATGGTTGAAATCAGTGATGCCACTTCTGCATCGGTATTATGGGCCGTCCGGCGCACCACCCGATAATTCAGGGCATTATTACGACCATGATGATATTGCGCGACCACTTCACTCAGGTATTGACATTGCGCCTGTAAAGAACGGCGGATCGAGCGGGGCAGTCTACGGAACTTCCAGTCTGGCCAGATAAAACTCACACCAAACCAGGCCAGCGCGCAACCGAGCACGGTATCAATAAAGCGGGGAAAACCTGCAGCAAAGGCAGAGCCATCCAGATTGAAATTGATGAGCGCCAGAATGGTAATAAAGGCCGTGGCTTGTGCATATTGCTTACTGCGCAGTTCTAAAAATAGCACACCGCTCAGCACCAGCATGACCAGTTGACCTTCAGTCGAAGGAATAAAATAGATAATCGCAAGACCGACAATAATACCAACCAATGTACCGATAATCCGTAAATAGAGGCGGCGTTTGGTGGCGTTAAAATTCGGCTGGCAGACGAACAGCGCCGTTAACATGATCCAGTAACCGTATGCGATATCGGTCATCTGGATAAACACATAGCCAATAAATAGCACAATGGATAAACGTACAGCATGACGGAACAATACTGATTCAGGAGAAAGATGCTGTTTTACACGGACAATAATGTCATTCCAGCCTTTGAGATCATCATCTTTCAGCTGGCTTTCTGCATGCTGGGCATTGATCTTTTGCAGATTGCGTTCGGTTTCCAGATTCTGTAATTGTGCATCAATCGATTTCAGGTTCTGATACAGCGCAAACAGGGCATTAATCCGCACCTGATCATAATGTCCATCTTCCCGCAACTTTTCCAGAGAGGTGCGTAAATTTTCAAAACTATGCTTAAAGCGTTTGTTATGCACATAACGGGTACGACTTAAAATCGATTGAGACAGATCCTGACAGGCTTTGCCCTGAATCGACAGGATGCGCTGGAAGCGGAACAGGATGTCGCTATGCTGGAACACTTTGGCCAGTTTCTGATAATCAATATGCGCTGAATCGGCACGTTCATGAATATCTTGCGCCACAAAATAATATTGCAGGCTGCGTCGGGTATCTTTTTGACCGCGGTCACCTTTGAGCCGGGTTAACAAGGACATGCGCAGATCATTAAAGATCGCCACCAGCTTGCCATTTTCCATGGCAATATCAATCATGCTTTGTTGATAACTGGACGGGGTCATGTCGACATCAAACAGGTTGGACTTGGCGAACAGGAAACTTCCCAGCGCCGAATAAGATGCCGAAAGCTGATCCCGGACTTTTCGTACCGGGAACAGCAGGAAACTGATGGTAGAAAGTAGGCCATACCAGGCCGCACCCGCAACCAGAAGCGCGGGTTGAACATACCATTGCTCAAATAAATGTACGCCTAGCATGGTATAGACGGAAGTCACCAGACAGCCATACGCAATGGTGGCATAACGTCTTCCTAGCGAGCCAAGCAAGATCCAGCCGATACAGGAAGCAATCAGGCCGATTGCAAAGGCAACCGGATAAGGGAATAACAGTTGAACCGATGCAGCGGTGATAAAAAATCCGATATAGGTATAAATCAGATTCATGATGCGCACAGAAAAGCGGTCATCAATATCACTAATCGCGGCAGCAACCACACCGAGGGTTAAGGGGATGGTGGCGAGTTGATAATCGAGTAAATAAGGAACGAAAGCTGTCCCGGTAAAGGCAATCAGCATACGCACGTTATACATCAACGTGGTGTTATAGGTTGTTTGTTTTAAACGTCCGAACCAAGGATTCAAGGGTTGTCCTTCTTGTATTCTACAATTGAATTTTCATCGTGGCTGTTCACAGGGTTAACGTGTTCGCAGACGTTAATATTATGCACAAATCTGGTGGGGATGCTAAGCTTAGAATATTCCAAAATTTGTTAAAGTGGGGCAGTATGCAGGCCGAGCAAACCAATCAACGTCAATATTCAACAGCATGGATTATGTTGCTTGCTTTGTTAACTGCGTTAGGGCCGTTATCGATTGATATGTATTTACCCGCATTACCACAAATGGCCGATGAATTTGGGGTAAGTACACAAATGGTTGCCAATACCTTGCCTGCCTATTTCTTGGGTCTGGCAATGGGTCAACTGATTTATGGTCCGGTCAGTGACCGGATTGGGCGTAAAAAGCCGCTTTATTTTGGCTTGGCACTATATGCCATCGCCAGTCTGGCGTGTGTCTTTGCAAGCAATGAATGGGCCTTGATCGCAGCCCGTATTTTCCAGGCTTTGGGCGGCTGTGTTGGGGTTGTAATGGCGCGTGCTGCAATCCGTGACCGTCTGGATATGCAGGGTTCTGCACAGGCATTTTCCAGCATGATGATTGTGATGGGACTGGCGCCCATTCTGGCACCTATCTTTGGGGCATGGATTCTTAACTTTTTTCCGTGGCAAGCGATTTTCATTACTCTATCGCTGATCGGAGTAATGTGCTGGCTCTGTGTGCATTTCTTCTTTAAAGAATCTTTGCCGGTTGAGCGCCGTTTAAAATTATCGGTCTATCAGGTGACCACGCTATATGCGGCGATCTTAAAAGATGAGAGTTTCCGTGTGCCGATGTTTGCAGGCTGCTTAACCGGTGCAGCCTTATTCTGTTATATCAGCTCGGCTTCTGCGGTTTTTATGGGACAGTATGGTTTATCTCAACAACATTTCTCTTATGCCTTTGCCTTAAATGCAGCAGGCATCATGCTAATGTCCTCGATTAATAAACATCTGAATACCCGTATGGGCATTTACCAGCGTTTAAAACTGGGAGGCGCGATTCAGTGTTTTGGAGCCTTGATTGTACTAGGCGCGGGGCTGATGGCAGATGCACCTCTAGCCTTACTGATGCCGGGCTTGTTTTTGGTGGTCTCGGGGATTGGTTTAACCGGGCCGAATGCCATGGCTTTGGCCATGTCTCAACAGGGCGCGCGTGCAGGTACAGCCAGTGCAATTATGGGCAGTATGCAATTTGCCTGTGGTCTACTGGCCGGGATCATCCTGAATTTCCTGTTCTGGAAAGCATCGCTGAATATGGGCATCATGATGTTGTTATTTACCAGTGCCGGTTTCTTTGCCATCTTAAAAGTCGGTAAACAACAAAGCAGTATCTCTGGTTAAAGAAATACTGCTGCAATTCGAACGCCTTAATCTAGAAATACGGTGAAGTTTTCAACCGGTTCACGAGGGGTAATGAAGGTGTTGACGATATGGTCAGGGTCGGCATAACCCAAGGCAATGGTACACACCAGTTCTTCATCTTCTGGCGCGCCCAGAATATCCAGAACGATCGGGTGGAAATGATTCCAGGCTGCTTGCGGGCAGGTATCCAGTCCACGGGCTTTGGCGGCGACCATGACATTTTGCAACATCATGGAAATATCCATTTTCGAACCGATGCCCATGATTTTATTCACGGTAAAATACAGGGCGACCGGCGCATCAAATAGCTGGAAGTTACGCAGCTGTTGCGCTGCCATTTTCTCTTTTTCACCTTTCTGGATGCCCAACAAGCCATAGAGACCCCAGCCATTGGCACGACGACGATCGATAAATGGTGAAATCCAGGTTTCAGGGTAGTAGGCAAAGGTCTCCTGATATTGTGCGGCCAGTTCTGGTTTTTGTAGAAGTTCGATTTGTGCAGCGCACACACGGTCAATCATTTCGGCACGTTTTTGTCCAGTGACCACATAGACTTTCCAAGGCTGAACGTTGGTCCCAGAAGGGGCACGGCTGGCGACAGTCAGGATATCTTTAATGGTTTGGGTGTCCACAGGGGTATCTAAAAACGCACGTACCGAATGACGAGAGGTGATGGCCTCGTCCACCAGGCGGACTTGTTCCGTGTTCATGAAAACTCCTTAACCTTTTGATCTTTTAATGACAGGAGAATATAAATCAATAAATGTTTTTTGTTGCGGGTTTTTCAGGTATAAATATAGGGTTGCATAAAAAATACGCAAAAAAATTAGAGAATTAACACTAATTGTTGTGAGTTTTCTATCTTTTGTTAGGTTTGTGTGAAAAATAATTCTATAAGTAACATAATGAAATCGAAATAATATTTATGCCTACTCAATGGAATCAATAAAACTCTTTAAATAAAAAGTACACACAATATCCGAAATTTATGCATAATACGCCCTTTTTAAAAATGATTAGACTTTCCTTGCTGAATGGCTAAGGGGGAATTTTCTATTTTAAAGACAGCTTGAATTTATCCAATTCAATCTCTGTGGGAAATGTTGAAATATACACTATATACAAGGAGCTTCTCATGAGTTTATCTCTCATCCGTAAGCCGTTCGTAATGCAAGGATTAGCAATCACAGTTGCTGCCTTAATGATGAACAGTACACACGCTGCCAGCGAGCAAGAACAGATTCAGCAACTTCGCGATGAAGTGAAGGAATTAAGAGCTTTATTACAGCAATATGTTCCCCAGGCAAAACAACAAAATGATGCCGCTCAAGTTGCCGTCGCCCCTGCAACTGCAGTAGCTGCAACCAATAATCAAAATACAGCAGCGGTAGTCACAACTGATGCCCCGAAAAAATCTCCATTAAGTTTTAGCACTGCTTCTGGTGCGGAAGTAAAACTGTACGGTTTCTTGCGTGGTGACGCGTCTTATCAGGCAAAAGGTGGTGACGGTATTTTTAACCGCATCAATAAGGTTGATCTGGAAGGCGCTGAAAAGAACAGTGACCGTTTCTATAGCACTGCAACCGTGACCCGTCTTGGTCTTGATTTTAAAGCACCTGTTGAAGGCGCTGACGTTGGCGGTAAGTTAGAAGTGGACTTCCGTGGTGGTAGCAGCAATGACACCATTCGTATCCGTCATGCTTATATGACTTATAACGACTGGCTATTTGGTCAAACCACATCGACCTTCCTGGCCACAGATTTGCAACCGGAAATGCTGGACTTTAACTCGCCACTGGGGATTGGTACCTACCGTACACCTATGGTTCGTTATAGTGGCAAGTTCACACCGGAAACCAGCTATGCGGTTGCTTTAGAAAAAGGCAATGACGATAACCGTGCGCCATCCTTGACCTCAAAAGTAAAATATGATTTTGCTGAAGGCAAGGGAACCACCTCTGCACGTGCCTTGTTGACAGAAGCACGCAGTAAAGCGACCTATGACAACAACAATAACCGCATCAATTCAGGCGAAGCTGAACTGGGTTGGGGTGTTGCTGTGGGTACAAAATATAAATTCACCGATTCATTACAGGCCATGATTGACTATTCGCATGTCAAAGGCGATAGCAAATTCCTGCTGTATACCAACAATGCCTTCAATGTAAATCCAAATAATTTTGATTTGAATCTGAATGAATTTGATGCAGTGACAGTCGGTACAACCTATCAGATTAACCCGAAATTACGCAGTACCTTGGCCTATGGCGCCATGTTTGCAGATGACAGCAATGACTTTGCAAAACAGGCCGTGGTTGCAAAAGACACCGCCCAGAACAAAACCCTGCAACAGGGCTGGTGGAATATCATGTATTCACCCGTAACACCGATTACGTTCGGTCTGGAGTATATCTACGGTGAGCGTAAAACCTTTGACGGGCAAAAAGGTAAAGATAATCGTGTAGGGGCAATGGCTCGCTATAATTTCTAAGCCATTTCAACCCGCAGATGAAAATCATCCGTGAAAACTGAATCACCATAACTTGCAAAGGTTCTCACATTGAACTGTATGCTTTTTATAAAGTTGATTGAGTTTTCACTCATTTTTAGAGTTACTATTTTGGCAGTTTTAAAGGGGCTACCCGCCGTCAGATGAACTACCAAGATAAACGGAAGAAGATATGGAATTTACTTTTAATGGTTTTTATACCCTGATTTCAGCCGTTATCGTGTTGTTATTAGGGCGTTTGCTCGTTAATAAAATTGATTTCTTAAGACGCTATAACATTCCCGAGCCGGTTGCTGGTGGTCTGGTTGCGGCCGTAGTTTCACTACTGGTGCATTCGCTTTGGGGTTATAGCATTGTCTTTAGTAGCGAGTTACAAACCAGTTTTATGTTGATCTTCTTTGCTTCGATTGGTTTAAGTGCCAATTTCCTGAAGCTTAGAGAAGGCGGTATCGGCTTGGTGATTTTCCTGGTCTGTGTTGCATCTTTCATTGTGGTACAGAATGCGGTCGGGATGAGTCTGGCAACCTTGCTCGGTATTGATCCGCTGGTGGGCCTGATTGCAGGTTCAATCACCTTGACCGGTGGGCATGGTACAGCAGGGGCATGGGGCGAAATTCTTGAAACCCAGCACGGGATTC
>PJUK01000402.1_pt1 | contig 15542 bp, 12 predicted proteins | sample 1512211 | NCBI WGS metagenome assembly PJUK01 (sample SAMN08177668, study PRJNA422409) | Feces metagenome, whole genome shotgun sequencing project.
ACCTTGCGGCCGACAGAGGGGTTCCCGCCACAAGGTTGACCAAAACAGACACTCGCTCGCGACGCTGATTTCACCGTCCGAAACAGGCGGCGGGACCAACTTCAGTTCACGACCCGTTGCGGACATCAGATGCGGCGCGCCCTCTCTCTTAGAGAGAGGGTTTCGGTGACCGCAAACCACCCTTAGCCGACATAAGATCCGTCCGCTTCTTGGCGGGTTGTCGGGAGCGGCGGATGTCCCCGCCACAGGGGCGGGAATGCCGGGAAATGGCGAGAAGCGCTAAATCCCCTTCTTCTTCGCGTAGGCCTCGAACAGCGTCGGCCAGGCCGCCACCGGCTTGCCGGCGATCGAGCGCAGGCCAAAGCCGTGGCCGCCTTCCTCGAAGACGTGCAGTTCGGCCGGGATCGCCTTGGCCTTCAGCGCCGCGAACATCATCAGGCTGTTCTCGACCGGCACGGCCTTGTCGTCGGCGGCGTGGACCAGGAACACCGGCGGCGTGCGCCCGCCCACCCCGGTTTCGGCCGAATAGGCCTGCACCGCCTCGAACGACGGAGACGCGCCCAGCAGCTGCTTGCGCGAGCCGGCGTGGGTGGTCCCGGCCACCATGGTGATCACCGGATAGATCAGCGCCGACAGGTCGGGGCGCGCGGAAAGATCATCGGCGGCGTCGACGCGGTCATAGACCTGGGCCTCGAAGCGGGTGGTCAGGCTGGCGGCCAGGTGCCCGCCGGCCGAGAAGCCCATGACGGCGATGCGGCCGGCGTCGAACTTCATGCCCGGCGCCCACGAGCGCACCAGGCGCAGGGCCCGCTGGGCGTCCTGCAGCGGCGCGTCCGGCCCCGCGCCCCATCCGTCGCCCGGCAGGCGATAGAGCAGGACGAAGCAGGTGTAGCCGCGATCGGCCAGCCACTGGGCGGTCTCGAAGCCTTCCTTGTCCATGACGACGCGCTCGTAGCCGCCGCCGGGGATCAGGATCACCGCCGCGCCGTTGGGCTTGCGCGGGCGAAACAGGCTGAGCGTCGGCTTGCGGGTATGGGTCACGGCCCGGTCGCGCGGGCCCTTGCCGTCGCTGCGCTCGGTCACCGTCTCCTGCGCCGTCACCCCCGCCGAGCCCGGCGGATCGCTCGGCCACAGCGGGCGCACCTCGCTCGGCTCGGGAACGGCCGGCTTGCGCGCGGCGCTGGCCATGCTCGCGCTCGACAGGGCCGTGATCCCTGCCAGCAGGGCGAAGGCGCTCCGGCGGTTCAGTTGCGGCATGAGGTTCCCTCCAAGCTTTACTTACTGTTTGGCGCGGACCTTAGAGCGCCCGGTAACCGGTGGACAAGGTCAGCGGGGCCGACCGCCGAACTTCAGGTGATGCAGCACGATGCCGCTGGTGGTCGCCACGTTCAGCGAGTCGAAGCCGCCCGCCATCGGAATGCCGATCCCCTCGGCCCTGGCGATGACCTGCGCCGACAGCCCCGGCCCCTCCGCGCCCAGCAGCGCCGCCGCCCGGGCCGGCGGCTCCAGTTCGGCGAGCGTGCGGTCCGCCGACGGCGTCAGGGCCAGCGGCGTGAAGCCCGCGTCGCGCAAGAGGTCCACCACATCCTCGCCGCGGCCGATGTATCCGGTGGGCACGCCCAGCGTCGCGCCCACCGAGACGCGTATGGCCTTGCGATAGAACGGGTCGCAGCAATCGGCGTCCAGCAGCACCGCATCGGCCCCGAAGGCGGCGGCGTTGCGGAAGATGCCGCCGAGGTTGTCGTGATTGGCTATGCCCAGCAGCGCCACCACCACCGCCCGCTCGGGCAATTGCGCCAGCAGCTGCGCGGCCGGGGTCGCCTGCGGCTTGCGCCCCACCGCCAGCACCCCGCGATGCAGGTGGAAGCCCGCCACCGCGTCCAGCACCGCCTGCTCCACCAGATAGACCGGCGTCTCGTCCGCCAGCCCGGCGAACACCTCCGAAAGCTTGTCCCGCCGCTTGGGATCGATCAGCAGCGACTCCACCCGCTGGGGCGCGTCGCGCACGAAGGCCCGCAGCACCGTCTCGCCCTCGGCGATGAACCGCCCTTCCCGGCCCACCAGATCGCGCTCCTTGATGTCGCGATAGGCGGCCACGCGCGGGTCGGCGGGATCGGTGATGGCGATGAACTGCGGCACGGGGGCTCCGCTGGGGACTCTCTACCGCACGCCCCGTATCGGAAGGATCGCCAGACCGCCAGCCATGGCCAGCCCCGCAGCCACCAGGAACAGCGAATGATAGTCCGTGCGGCTGGGCCCCAGGAACCACACCGCCAGCACCGGGGCCAGCGCCTGGGGCAGCGTGTTGGCCAGGTTGATGACCCCCAGGTCCTTGCCCGCATCGTCCTGCGAGGGCAGCACCTGGCTGACCAGGGCGATGTCGACGGCGTAGTAGCAGCCCGCCCCGCAGCCGAAGACCACGAAGCCGACCAGCACCACCGCCCAGCCCGGCGTCAGCGAGAAGGTCACCATGGCCGCCGCCAGGATCATCGCCGCCCCGGCCGCGAACAGCTTTCGCCGTCCCAGCCGGTCGCTCAGCATGCCGAAGATCATCGCGCAGCCCACATTGGCGACGGTCGCCACGGTGGTCAGCAGGGCCAGTCCCTGCTCGGCCCGCTGCCCGGGGAACAGCGCCGGATAGTTCAGCGCGTCCTGCAGGTAGTAGAGCATGTAGCACTGGGTCAGGGTGATCGCGACCAGCACCATGAACCGGCTGACCCAGGCCAGGGCGAAGTCGGGATGCTTGCGCGGGTCGACCCACAGCCCCTTGAGGAACCCGATCAGGCTGAAACGCTCGGTGGCGTCGGCGGTGATCGGCGGGTCCTTCAGGCGCAGGGCGAAGGGCGCGATGGCCAGCACCAGCACCACGCTGATCGCCGCGTAGCGCGAGGCCTCCGAGGCCAGCAGGCCGCCGACCAGCACCGCCCCGGCCACCGCCCCGATCGGATGGCCAAGGCTGAGGAACGCCGCCACCCGGCCCTTCTGGGCGTCGGGCACGCGGTCAGGCAGCAGCGCCAGCAGCGCGGCGAACAGCATGTTGAAGGCCAGCTGGAAGCCGATGACGCCGAGGATCAGCTCCAGACGGCTGTCGGCCAGCATGATCGCCACGTACGAGGCCAGCGTGCCAACGAGGCCGATCAGCAGCCAGGGCCTGCGCCGTCCGAAGCGCGAGGTCGTCCGGTCGCTGATCGCGCCGGCCAGCAGGTTGGCGATGCTGGCCGTCAGCGCGCCCCAGAACGCCGTCTGGCTGAGCACCAGCGCCTTCTGGGCCGGGTCGAGGGCGGCCGCCTTCAGCGGCAGCAGCACCTGGATCAGCGGCATGAAGCTGATGAACGCGCCGATCTGGGCGAAGGTGAAGGCGGCGATGAAACTGGGCCGAACCGGTTCGACCGGCCGGCTGGCGCCGCTCCGCGACATGGCTGCTCCCTGTAACCGACGCGGTCATTTGAAGCCGCCGCGTTCGCCTGCCCGGCGACCTTCGCCGCGCCGCCAGCGCCCGACAAGGGGCGTTCGAGCCTGTCCCCGAGTTTTTTCGTCGCCGGCGGGGTCGCGCTGCGCACGACAAATGCTCTAGGCTCGGACAAAGGGTTGAGTCCGCTAGCGGGGGAAACGGCAGACCGATGGCCTCGGTGACCATCTACGACGTGGCGGCGCGCGCCGAGGTTTCGATCAAGACCGTCTCGCGGGTCATGAACAACGAGCCGAACGTGCGGCCGGTGATGCGCGAGCGCGTGCTCGAGGCCGCCCAGGCGCTCGGCTACAGCCCCAACCTGTCGGCCCGCAGCCTGGCGGGCTCCAAGAGCTTCGTCATCGCCGTCTTCGTCGACGCCGCGCTGACCATCGACCACTGGCGCAGCGAGCGCGGCGCCGACTACCTGTCGCGCATCCAGCTGGGCGCCACGCTGCAGTGCCGCGACGCCGGCTACCACCTGCTGGTCGAGCTGATCGACCACGAGGCCCCGCAGATCCGCCAGGAGGTCGGCGCCCTGCTGGCCGCGCTCAAGCCCGACGGCGTGATCCTGACCCCGCCCAGCTCCGACAACGAGATCGTGCTGGAGCTGCTGAACAAGGCCGGCACGCCTTACGTTCGCCTCGGCCCGGAAGAAGCCGAGCGCCCCGGCCCGCGCGTCCACATGGACAACTTCGCCGCCGCCCGCGACGTCACCGAGCACCTGGCCGGCCTTGGCCACAAGCGCATCGGCTTCGTGGTCGGCGAGCCGCGTCACGGCGCCAGCCAGGCCCGCCGCGAGGGCTATCTGGCCGCCATGCAGGCCCGGGGGCTGTCGGTCGACGAGGCCTGGATCCGCCAGGGCGACTTCACCTTCCAGTCGGGCCACGACGCGGCCAAGGCCCTGCTGGCCCTGCCCGACCGCCCCACGGCGATCTTCGCCTCCAACGACGACATGGCGCTGGGCGTGCTGGCCGCCGCCGCCGAGGCCGGCGTGCTGGTGCCCGGCGAGGTCTCGGTCGCCGGCTTCGACGACAGCCCCAGCGCCCGCTTCTCGCGCCCGCAGCTGACCACCGTGCGCCAGCCGGTGGTCGAGATGGCCGAGCTGGCCACGCGCCTGCTGATCAAGGGCCAGGTCAAGGGCGGCGCGGCCGGGGCCATGGCCGCCCCGATCGACGAGCTGCTGCCGTTCGAGCTGATCCACCGCGCCTCGACGGCCCCGCCGCCGGCGCCCTAGGGCGCGCCAGGGTCAGGTGTGCGCGGCTGGCCCGCCCGGGCGCGCCCAGATCTAGAGCGCGATATAGCCCCGGCGCACGGCGGCGACGACGGCCTGGGTGCGGTCGCCGACGTCGAGCTTGAGATAGATCGTCTTCAGACAGGCCTTGATCGTGTCGGGCGACACCGACATGCGCCGGGCGATCTCCTTGTTGGCCCGCCCTTCGGCCACCTGCAGCAGGATCGCGCGCTCGCGCTCGGTCAGCGGCTCCTCCAGCGCGTGCAGGGCGATCTCCTGGGCGATCTCCGGCGCCAGCACCCGCCGCCCGGCGTGCACGTTGCGGATGGTCTCCAGCAGCTCCTTGCGGATGCAGTTCTTCAGCAGATAGCCGCTGGCCCCCGCCTTCAGGGCGCGCAGGGCCAGGGTGTCGCCGGGATAGGTGGTCAGGACGATCACGGCCGCCCGGGGGTCCAGCCCCCGGATGCGCTCGATCGCCGCCACCCCGTCCAGCCCCGGCATCTGGATGTCCATCAGCGTCAGGTCCGGGCGCAGCGCGGCGAACGCCTCCAGCGCCTGCACGCCGTCGGCCGCCTCGCCCACCACCCGCATGTCGGCCTGCCGGTCCACCAGCCCGACGATGCCGTCGCGCAGCATCGGATGGTCGTCGACCACCAGGATCCGGATGAGATCGGCGGCGCGGGCGCTCGGATCATCCATGCCAGGGTCTCCCACGCCAGGGCCTCCAGGACAGCAGTTCGCGCCACGACGGCGCCGGGCGCGGACTATAGGCCGTCCTCGCCGGGATGGTGACGACTATGCGCGTGCCCGCGTCCGGTCGGCTGTCGATGACCAGCCGGCCGCTGAGGGTGCGCGCCCGCTCGCGCATGCCCGCCAGCCCAAAGTGGCGGTGACGTCCGCCGTCGCGCAGGATCTCCGGCGCCATGCCCCGGCCGTCGTCGACGATCAGGACGGCCAGCCGGCGCGAGCCGAACGCCACGCGCACCTCGATGCAGCCGGCGCTGGCGTGGGCGCGGGCGTTGGCCACCGCCTCGCCGACGATCGCCAGCACCTCGTCGGCGGCGATCTCGTCCAGCGCCCGGGGCGCGCCCTCGACGAAGACGCCCACCGGCGGCCCGCCCTCGCCTCCCTGCGCCTGGATCAGCTTGGACAGCGCCGCCTCCAGGTCCTCGGCGCGATCGGCCGCGCGCAGGTCCAGCACCCGGTCGCGGGCCTGGCCCAGCACCTCGTCGGCGGCGTCGAGCGCCTGCTCCAGCGGCGCCCGCTGCGGCTGGCCCCGCGGCAGGTCCTCGACGATCAGCTGGAAGCGCAGGATCAGCCCCTGCACGCCCTGCAGCAGCGTGTCGTGCAGTTCGCGGGCGATCCGCTCGCGCTCGGCGATGCGTTCGTTCATCCGCGTCCGCATCCGCGCCGTCACCGCGCGCAGCCGCACCCGGTACAGCACCCAGACCATGGCCGCGAAGGCCAGCAGGCACAGCACCAGGAACAGCCGCGATTGCCAGAAGGTCGGCGGCACGACCACGTCCAGCGAGGCGCCCGTCGTGTTCCAGACCCCGTCGTCGTTGGCGGCCGTGACCGTGAATCGGTACTGGCCCGGCGGCAGGTTGTTGTAGAAGGCCGTGCGGCGCGATCCGGCCTCGACCCACGCCTCGTCGATCCCCGCCAGCCGATAGCGGAAGCGCACCCGGCCGGGCGTGCGCAGGCTCAGCCCCGCATAGTCGATCTGCAGCCTCGAAGTCCCGACCGGCAGCGCCACCGCCCCCGTGGGCGAAAACGGCCGCCCGCCGGCCGTCACCGCCCGGATCAGCACCGGCGGCGGCGCATCGTTGCGCACCAGGCCGCCGGGGGTGATGCGCATGACGCCGGCCGTGCCCAGGAACCACAGGCGCCCATCCCCGCCCCGCGCGGCGCGTACGCCGTCATAGCGCGCCGAGCCGCTGGTCAGGCCGTCCAGCTCGTCGAACACCCGGTGCGGGATCGGCGCGTCGGGATTGGCGAAGGCCCGGGCCAGGTCGGCGGCCGACAGCCGCACGATGCTCGAGAAGGTGAACAGCCAGACCTCGCCATCGGGCGTCTCCAGCATGTAACGCACGTTGCGCAGCCAGGGATGGCGGCGCAGGTCGATGTGGTCGATCCGGCCGGCGCTCAGCCGCGCCAGCCCGGCCGCCCCGCCCACGACGAGACCCGCCGAGCCGTCGTGGACAAAGGTCAGGCGCCCCAGCCGCAACTGCGCCGCGCTCCAGGTCGTCGTCTTGTCGCCGTCGATGCGGATCAGGCTTGAAAAGCCGTTGATGACGATCGGTCGTCCCTGACGATCGATGGCGAACTGCGCGTCGCGCAGATCGGCTCGGGCCCGAAGATCATGCCAGCCGTCCTGGTCGTGCATCGCCAGGCCACGGTCGCTGGAATAGAGCCAGAGCTTGCCGCTGGCGCTGACCGCGCACTGGAACAGCACGCGCGGGGCGTCCATGGGAAACGACCGCGCCGTACGGCCGTCCCGGATCTCGTCCACGACGCCGTCATGCACCAGGAAGGCCGCGCCGTACCCTCCACAGACATGCATGTCCCGCATCCCTCCCTGGCGAATGCGCCGGGGCGGCTGATAGGGACGGATCACGAACAGGCCGCTGGTGTCTCCCACATAGACCAGGCCCGCCCCGTCCTCGGCGATATAGTACTCGTCCGCGCCGGAGGGGATGATCGTCTCGTCGACGATGCTGGGGGCCACGAAGGCGTTCAGGCCGCGCTCGCCCCCGGCCCAGACCGTGCCCTCGCGATCGATGAAGATCGACGCCGTCTGGTCGTCGGTCAGGCCGTCCTTGACGCCGTAGGTCGTCATCACGCCCGCCCCGTCGGGATGGGTGATGCGGAACAGCCCCGCCGAGCCGGTCGAGCCCCAAAGGCTGCCGTCGGGCGCGAAGACGATCTTGGTCCGCAGGCGCCGCCCCGGCGCCGGATAGTTCGGCAGGCCTCGCGTGCTGGTCTGGCCTGCGGCGTAGTCGGGCAGCCGGCGCGTGCCCGCCTGGTCGGAGATCCAGATATGGCCGGCGCCGTCCTCGGCCAGGCCCGGCCCCAGGGCGACCTTGGCGTCCGTCGTCTCGAACCGGCGCGCCCCCCGCCGCAGGAAGAACAGCTTGTCCTGCGTGGCCACCCACAGCACCCCGTCGCGCGCGGCCGCCATCGACATGATCCAGCCTTCCGGCGCGTCCCAGCCCGCCCCCAGGGTCTCCCAGCGCCCGCCGACGAAGCGCGACAGCGAGTTCGTCCCCCTGGCATTGACCGCCCAGATGACGCCGTCCTGGTCCTGCAGCAGTTCGGTGATCTGGCGCGAGGGATCGGGCATGCCGGTCGAGACGAAGCGGCCGCCGCGGAAGTTCGACACGCCCTCGCCCTGGAAACGGCCGACCCAAAGCTCGCCCGCCCGGGTCTCCAGCAGCTGGGCGACGCCGTAGAAGACCGTGGGATCGTCGCTGGCCGGCGAGAAGGTGTCGAAGGTCACGCCGTCGAACCGCGCCAGGCCGTCCGAGCCCGAGATCCACAGGTAGCCGTCCCGCGTCTGGACGATGTCGTTGATCCGGCCCGGCGCCGAGGCCGCGCCCCGCCAGGCGGTGTGGCGAAACTGCGCGATCGACAGGGCGTCGGACTGGGCCTGCGCCGAAGGCGAGGCCAGCAGGAACACGGCCAGCAGGGCCAGCACGAGGACGCCCCGCGAACCTCGACAGTCGATCATCGCGTCCCCCTGAAGCCGGACTGAAGCCAGGCCCCACACTGCGCCGAACCTCGCCGCGCCCTCATACCCGTTCGGGTAAACGCTCGCTCCCCGGTTGGCCTTGAGGCTCAAGCACAGCCGGAGAACAGTGTCATTGGAAATCGCGGAGGCGTCGACGAACGCCGCCCGCACGCCTCCGGAGAAACACCGATGACCCGCATGCTCCTCGGCGCCGCCAGCGCGGCCGCCGCCCTCGTCGCCGGCCTGGCGACGGCCTCGCCGGGGCTGGCCCAGCCGCCGCCCTTCCCCGCCTCGTTCAAGACCAGCCAGATCACCACCAACGGCGCGACGATCCACGTGCGGGTCGGCGGCAAGGGGCCGGCGGTCGTGCTGCTGCACGGCTATGGCGAAACGGGCGACATGTGGGGCCCGATGGCCGCCGACCTGGCCCGCGACCACACCGTCGTCGTGCCCGACCTGCGAGGTCTTGGCCTGTCGTCGCGCCCGGCCGGCGGCTACGACAAGAAGACCCAAGCCGGCGACGTGGCCGGCGTGCTCGACGCCCTGAAGATCGACAAGGCCGACCTCGTCACCCACGACATCGGCAACATGGTCGGCTACGCCTTCGCCATGCAGCGTCCCGAACGCGTCGGCCGCTTCGTCCTGATCGACGCGCCGGTGCCGGGGATCGGTCCCTGGGAAGAGATCCTGAAGAACCCGCTGCTCTGGCACTTCCGCTTCGGCGGCCCGGACATGGAGCGCCTGGTGGCGGGCCGCGAGCGGATCTATCTCGACCGCTTCTGGAACGAGTTCTCGGCCGATCCGGCCAAGTTCTCCGAAGGCGCCCGGGCCCACTACGCCAAGCTCTACGCCCAGCCGGGCGCCATGCACGCCGGCTTCGCCCAGTTCGCCGCCTTCGACCAGGACGCCATCGACGACAAGGCCATCCTCGCCGAGAAGGGCAAGCTGCCGATGCCGGTCCTGGCGCTCGGCGGCGAGAAGTCGTTCGGCCTGACCATGGCCGCGGTGATGCGCTACACGGCCAGCGACGTCACCGAGGGGGTGATCCCCGCGTCGGGCCACTGGATCATGGAAGAGAATCCGGCCGCGACGGTGAAGATCGTCCACGACTTCCTCGACGCCAAGCCGGCGGCCAGGCCGTGAGTGCTCGTCGCGCCGCCGCCCTCGGCCTGGCCCTGGCGGGCGCCGTCCTGGCCGAGCCGCTGCACGCCCAGGAACTGCGCCTGACGCCGCCTGAGATCGCGGCCCTGGCCAAGGGCGGCGCGGGGGCCGGCACCTCGGGCGTCGCCGGTATCAAGACCACCACCCTCTACGGCGATCCGACCAGGCCAGGCCCCTACACGATCGAGATCCGCGTGCCGCCCCACACCCGCATCGCCGCCCACAGCCACAAGGACGAGCGAACGGCCGTGGTGGCCTCCGGCGTCTGGTACTTCGGCTACGGCAAGAAGAACGAGGACCCGCTGGTCAAGGAACTGCCCCCGGGCAGCTTCTACACCGAACCGGCGGGCGTGGATCACTTCGCCCAGACGCATGACCAGCCCGCCAGCGTCTACATCTTCGGCTACGGCCCCACGAGCACCGACTACGTCGTCGCCGCGGACGCGCCCAAGCCCTGACCCCGACGAGAAAGGGGCGCGGCCCTCACGGACCGCGCCCCTTTTGACTTCAAGACCTGAAGGCCTCAGCGGCCCGGGCGGGCGAACGCGGCGACCTTGGCGCGGGCGGCGTGCACCGGATGCTCCGGCTCGGCGTAGCGCTGGGCCGGCGCGGCATGGCTCGACCCGATGCGGAAGCCGCCGACATGGTTGGCCAGGTCCGCCGCCTCGGCGCGCAGGGCGCGGGTGGCGTCGGTCGAGCGCTGGGCCATGGCGGTGTTGCGCTGGGTGACCTGGTCCAGCTGGCCGACGGCGCTGTTGACCTCGGTCAGGGCGCTGGCCTGCTCGTTGGCCGAGGCGGCGATCTCGTTGACCAGGCTGTCGATGGCGCCGACCTTGTCGACGATGCCGCGCAGGGCGTCGCCCGTCTGGCGCACCAGTTCGACGCCCTCGCCCACCTGGCGGCTGGAGTCGGAGATCAGGCTCTTGATCTCCTTGGCCGCTTCGGCCGAGCGCTGGGCCAGGGCCCGGACTTCCTGCGCCACGACGGCGAAGCCCTTGCCCGCGTCGCCGGCGCGCGCGGCCTCGACGCCCGCGTTCAGGGCCAGAAGGTTGGTCTGGAAGGCGATCTCGTCGATGACGCCCAGGATGTGGTTGACCTGGTTGGACGAGCTTTCAATCTGGCTCATCGCTTCGGCGGCGCGGGTGACCACCGCGCCCGAGCGCTGGGCCTCGGTGGCGGCCTCGCCGACGCGCGAGGACACCTCGCGGGCGCTCTGGGCGGTCTTGGCGACGGTCGAGGTCAGCTGCTCCACCGCCGCGGCGGTCTGCTCCAGGGTGGCGGCCTGCTGCTCGCTGCGCATGGCCAGGTCGTCGGCGGCCGAGGCGATCTCGTCGGCGCCCGAGCGGATGCCGCGGGTGGCGCGGTCGACCGCGCCCATGGCTTCTGCGAGAGCGGCGGCGGCCTGGTCGAAGTCGGACTTCAGGCTGACGAACTCGGGCGACAGGGCGCCGTCGACGCGGGCCGACAGGTCGCCGGCCGCCAGGCGCGACAGGGCCTCGCCCACCGCGCGCACGGCGTCGGCCTGGCGCTGCTCGGCGCTGGCGCGCTCGGCTTCCAGCTGGTCGCGCTCGTCCTGCAGCAGTTCCAGATAGGTCGAGATGGCCAGGTCCATGTCGAGCATGACCGCCTTGTTCAGCGCCACCAGGCCGTCGGCCAGCTCGGCGTCGTTCTTGGCGTTGGCGAACAGGCCCTTGGCGCGCTTTTCGACCATGGCGCGGATCAGCTTCTCGGCCACCAGGGCGTAGCCGCCGATGTACCAGCGCGGCTCCAGGCCGATGACGGCGTGGGCCTTGCCGATGCGGGCGACGTCGCCCTCGTAGTCGGCGCCGTACTCGGCCGTGGCCAGGCGACGCCAGTGCGAGGCCTGGCGGCCCTGGGCGTTGCTGATGTGGGCGTCGTTCGAGAACATCTTGCGCGTCTCGGGGAAGGCCCGGACCTGCGCGTAGAAGGCGTCCAGCGCGCCGTTGATCTCGGCGTCGATCACCGGCTTGGCGGCCCGCAGGGCGGCGCGGTCCTTGTGGTCGAAGCGCATGAAGCTCATGCGCTGGTCGAGCTGGTTCTGCGCGCTCATGCCGCCACCCCTGGTCACTGGAATCCTGATCGGAAGAGCCGTGACGGCAATTCATTAACCAAGATTGAAACCCGGGCGGGTTCTTACGCAAAAGCCGTATAAGCCGCCGTCCTGCGACGTCCCGTCACGCCGTCCAGAGATAGCGCCAGGTCTCCGAGATCGGCTTGCCGTCGCGGGTCAGGCGCAGGCTGAGCTCGGCCTGCTTGCCCGTGGGCTTGAGGCCGAACGCCGCCCGGGCGGTGGCCGCCCGCGGATAGGGCGTGATGTTGCTCCAGGTGGTCTCGCCGCCCTTGGCCTCGATGTCGAGCTTAACGCCGTCCAGCCCGTCGGCCAGCATCGGCCCCGACAGGTCGATGGTGAACATCCTAAGGCCGTCCTGCGCGTCGGCCCCGGTGCGGGTGCGCACCACCCTCGCCTCGCCGTCGCCCAGGCGCTCGCCGCCCCAGTGCAGGCGGTAGGACAGATCCACGCGCGAGCCGGCCTCCCAGGGCGCGTCCGGCCGCCAGAAGACGGCGATGTTGTCGTCGCTCTCCTTGCGGGTGGCCAGCTCGGCCAGCACCACCGCGCCCTTGCCCCAGTCGCCCAGGGGCTCGACCCACAGGCTGGGCCGCAGGTCGTAGCGCGCTTCCAGGTCGCCGTAGTCCTCCAGCCGCCGGGCCCGCTGCACCAGGCCAAAGCCCCGCGGGTTCTCGTCCTGGAAGTACGACAGCCGGTGGGCGGTCGGGTTGGTCAGCGGCCGCCAGATCTGCTCGCCGGTCCCGGTCAGCATGGCCAGGCCGTCGCTGTCGTGCACGGCGGTGCGGAAGTCGTCGCCGCGCGGACCGTCCGAGACGTTGAACAGGAACATGCTGCTCTGCGCGGCCACGCCCATCTTGGTCATCTTCACGCGCGGGAAGATCGTGGCCGTGACGTCGAAGGTCACGCTCTGGCCCGGCCGGATCGTGAAGCTGTAGGCGCCCGTGCAGCTGGGGCTGTCCATCAGCGCGTGCACCGTCACCGTCTCGGCCCCGTCGGCCGGGCGCTCCAGCCAGAAGCGCTCGAAGACCGGGAATTCCTCGTTCGGTTCGCCCGCGCCGATCGCCAGCCCGCGCGAGGACAGGCCGTAGAACTGGTCGCGGCCCAGGCTGCGGAAATAGCTCGCGCCCTGGAACACGGCGATCTCGTCCAGCTTGTCGGCGCGGTTCAGCGGCCACAGCAGGCGCAGGCCCGAGAAACCGCCGATGGCCTTGGCCGCCCCGGCGTGCTCGCCCGGCACGTCGAACATCTCCGGATCGAACGGCACCGGCCGCGCCACGCCGCCCTCGACCTCATAGATGGGGAAGACGCGCGGATAGAGATAGGCCGGCGGAAAGAACTCGGCCCGGAACGGCGCCGGCCGGTCGGCCCACAGGGCGTGCTCGCCGCGGAACCGGATTCGGAAATATTCGTCGTAGGACAGCCCCGCCAGGCCCTTGTCGCCGCCCGTGGCCGGCGCGCGGTAGGGTTTCCTGGCCAGGCCTTGCGCCAGATCGCGCAGGATTTCCGGCGAGAACGCCTCGCCTTCCACCGATGCGGGTTGCGCCGCAGCAAGACGCGGAAGCATGGCCACCAGCGCTCCGAGAGACAGCGTGCCGAGCGCGCCGCGCCGGCTGACAGAAGCAAATTCCATGCGGCCCTTCTATGCCGCGCGTCCGTGCGACGCTACAAACCGAGCGTTGGATTATCGCCAGTTGACGGCGTCTTTGCGGCGGCGCCGCATAAAGCTGCAAGCCGAGTCGTCCGTGTTCGGCCATGATCGTGACGCAACAAGCTGCGCCTTGAAGCGTTTGAGCCGGCGACACAGTCCCTGCTAGGCTGGGCGTGCGTTGTAACGAGGGGTAAGCGCAGTAGATGGGCGTGCCGGCGGAATTCACCCTGGACGACAAGGACGGCGGCAAGTCCGTCGTGCTTTCCGGGGACTGGACGGCGCGCGGCATGGCCGACGCCGGCCTGCGACTCGCCGAGGCCATGAAGGGCTCGGAGGCGTTCGACCTCGACCTCACCGGCATGAACCGCTGCGACACGGCCGGCGCCTACGCCATCATCCGCGCCGCCGACGGCCGCCTGTCGGCCGGCAATATCAAGGCCCGCCCCCAGACCCTGCGCCTGCTGGAGCTGGTCGGCGAGGCCACCCAGGCCGAGTGCCCGCCCGACAACCGCCTGCACGGCGTCGTCGCCCTGCTCGACCGCATCGGCCGGGGCCTGTTCGACCTGCTGCGCGACGGCTACGGCACGCTGATCTTCCTGGGCCACCTGCTGACCGCCCTGGCCCGCTGCGCCGTCAACCCGCGCAAGATCCGCTGGGCCCCGATCGTGGCCCTGTCCGAGCGCGCGGGCCTGGACGCCATGCCGATCGTGGCCACCACCACCTTCTTCATCGGCGCGGTCGTGGCCCTGCTGGGCGCCAACCTCCTGACCGACTTCGGCGCCCAGGTGTTCAGCGTCGAGCTGATCGGCGTGTCGGTGCTGCGCGAGTTCAACATCCTGATCACCGCCATCCTGCTGGCCGGCCGCTCGGCCTCCAGCTTCGCGGCCGAGATCGGCTCGATGAAGATGAACCAGGAAATCGACGCCATGCAGGTCATCGGCGTCGACCCCTACGAGGCCCTGGTCCTGCCGCGCTTCGCGGCCCTCCTGATCACCATCCCGCTGCTGACCTTCGTGGCCACGCTCGCCGGCCTGGCCGGCGGCATCGTCGTGGTCTGGGTGGTGCTGGACCTGTCGCCCAGCTTCTTCCTGCAGCGGATGACCGACTATGTGGGCGCCACCCACTTCTGGATCGGCATGTCCAAGGCCCCGGTGATGGCCATGGTCATCGCCGCCATCGGCTGCCGCCAGGGCATGGAGGTCGGCAACGACGTCGAGTCGCTGGGCCGCCGCGTCACCGCCGCCGTCGTCCACGCCATCTTCGCCATCATCCTGATCGATGCGGTCTTCGCCCTGCTCTACATGGAGCTGAACGTATGAAGGCGGCCGCCGCCCCTGCCCCCGCGCCAGCCGAGGCCGTCCCGCCGATCCAGGTCGACGGCCTGGTCTCGCGCTTCGGCGACAACGTCGTGCACGACAACCTCGACCTCACCGTCGAGCGCGGCGAGGTGCTGGGCGTGGTCGGCGGCTCGGGCACCGGCAAGTCGGTGCTGCTCAACAGCATCATCGGCCTGAAGGTCCCCGACGGCGGCGTCATCCGCCTGTTCGGCGAGGACATGCAGGAGGCCTCGCGCCGCAAGTGGACGGCGCTGGAGCGCCGCTGGGGCGTGCTGTTCCAGCAGGGGGCGCTGTTCTCGAACCTGACCGTGCGCGAGAACGTCGCCGCCCCCCTGTTCGAGCACACCCGCCTGCCCAAGAGCGAGGTGCTCGAGCTGGCCGACCTGAAGATCGCGCTGACAGGCCTGCCGCCCCGGGCCGGCGCCCTCAAGCCGGCCGAGCTGTCGGGCGGCATGCGCAAGCGCGCCGGCCTGGCCCGCGCCCTGGCCCTGGACCCCGAGCTGCTGTTCCTCGACGAGCCCACCGCCGGCCTCGACCCGATCGGCGCCTCGGCCTTCGACGAGCTGATCAAGGACCTGTCCGACAGCCTCGACCTGACGGTGTTCATGATCACCCACGACCTGGACAGCCTCTACGCCATCACCGACCGCGTCGCCGTCCTGGCCGACAAGAAGGTGATCGCCCAGGCCCCGGTCGAGGAGCTCGAACACTCCGACCACCCCTGGATCAAGGAATACTTCCTGGGCCCGCGCGGACGCGCGGCCGGGAAAGCCGCTACGGCGAGGAGCCGCTGATGGAAAGAAACGCCAACTACGCCCTCGTCGGCGCGGCCTGCCTGATCCTGTTCATGGGTCTGGTGGTGTTCGTGGTCTGGCTGGCCAAGCTGCAGTTCAAC
>PJUK01000403.1_pt1 | contig 15385 bp, 10 predicted proteins | sample 1512211 | NCBI WGS metagenome assembly PJUK01 (sample SAMN08177668, study PRJNA422409) | Feces metagenome, whole genome shotgun sequencing project.
ACGACGCGCTGCAGGATGTCGCCGCGGATGTCTTCGATGCCGAAGATGGCGTCGTCGAGATCCACGGAGCCGGCCTTGCCGCCGTCAAGTTTGATGACGTCGAGTTTCATTAGCCTTCGCCCTCTTCGGTCGTCGCCGCGGGGGCCTCTTCAGCGGGGGTTTCAGCAGCCGGAGCAGCTTCGCCAGCCTTACGGAAGGCGCCCGGACGCGGCAGGTCGGCCGGAGCGGCCTTCTTCACGGCGTCGCGGATCTTCACGTAGCTGCCTTCGTGGCCCGGGACGGCGCCCTTGACCAGGATCAGGCCGCGCTCGACGTCGACCTTCCAGACGGTGACGTTGAGGGTGGTGACGGTTTCTTGACCGAGGTGACCAGCCATCTTCTTGCCCGGGAACGTACGACCCGGATCCTGGCGGTTACCGGTCGAACCGTGCGAGCGGTGCGAGACCGAGACACCGTGGGTGGCGCGGAGACCACCGAAGTTCCAGCGCTTCATGGCGCCGGCAAAACCCTTACCGACGGTGACGCCTTGGATGTCGACCTTCTGGCCGGCGACGTAGTGGTCGGCGGTGAATTCCGCACCCACTTCGATCAGGGCCGATTCCTCGACGCGGAATTCGGCGACGACCCGCTTGGGCTCGACCGAGTTCTTGCCGAAGTGGCCGCGCTCGGCCTTCGAGGTGTTCTTGGGCTTCTTAGCGCCGGCGCCGAGCTGCAGGGCGGTGTAACCGTCCTTCTCGACAGTGCGCTGAGCCACGACCTGGCAACCGTCGAGCGACAGGACGGTGACCGGCACGTGCTGACCAGCTTCGTCGAAGAAGCGGGTCATGCCGAGCTTCTTGGCGATCAGGCCGGTGCGGTTAGCAGGGAGAGTCATCAGTTCGGCCCTCCTTACAGCTTGATTTCGACGTCAACGCCGGCCGACAGGTCGAGCTTCATCAGCGCGTCCACGGTCTGCGGAGTCGGGTCAACGATGTCGAGGACGCGCTTGTGCGTACGGATCTCGAACTGCTCGCGCGACTTCTTGTCGACGTGCGGCGAGCGGTTGACGGTGAATTTTTCGATAAGCGTGGGCAGGGGGATGGGCCCCCGCACCGTCGCACCCGTGCGCTTGGCCGTGTTCACGATCTCGCGCGTGGAATGATCCAACACGCGGTGATCGAAGGCCTTGAGCCGGATGCGGATGTTCTGACGATCCATATCGCTCGGTTTCCTAGTGGGCTGCGCCCGCGTCTCGAACCATTTCAAAGACCAACCCGGACTCCTCTTTCGAGAACTCCGAACGCAGCGTCCGCAAAACAAATTGGCCCGCGCAATCGCTTGCGAGGGCCGGTGATCCGCAACCACGCCGTCCTCCGAGGAGAACCCTCCTCTGGATGAGAAGGACGCCTGGTTACGGGTCGCTTGCGAACCGCGTTTGAGCCCTAGAGCTCACAGCCGGTCCAACAGAGGGGCGCTTTTACGTGCCTGAATCGGTTTCGTCAAGCGGTCCCGCAGGGCTTTCGCGACGGCTTGTTTAACAAGGCGTAAAGCCCCCGCGCCGGACACAACGGCTTAACACTTATGGCCAAAACGCGGCTGACCAAAAAGCAATGTTCACCGACTTATCGGCGATACACACAATCTTTGTGCGCGACACGCGCGTATAGAAACCGAATTCGTTCCTGCAAGTGTAGCATTTGCGCACCATAACGCCTCGAACGGTCTGGCAGAGCCTTGCGGCCGTCATCGAACCTTCATAGATCCGCCCCGCTCGACGGAAGGGAGGCCCTCCCCAAAACGACCGCCCGCCGTCGAGACCACATGAGTAAGGGGATTACCCACTATGAAGACCCAACTGTTCGCCGCCGCCGCCGTGCTGGCCGTCGCCGTCTCGGCTCCCGCTTTCGCCCAGAACATCGGTTCGGTCGGCGCCGCCGTCGACTACACCAACGTCGACACCAGCGTCGGCGACGCTGACGGCACCTCGGTCGTCATCGACGGCTCGGTCGCCATCCCGACCGGTTCGTGGACGATCACCGCTAGCGGCGACGTCTCGATCGCCGACAGCGACGTCTCGCAGCGCACCGTCGCTTCGGGCGCTGCTCACGCCACCACCGTGATCGGCAACGGCCTGCGCATCGGCGGCTTCACCGCCCTGTCGCGTCCGTCGAACGACACCCTGTGGGCCGTCGGCGGCGAAGCCCAGAAGTACCTCGGCAACGTGACCCTGACGGGTCTGGCCGCCTACGGTCAGTCGAACGACCTCGACGCCGACCTGTGGACCGTCCGCGCCGGCGCCAACTACTTCGTCTCGGACGACTTCCGTCTGGACGCCGGCCTCGGCTGGTCGAACGTCGACGGTCTCGTCGACGCCGACATCTGGGACATCAACGTCGGTGGTGAATACAAGTTCGCCAACACCGGCTGGTCGACCTTCGCCAAGTACACCCACAGCGAAGCCGACGACCTGGCCGACCTGAAGTCGGACGCCGTGAAGGTTGGCCTGCGCTACACCTTCGGCGGCAGCCTGAAGGCCCGCAACGCCGCCGGCGCCGACCTGGCCACCGGCAGCGACCTGTTCGGCTTCCTGGCCCGCTAAGCCGGAAGCTTCGTGATCTTCCGGCCCCGGCCGGAGGATCACGGGCAGCGTTTCCAGGATCCCCCTCCCCTCCTTCAGGGGCGGGCCCTGGCGAAAGCAAGACGCCCCCGGAGCGCAAGCTCCGGGGGCGTTCTCTTTATATATATGTGCGTGCGCCGATCGGCGCGGCTTACGGGCCGATATGGATCGTGCCCGAGCCCATGGCCGACTTCTTGACCGCGCCATTGACCTTGGCCACGCGGATGTCGCCCGACCCGGCCACCGACAGCGAAACACGATCGGCCTCGCCGCCGAAGGTCACGCCGCCGGCCCCCATGATGCTGACGTCCAGATCGCGGGCCCGGCCCGTTGCGACCTTGACGCCGCCCGAGCCGGCGATGCTGACGTCGATGTCGCCGCCGCGCACCGCCGCGGCCTTCACATCGCCCGAGCCGGCGATCGAGACCTCGAGGTCGGAGACGTCCTGCAGGCTGATGTCGCCGGCGCCGGCCAGGTTGATCTCGGCCTTGGCGGCGCTGCCGGCCTTGGTGTCGCCCGACCCCGCCAGGCTGATCTCGAGCTTGCCCCTGGTGTTGGCCACCGTCCAATCGCCGCAGCCGGCGTTGGCCAGCTCGATGCTGTCGCTGCGGCCGATGCTGCCGTAGACCGCGCCGGAAGCGCCGACCGAGACGTTGAGCGGCACGCGGATGGCCACCTGCGGCATGTCCTGCCAGCGTACCTCGCCCAGGTCGCGCACCTTCACCGTGACATTGTCGCCCCGGCCGTTGCAGCTCTGGATGCGCTTGAGGCGCAGGTCGCCGTCGATGATCGTTTGGCCGCCGACCTTGCGCACCTCCAGCGGCAGGCGGCCGTTGGTGGTCAGGAACTCGACCTTCACGTCGCTGCGGGCTTCGGGAATGATGGTGACGCGGGCGACCGCGTCCTTGATCTTCACCGACGGTTCGGCGGCGGCCGCAGCGCCGGCCAGGCCCAGAACGGCCGCGCCGGCGGCCAGGCTGATGATTGCGCGCATCTTTTTAGTCCCCTCGGATGGCTTTGCGTTGAGGGAACGCTAGTCGGGCGGGCCGCGCCGCACGACTTAATTCGAGGTCATGACGCTGTTGTCACGAACCCCGTCAGGCGGCCTTCTGCGCGTCGCCGATCTCGAAGCTGCGCTCGAAGGCCTTGATCTTGTCCTCGACCAGACCCATCCGCTTGAGGCCGAGCGAGGCGGCCCACAGGCCAGCGCGCGCCGCCATCGGCGTCTTGTCCATCGCCGCCACGGGCAGGCCCCAGCGGCGCAGCACGCCGTTGGCGAAGTGGGCGCCGTTGGTCAGGCGCGAGCCCCAGGTCTGGTAATCGACCGACAGCGAGACGTTGAAGGCGCCCTGGTTCTCGATCCGGTGCGGCGCATGCAGCGGCCAGCTGGCGGCCATGCCCGGCTCCAGGTCGAACACTGCCGCGGCCGCGTCCATGTCGCGCCGGTACGGCAGGTCCTCGGTCTGCTGCTTGAGCATGATGTTCTCCATGCCCTGCTGGGGCATGTGCGCCTCGTCGGCCGGATAGATCCAGATCCGCTTGCGGCCGCGCAAGTGAAACAGGATGACGCCCGGCGCGTCGGCGTGGAACGGCACCTTGGCGCCGGGGGCCGACAGGATCAGCTGGCCGTTCAGCTGGACGGGCGAGAAACCCTTGGCCTCGCCCGCGATCTCGGCGAAGGCCTGCTTCATCAGCGGCGTCAGGGCCGGATACCAGGCCTCGGCCCGGCGCAGCTGCACCCAGATGCGCCCCTGCTTGACGCCTTCCAGCACCTCGCGCCCCGGCAGGCGGCCGCGCGCGCCCGTGCGCATGGTCGCCTGGCCTTCGGCGTCGAAGTCGAACAGGTTGATGTCGTAAAGCTCGGCCGGATAGGCGTCCAGCAGGCGCGCCAGGGCCTCGTCGTCGAACAGGCCGGTTTCCGCGAGGTTATGGCGGAAGGTGATCGGGGCCTTGCGGAAGCCCTTGACCTGGTCGTCCGACCAGGGCGCGACGAGACGGGTCATAAGCCTTACTCCTCCCTCAGTCGGCCAGCAGGCCGAGACTCAAGCCAAGACCGATGCCGACGCCGATTCCGGCCCCGACGGCCGGATGACGCCGGCCAAGGCCGGTGACGAAACTGGCGCCGCCCTTGACCTGGCCGATGAGGCCCGGCTCGCAGGCGGCGATGCGATCGAGACGACGCGCCAGGCGGCGGCCGACCTCGTCGATGCGATCCGCGCCCGGGGCCCCGCGCAGGTGGGTCATCAGCGACGGCCGCATGGCCACCGCGCCCTCCAGCACCGGCTCCATCGGCACGGCGAAATCTTCCTTGTAGGCTTCCTCACTGGGCCCGAAGTCGACACGGGCGATCCCGCGCTCGGCGGCCGCTCGCAGGGTCTCCAGCGTCATCAGCGCGCCGGGCGAGTACCGCGAGAAGGCCGGGTCGTAGATCGGGAACCACAGGTGATGGCGATCGCCGGCGGTCAGGCCAAGTTCGGCCGCCACGATGGTTCCGCCGGCGCGCAGCACGGCCAGGCGCAGGCCGAAGTCCGGCGCGTCGGACTCGGCCAGCCGGTTCAGCAGATCGATGGTCCAGCCGCAGGCGAAGATGTCGTGCTGGTGCGTGCGGCGGATCTGAGCGCGCTTCTGGGCGACCAGCCAGGCCAGCAGGTCCAGGGCGGGCCGCTCGAAGGTGAAGACCATCTGGCCGTGATCGCGCTCCAGGGCGCGGGCGCGGCGGCGCTTGTCCTTCAGGAAGGCGGCGCTGCGGGTGGCCTGATAGGCCTCGAAGCCGCCCGACAGGTCGGCGGCCATGGCGTAGCGAACGGAAAGCTCGGGCAGAGGTTCGGGCGAGAGCAGGCCGCTGACCCGCATGCGCTCGGCGCCCAGCAGGGCCAGCACGGCGGGCAGCGAAACGCCCGGTTCGGCGACCAGGCCGTGGAAGTCGCTCATCGGCGCGCCCAGCGGCTGGATCGACGAGCCGCGCCGCTGGAACGGCAGGAAGCCGACGACGCGGCCGCCCTGCTCCAGAACAGCCACGCGCGAGCCCGGCGCGCAGGCCGCGGCCGCCTCGGCGTAGCGGAGATCGAAATAGGGTCCGGCCAGCATCGGCTCGGCGGCGCGCAAGGCGGCCCACCGCGCACGCTCGGCGGCGTTGAGGTCGGCGACCTCGATGACCCGCGCCTGCAATCCCGTATCCAGCACCCTGCTCCCCGTCCTCGCGGACTACGCCGGGCGTGGATCAGCGGCCCTCCGTCAGGCGCCGTGTAGGGTTAACCGCACCGGCGCCGACTTGTAGGCCGGCGTACCACTACGCCGGTCGTGATCCTCTAGTGCTACTAGAGCATTGGTTTCCGGATAGTATGCGGCCACGCACCCGCGCGGAATTTTTCGCGCGACGGCCGTGAAGCCGCGCACGACTCGCCCTCCGGTTTCATCGAAGGCCGCGGCCAGGTCAATGCGCTGCCCCTCTTCCACGCCCAGCGCCGCCAGGTCGTCGGGATTGACGAACACCACGTCGCGCCGGCCGAACACCCCGCGATAGCGGTCGTTCTCGCCATAGATGGTGGTGTTGTACTGGTCGTGGCTGCGCAGGGTGGTCAGCAGCATCACCGAGGCGTCGCCCCGGCGCGGATCGTCCAGCCCGGTGTGCGGCAGGAAGTTGGCCTTGCCCGAGGCGGTGTTCCACTTGCGCTCGGCCGGGGGCACCGGCAGGCGGAAGCCTCCGGGCTGGCGAACGCGCGTGTTATAGTCCGTGAACTGGGTCGGAAAGACCTGTTCGATCAGGTCGCGGATCTTGTCGTAGTCGGCGGTCAGCCCCTCCCAGTCGACGGGATCGTCGGCGCCCAGGGCCGCGCGGGCGACGCCGGCGACAATGGCCGGCTCGGACATCAGGTGCTCGGAGGCCGGCGCGTTGAGGCCGCGCGAGGCGTGCACCATCGACATCGAGTCCTCGACCGTCACCGACTGGCGCACCCCGCCCTGCAGATCCATCTCGGTGCGGCCCAGGCACGGCAGCAGCAGCGCCTCGCGCCCGAACAGCAGGTGGGTGCGATTGGGCTTGGTGGCGATGTGGGCGGCGAAGTCGACCTTGCGCATGGCCGCGTGGGTGCGCACCGGATCCGGCGCCGCCACCGCGAAGTTGCCGCCCAGGCCGACGAACACCTTGGTCCGCCCCTCCCCCATCGCCTCGATGGCCTCGACCACGGTGTGGCCATGGTCGCGCGGCGGCTCGAAACCGAACACCTTGCCCAGCGAGTCCAGAAGCGCCGCCGACGGCTTTTCCCAGATGCCGACCGTGCGGTCGCCCTGAACGTTGGAGTGGCCCCGCAGCGGGCAGATCCCCGCCCCCGCCCGGCCGATGTTGCCGCGCAGCAGCAGCAGGTTCACCAGCTGCTGGACGGTGCTGGACGAATTGCGGTGCTGGGTCAGGCCCATGCCGTAGCAGAGGATCGCAGCGCTGGACCGGGCATAGATGGCCGCGGCCTCCTCGATCTCGGCGCGCGACAGACCGCCGACGGCGACGATCTCGTCCCAGGACAGCGCGTCGAGATGGGCGGCCAGGGCTTCGAAGCCCGCGGTGTGCTCGGCGATGAAGTCGTCGTCGAGCACCGCCGGCTCGTTCGCCGCGCGGGCGGCGCGGTCGAAGGCCAGGACGGCCTTCATCAGGCCCTGCACCGCGGCCGCGTCGCCGCCGACCGACACCTGATAGTAGCGCGAGGCGATCGGGGTCGAAGACAGGGTCGCCATCTCGACCGGGTCCTGCGGCGAGGCGAAGCGCTCCAGCGCCCGCTCGACCAGCGGGTTGAAGGCCATGATCGTCGCGCCTCTGCGCGAGGCCTCTCGCAGGGTGGCCATCATCCGCGGGTGATTGGTGCCGGGGTTGTGGCCGAAGCACAGGATCAGGTCGGCGTGGTCGAAGTCCTCCAGGCTGACCGAACCCTTGCCCATGCCGATCGAGTCCGGCAGGCCGACGCTGGTCGGCTCGTGGCACATGTTCGAGCAGTCGGGGAAATTGTTGGTGCCGACCTTGCGCCCGAGCAGCTGGAACAGGAACGCCGCCTCGTTGCTGGCCCGGCCCGAGGCGTAGAACTCGGCCTCGTGGGGGCTTTCCAGCGCCTGGATCGCCGCGCCGGTGCGGGCGAAGGCCTCGCTCCAAGAGATCGGCAGGTAGCGGTCGCTGGCGGCGTCATAGGCCATGGGGTGGGTCAGGCGGCCCAGGTCCTCGATGGCGTGATCGCTCCAGGTCAGCATTTCGCTGACCGTGTGAGCAGCGAAGACCTCGGGCGTGGCGCGCTTGGCCGTCGCCTCCCAGGCCACGGCCTTGGCGCCGTTCTCGCAGAACTCGAACGACGAGGTGTGCTTGGGATCGGGCCAGGCGCAGCCGGGGCAGTCGAAACCCTCGGGCTGGTTGGCCCGCATCAGGGTCTTGCCGCCTTCGACGATGGTCTCCTGGTCGGCCAGGGCCCCGGCCACGGCCTTCAGCGCGCCCCAGCCGCCGGCCGGCGCGTCATAGGGCTTCACGCCCGGGATCTTGCCCCCGCTCGGATTGGAATCGTCGGCCATCACGCAACCTCCAGCGCCGCCTCGACCAGGCGGTCGGGACGGGAAAACACCATGTGGCCGTCGGCCCGGGCCAGGGCGACCAGGGTCAGGCCCGACTCCTCGGCCCGGCGCACGGCCAGGTCGGTGGGAGCCGAGACGGCGACGATCATGCCCGCCCCCATGCGCACGGCCTTTTCGACCATCTCGAACGAGCAGCGGCTGGTGACCAGCACGAAGCCGGCGCCGGCGTCGCGACCCTGGCGCGCCATCGCCCCGGCCAGCTTGTCGAGCGCGTTGTGACGGCCGACGTCCTCGGTCAGCAGCAGCACCTGCCCGTCCGCGTCGCAGAACGCCGCCGCATGGGTGGCGCGGGTGCTGCGGCCCAGGGCCTGGGCGGCTTCGAGATTGGCCAGGGCCGCCGGCACCGCCGCGTGGGAGACGCGCACGCCCTCGACGGCCTGCGGCAGCGGCCGCACCGCGTCGGCCAGACGCTGCACGCCGCACAGGCCGCAGCTGGAACGACCTTCCAGGTTGCGGGGCCGGGCCTTGCGGCGAACCACGCCCTCGGACAGGCGCACGTCGACGAGGATGCCGAGCTCCTCGGTCCGCGCCTCCACCGAGACGATCTCGTCGGCGCGGGCGATCCCTTCGGTGATCGTAAAGCCCCGCGCCAAGTCTTCGACGTCGGCGGGCGTGGCCATCAGCACGGTGTGTGGGCGGGCGTCGAACGACAGGCCCACGGCGACCTCTTGGGGAGTCCAGCGCTGGGTCGTCGCGGCGCGTCCCGGGGCGCGCCATTCCAGGGCAGATCGGAGGCGGGCGGAAGCATCGGACATGACGCGAAGACTACAGTTTGGGCGCCGCCGCCGCCATGGCGAAAGACGAACACGGGGTGTGGCCGCCGGGCCACGCGCCCCTTTTGCGACAAGACGAACACAAAACGCCGCTTTGCTTCAAAGAGAGCGCGACAGATTTCCCGCTGATATCCCGATCCGCCGAAAGACGCCGGTATACGATTGTAGCCAAATCATATTCCGCCGTTCCTGTAATTCATCGGAACGTTACAGAACTTTCACCTCACAATCACGAAACAAAGCCCGCCCATCCCTGCCCCACGGCGAAATTTTATTCCGCCTCCATGGCCTTGGCCGCGACGCCTTGGCGATTACTGGGGACTTTGAATGGCTAGAAATACCTATCTGCTGGGCGCTTCCGCGCTCGTCATCGCCATGACGACCGCGCCGATGCTGGCGCAGGCCCAGACGACCGACGACGCCTCCGCCGTCGAAGAAGTGGTGGTCACCGGTTCGCGCATCGCGCGCCGCGACTACGTCTCCAACAGCCCGATCGTCACGATGGGCCAGGAAGCGATCGAGAAGACCGGTTCGGTCACCGTCGACACCCTGCTCAACCAGATGCCCCAGTTCGTGCCGGCCGTGTCGTCGACCTCGAACAACCCGTCGAACGGCGGTCAGGCCAACATCGACCTGCGCGGTCTGGGGACCCAGCGCACGATGGTGCTGATCGACGGCCACCGCGTGGTTCCGTCCAACTCGGACGGCACCGTCGACGTCAACATCATCCCCTCGGCCCTGATCCAGAACATCGAGGTGATCTCGGGCGGCGCCTCGGCGACCTACGGCTCGGACGCCCTGTCGGGCGTGGTCAACTTCAAGCTCAACAAGAACTTCACCGGCCTGCAGATGGACGCCCAGTACGGCGTCACCGAGCAGGGCGACGGCAAGGAAAGCTCGCTGAGCCTGACCGCCGGCGGCAAGTACGCCGAGGACAAGGGCCACGCCGTGTTCTCGGTCAGCTACTCGCAGCGCGGCGAGGTCTACAACGCCGCCCGCGACTTCGCGAAGATCTCCGGCGCGTCGTCGACCACGCCGTACGGCCGCTATGACGCCACCGGCACCAACCTGCCGACCCAGGCCGCCATCGACGCCGTGTTCGCCAAGTACGGCTACGCCGCCGGCACCGTGAAGGCCTCGTCGAACCTGGGCTTCAACAACGACGGCACGCTGTTCTACAACGGCGTCAACTACACCGGCTCGGACGCGATCGACTACTCGACGATCCCGGTCAACGGCACCTACAACACCGGCGCCCTCAACCTGCTGCAACTGCCGCTGACCCGCTACTCGGCCTATGCGGCCACCGAATACGAGGTCAACGAGCACGCCGAGGTCTACGGCTCGTTCAACTTCACCCACTACGACTCGCGCACCATCCTGGCGCCGTCGCCGGCCGCCACCACGACGGGCTTCACCGTGCCGGTGACCAACCCGTTCATCCCTGACGACCTGTCGACCATCCTGGCCAGCCGCGCCGACCCGACGGCCGACTTCCTGCTGCGCAAGCGCTTCACCGACGTCGGCGCCCGGATCTCGGAAACCACCTTCAACGTCTTCCAGCTGGCGGGCGGCGTGCGCGGCACGACCGGCTTCAAGGACTGGACCTACGACCTCTACGCCTCGTTCGGGCGTTCGGAGCAGAACGAGACCCAGTCGGGCAACGTCAGCCACTCGGCCGTGCAGACCCTGCTGGACGCGGCCGACGGCGGCGCCAGCATCTGCACCGGCGGCTACGACCCCTTCGGCAACAACGCCCTGTCGGACTCGTGCCGTTCGTACATCTCGCGCACGACCAAGAACTGGACCGCCGCCGAACAGCGCATGGTCGAGCTGAACTTCCAGGGCGGCCTGTTCAACCTGCCGGCCGGTGAAGTGCGCGGCGCCTGGGGCGCGGACTACAAGTTCGACAGCTTCCAGTACGTGCCCGACAGCCTGCTCTCGACCGGCGACGTCGTCGGCTTCAACGCCGCCGACGCGATCAACGCCTCGAGCGACGTCTACGAACTGTACGGCGAAATCCTGGTGCCGGTCCTGAAGGACCTGCCGTTCATCAAGTCGCTGAACCTCGACGCCGGCTATCGCATGTCGGACTACGAGACCATCGGCACAGTCGGCGCCTACAAGGTCGACGGCGACTGGGAGGTCGTCGACGGCTTCCGCATCCGCGGCGGCTACCAGCGCGCCGTGCGCGCTCCGTCGATCGGCGAGCTCTACTCGCCGCAGAACCAGGGCTATCCGTCGATCAGCGAAGACCCCTGCGCCTATGACAGCAGCTACCGGACCGGCTCCAACGCCGCCGCCGTCCGCACGCTCTGCCTGTCGCAAGGCGTGCCGTCGGCGATCATCGACAGCTACACCTACCCCAACAGCCAGGTGAACGCCCTGACCGGCGGCAACCCGGACCTGAAGGAAGAGACCGCCGACACCTACAACGTCGGCTTCGTCTGGAGCCCGCGCTTCGAGAACCCGCTGTTCGAGCGCCTGTCGCTGTCGGTCGACTACTATTCGATCGACATCAAGGACGCGATCGGCACCATCGACGCGGCCACCGTGCTGGACAAGTGCTACAACGGCGACGCCAACAGCGCCTACTATTGCAGCCTGTTCTCGCGCAACAGCTCGACGGGCGAGATCGACACCCTCACCCTGACCAACCTGAACCTGGCCCGCTACAAGACCACGGGCGTCGACTTCCAGGCGGACTGGGCCTTCGGCCTGGGCGCGGTCGGCCTCGACGACAAGTACGGTTCGCTGAAGTTCAACGTGGTGGGCAACTACCTCGACAGCTTCAAGGTCCAGAGCCTGGCGGGCGAAGCCTTCCAGGAGCTGAAGGGCACGATCGGCAACACCTCGATCAGCTCGGTCGCCGTCTCCCACCCCGAGTGGAAGTTCGCGGCCTCGGCCAGCTGGGTTCTGGGTCCGGTGGACCTGGGCGTGCGCTGGCGCCACATCGGCGACATGGTCGACGCCGCCGACTCTTCGGAGAAGATCGACGCCGTCGACTATCTCGACCTGAACGGCAGCTGGCAGATCAACGACACCTACGCGATCCGCGGCGGCGTCACGAACCTGACCGACAAGCAGCCGCCGTACTTCACCTCGTACGTGCAGGCCAACACCGACCCGTCGACCTACGACGTGCTCGGCCGCCGCTTCTACGTGGCGATCAAGGCCAAGTTCTAAGCCTTCGGGACTAGGACGAGATCAGGCGGCGGGGTCGAAAGACCCCGCCGCTTTTTCTTTGGGCGATCCCCCTCAGTCGCTCCGCGACAGCTCCCCCAGAGGGGGAGCATCGTGGCGCTTAAGATCCTCCCCCTTTGGGGGAGGTGGCCCGAAGGGCCGGAGGGGGTTTTTCGTCACTTCGGCGGCGACTGGAACTTCTCGAACCAGGCCAGGATCGCCGAGGCCTTGGCGGCCGACTGCGAGGGGCGGACGGCAAGGCCGCCGTGGCTGGCGCCGGGCACCTTGACCAGCGCCGTCGGCACGCCGCGCAGCTGCAGGGCCTGGTAGTACTGCTCGGACTCGGCCACCGGCGTGCGCAGGTCCTGGTCGCCGACCACGACCAGGGTCGGCGTCTTGACGTTGCCCACCAGCGACAGCGGCGAGCGCGCCCAATAGCCCTGCGGATCCTCCCACGGCATCTTGCCGAACCAGTACGAGGCCATGAAGCTGTAGGCGTCGGTGGTCAGCACCTGGCTGGACCAGTTGATCACCGGCTTCTGGGTGGCGGCCGCGGCGAAGCGGTTGGTCTTGCCGACGATCCAGGCCGTCAGGGCGCCGCCGCCCGAACCGCCGGTCACATAGAGCCGGTCGGTGTCGACGAAGCCCTTGGCGATGGCCGCGTCCACCGCGCTCATCAGGTCGTCGTAGTCGTGGCTGGGATAGTTGCGGTCGATCTCGTTGGCGAAGGCCTCGCCGTACGACGTCGAGCCGCGCGGGTTGGCGTAGACCACCACGTAGCCGGCCGCCGCATAGAGCTGGTTGTCGGTCGAGAAGCTGGGGCCGTAGGCCGAGAACGGCCCGCCGTGGATCTCGAGGATCAGCGGATACTTCTTCGCCGGATCGAAGTTGGGCGGGGTGACGATCCAGGCGCCGATGTCCTTGCCGTCGAAGGACGACTTCACCGGCAGGGCCTCGACCTTGCCCAGGGTCTTGGCGCCCAGGAGGTCGGCGTTCAGAGCGGTCAGGCGTTTGGCCTCGCCGCCCTTCCTGGCGATGGCGATGTCGGAGGGACGGCTGGTCGAGCCCTGGGTGAAGGCCACCGCGCCGTCGCGCGCCACGCTGAATGCGCCGCCGCTGTAGGGGCGGTCGAGGCCGGCGCCGGTCAGGCCCGTCACCACCGTTTCCACCTTGCCCGACAGGTCTGCGCGGGCGACGCGGACCGAGCCGTTCTCGTCGTAGGAAACGTAGAGGCCGCGGCCGTCGGCCGACCAGACCGGGTTGTCGATCGAGCGATCAAGGTCGCCGGTCAGCACCCTGCTGTTCCCGCCGTCGATGTCCATCACGTAGAGGCGGGTGTTCTCGTAGCCCCGGCGGCGGGCGTCGTCATAGCCGACATAGGCCACCTGACGGCCGTCGGGCGACACCACCGGGTTGGCGTCGGGACCCACGCGCGTGGTCAAGGCCTTCAGCGCGCCGTCGGCCAGGGTCAGGCGCCAGATCTCGGCCTCGGCCGGATTGCGCTCCCAGCCCTCCGCGCGGTTTGCCGAGAACAGCAGGTAGCGGCCGTCCCTGGTGAAGGACAGCGGACCCCGGTCGTCAAACTTGCCGAAGGTCAGCTGGCGCGGCGCGCCGCCTTCGGACGAGATCGTATAGATCTTGGAGAAGCCGGCCTTCAGCGTGCCCTCGCCGTCGCCACGGAAGGTGACGCGGGTCTCGACGGTCAGCGGCGGCGCCCACTTGGCGTTCTCGGGCTTGCCCTCGGGGGCCGAACCCAGCTTGGCGCCGTCGTCGGCGGTCAGCATCGTGAAGGCGATGGTCTTGCCGTCGGGCGACCAGGTCAGGTCGCTGGGGGCCTCGACCAGCGTGGCCAGGCGCGCGGTGCGGCCGGTTGCGACCCACTGCACATAGAGCTGCGCGCCTGCGTCGGGCGTCACCAGCACATAGGCCAGGCGCTGGCCGTCCGGCGACCAGCGCGGCGACATGGCCGAGCCCTGCCCGGCCACCAGCGGCGTCTGGGCCCCGGTCTTCGTATCGACCAGCCAGATCGAGCGCACCGCGCGGTCGACCATGATGTCGTTGGAGGCCCGGACATAGGCGATCAGGTCGCCGTCGGCACGGATCTGCGGATCGGAGGCGACTTCCAGGCCGAACAGGTCGCGGCCGGTGAACAGGGCCTGGGGCGCCTCGCGAACGGCGGCGACGCCGGCCATCGGGCTCGCCGCCGCCAGGGCCAGCAGCGAAACGAGCAGCAGTTTGGTGGGGCGGCGCATGGACGATCCTGGCGAAGCTTTCGAAAGAAGGGGTGGATACTGCCGCGCTCGCGGCCAGCGTCCACCCCTAATTCCGGCCCTCTTGGAAGGATCTTGCGCGGGAGCGCCCTCCCCTTTTTCACCGCACTCATTCTCCGAGCATCCCCGCGAAGGCGGGGATCCAAGCCGAGGCTGAAGGTGACCCACAGCCGCGCCTCGCCCGGAAAGTCAGCTTGGATCCCCGCCTTCGCGGGGATCTTGCGGTTTGGGGGAGCTCAGAGCTTCCCTACCCCGCCTTCAGCGCCAGCGACGCCGGCTTCAGGCCGGGCGCCGAGGCCAGGACGCGCACTTCGCCGGCCTGGCCGCGCTTGGTGCGGACGATGGCCTGGGCCAGGCCGTTGAAGACCTTGCGCTGGCTGGCGACATCGCTCTCGTGGCTGGTCGGGTTGCCGTTGCCGACCCCGATCACCTCGCCCGGGCCGGTCACCGCGAAGGTGACCAGGTCCTCGGCCTTGGGCACGACGCGGCCCTTGGCGTCGACCACCTCGACCTTGAGGATGCCGACGTCCTGGCCATCGGCCGCCAGGGCCGAGCGGTCGGTCGTCAGGCGCACGGCGGCGGCGGGACCGGCGGTCTCGCGGCGCTGACGCAGGATCACCTTGCCGTCCTTGTAGCCGTGGGCCTCGATCACGCCCGGCGCGTAAGGCACCGACCATTCCACGTGGTGGTTGGCCTTCACCTCGCGCACGCCCTGGCTCTTGCCGTTCAAAAAGAGCTCGACCTTGTCGCAGTTGCTGTGAACCCAGACGGCGACCGGCTTTCCTTCCTGACCTTCCCAGTTCCAGTGCGGGAACAGGTGCAGCAGCGGCTCCTTCCGCCACCAGGCGCGGTAGTAATAGTAGTTGTCCTTCGGGAAGCCGCAGGTGTCGAGCGCGCCGAAGTGCGAGCTGATGCTGGGCCAGCGGTTGAAGGGCGTCGGCTCGCCGCGATAGTCGAAG
>PJUK01000406.1_pt1 | contig 15217 bp, 18 predicted proteins | sample 1512211 | NCBI WGS metagenome assembly PJUK01 (sample SAMN08177668, study PRJNA422409) | Feces metagenome, whole genome shotgun sequencing project.
ACCGAGTATTGCTGCAGTATGAGCTTTCATATGGAGAAAGCCGATGCCGCCCAACAGGACGACAATTGGCAAAGCGGCAAGCAATGTTGACCAGAACATGCTGCCCAAAGGGTCGTATACTTGATTCCAGGGCATGGTTTCCTCCCTTCCTGGACTGAAAAACGTTCCTCTCTTCAATGCAAAATGCTTCACCGGTCTGTCTGCCGATGAAGAGGCAACTGACACCATCCTCTCCCCGGAGGTGCCTATTGCTGATTGTTGACTTCTTTAGACGATTGATTGGTAAACTTACTTTACCAGGACTGTCAATTCGGGCTCTTCTGCTACTTTAGGCATGGATATGCTGCTCGTGCAGGAGAAAAGACTGTGTTTGTTCAAATGACGTAACGTCAGGACTTGTTCTGATTCGGGAAAAGCATGCGCCAATACAGGCCGCTTTTTCGTCGTTATTTCAGCGCATATTGGAAGGCCTCTTTGAGAGGAGGCTGTCATGGTCACGCGCACATTGCCGCCGAAGGAATTCGAGGCACAGAATGTTCGTCAGGGCAGGCAGGGAACCCAGGTTCTGACCGTGTTGATTGTCAGTCTGATGGCATCCCTCGTCGTGTGGATGTTTGTCGGGCTGTTCGGGTAGAACCGGGCAGTTAGAGCGGCACTATCCTTTCATCGCCTGTCACTCATGACATGGCGGTGTGCGTCGTTGACGTGTATTGCGAGCGAAGGCTCAGTAGGACTGATACTGAAGCTTTCACACGAAAAGACATTGTCCAGATTTAAAAGAAACATCTATTGATAGAGCGGGGGAAGGCACTGCGAGTCGTCAATTTGCATTGACTTGGTTGTGATTACCCTGCCGGCGGCTGGGTCGGCACATCAATAAGGGAACCAGCCAAAGCAAATTGGGAGAACTTAGCATGCGTGTCTTGAAGCGTATCGTCGTGGCTGCTTCGGTGGCGACGATGGCAACCATGATCGGCGGACTGGCAACGACTGCTGCAAATGCCGAAGCACCGCTGAAACTCATCATCGGCACTGAGGGCGCCTATCCTCCGTTCAATTTCATTAAGCCGGATGGCACCCTGGCTGGTTTCGACGTGGATATCGCAAAGGCGCTTTGCGATGAAATGAAGGCCGAGTGCACGTTCATCACGCAGGAATGGGACGGCACGATCCCGGCGCTGCAGGCTGATAAGTTCGACGCCTATGTATCGTCCATGTCGATCACGGAAGAGCGCAAGAAGCAGGTCGATTTCTCCAATAAATATTATAACACGCCTCCCGGCGTCGCGGTTCCCAAGGATAGCGACATCAAGGGCGTGACCAAGGCGGACCTTGCAGGTAAGACGGTCGGCGTGCAGGTTTCCACCACCCATGCCAATTATGCCGAACACGCCTTCACCGACAGCACGATCAAGGCTTATCCGACCGCTGACGAATATCGCCTCGATCTGGCCAATGGCCGCCTCGATGCCGCCAATGATGACAGCGTCACGCTGGCCGAATGGCTGAAGACGCCGGATGGCGCCTGCTGCAAGATGGTTGGCACCTATCCGCCCGACCCGGAAATTCACGGTGTTGGCGTGGGCGTCGCCTTGAAGAGGGGACGTCCCGAATTGGTGGAAAAGTTCAATGCCGCCATCAAGGCCATCCGTGCGAACGGAAAATACAAGGAAATCAACGACAAATATTTCGATTTCGACGCTTACGGCTCGGAAGACTGATTCTATCCGCGAATTTGCACCGGCTTGCGATGCGCGGGCCGGTGCATTCAAGCGAGCTTTTGGCGGAGACAGGTCCAACTCTTGCGTCAACTGTTCGATTTTTTTATGAAAGTTTGAAAATAGCTCTTGCCTTAGGAAAGCGAATTCTCTAGGGAACTCAACGTCCGAGAGGGCCACGGAGCGTAGCGCAGTCTGGTAGCGCACCTGATTTGGGATCAGGGGGTCGCAGGTTCGAATCCTGCCGCTCCGACCATGTTTTCCCCACCATGATTGACCTGAAAAAGCAAGCTATCCAGTGCTTGGCTTGCGGCGCGTGTCTTTATCGCGTTGACATGGGTTGGTGGGTCTACTATTGCCTTGTTGAAATTCAGAGCCCTTTTGGGGGCGGCAAGAGCATAGTCCAAGGTTCTTCAAATGGTTGCACGCATTTTCCGTCCAGCTAAGACTGCCATGCAGTCCGGTCAGGCCAAGACAGATCAATGGATCCTCGAATACGAGCCGGAAAGCCCGCGCACGGTCGAGCCACTGATGGGCTACACGTCGTCAGGCGATATGAGAAGCCAGATCCGTCTCGCTTTCGATAACCAGGAAGACGCCATCGCTTATGCAAAGCGCTATGGCATTGCCTATCGCGTTGCCGAGCCGAACGAACCGAAGCGCCGCAAAGTGTCCTATTCGGACAATTTCCGCTTCGATCGCACGATGCCCTGGACGCATTGACAGCTTGCCCGGTCTTGGTCATCGCGCTAGGGCCGGAATATGATCGCTCGGGCTTTTACTGAAGCCCGAAGCGCTCAAAATGTCTTCGACTTTTCAAAGACGTGGTCCCGTAGCTCAGCTGGATAGAGCACCGGCCTTCTAAGCCGTAGGTCGCAGGTTCGAATCCTGCCGGGATCGCCACCTTTCCCAAATTTCCGTTCCGTTCTGCCTCCATGCGTTCATCCCGTGGGAAATGTTGCGCGCATGGATTTGCACGCCGGTTCTTGGTCCTGAGGACTTGGAATACCGCGACGGTGAGAATCGCGCTTAAAGGCGCCGGTCTTCTCGTCGGAAAGGTTGTTATGAAGCTCGTGTTTCTCGCAGTATCGTTTGCTATTGTTTTTCTCACTCCGATTGCCTATGCGGCGCCAGACGGACAAGCGGATGGTTGTATCGTCGCACCCCCGCAGAAATGCTGCCCCAACAAGGACAAACCCAATTCTATGATCTGCTTCCCCTATACCGGCAGATCATAAGCCGGTTTGATCCCTGTCATTGTCAGTAAAACTGTCGATATCCGGTGGATAGAGCCCGATTGTCTTTCTTGTTTACAGCTTTCGCGTGTATTTCAGCAAAGCTTTAATAAGTGAAGAGGAGAGGGCATGCGTTATATTCCAACGGCGGTGGCCGGGTTCATCGGTCTGGTTTTGCTCAGCGTTATTCTGGGCTCATGGTACACGATCGACGAAGGCGAACGCGGTGTCGTCCTGCGATATGGCGCGGTCGCCGGGGTCGCGCAGCCGGGACTGGGTTTCAAGATTCCCTTGATTGATTCCATCGTTCGCGTTTCGGTACAGTCGAAGGCGGCGATCTATAACCAGATGGAAGCCTATAGCCGCGACCAGCAACCGGCGACCATGAATCTGTCGGTCAATTATCGCATCCCGCCGGATCGCGTCGAGGAAGTCTACGCCAATTACGGCGGCGAGGACGGCCTGCTGTCGCGTCTGGTCGAGCGTCGCGTTTTCGAGGAAAGCAAGACGGTGTTCGGCAAGTTCAATGCCGTGACTGCCATTCAGGAGCGTAGCCGTCTCAATCAGGAGATCGCCGAAGCCATCCAGAGTAGCGTGCGTGGGCCGGTGGTTGTCGATAGCGTCCAGATTGAGAATATCGACTTCTCCGACGCCTATGAACAATCCATCGAGCAGCGCATGCTGGCGGAAGTCGAAGTGCAGCGTTTGCGCCAGAATGCCGAGCGCGAAAAGGTGCAGGCGGAAATCACCGTCACGCAGGCCAAGGCGCAAGCTGATGCGCGCCGTGCGGAAGCCGAAGCGCAGGCCGATGCCGTGCGTCTTCAAGCCGAAGCGGAATCGGAAGCTATTCGTCTGAGGGGCGATGCGGAAGCAACCGCCATCAAGGCGCGTGGTGACGCGCTGCGGGATAATCCGGGTCTCGTATCGCTGACGCAGGCGGAAAGATGGAACGGCCAGTTGCCATCGACCATGTTGCCGAACAGCTCGATCCCGATGCTGAACCTCAATCCGCAGACGGTGTCCGAATGATTGAAAAATGGCGGGGCAATACCCCGCCATTTTTATGATCTCGTGGCCGGCTTAGCGCGGTTCGTTGCCGCGTGGGCGGATATAGGCACGTGGGCCATGACCGCCCGGGCGTCCGCCGTGCCAGCCGGGACGATCCCAGTTCCGGTTACGATAGCGATAGTCAGGGCGTCCCCAATAACCGCGACGATAATAGTAGTCATCGCGATCATTGAGCGCGGAGCCGATGGCCACTCCGGCGATCAGCGGAATGCCGATGAGGGCTGCGTTACGACCGAAATCATTGGAATAGCCGCTGCCGACCGTTCCTTCCTGAAACGCGATATAGCGTGACGACGACCAGCCATGGGTTCCGCCATAGCTCACCTGACACCAGCCATAACCCGAGGTGCAGCCGTGTACTGTCACCGGCGCGCCGCCCGGGATGGCGCCCATAGAAGGATAGCTGGTGCTGGGGCCGGTGCGGATATTGAGATTGGCGGTGGAGATGGCGTTTGCGGCCTGCGCCGCGCCAGCCGACAAGACTCCCAACGCCACAATGGCAGCTTTCAAAGCGAGTTTCATCGAACATCTCCCTGAATGAACACGATGAATGACGACAATCTTTTATGAAACGAGGCTGTCGGGCGAAAGTTCCTCTTTGGAACTTGGTAAACAGTCGGACGTCAGGGCAATCGGTGAGAAGAGCAATATACGGGACAAAGAAAAAGCGCCGGGATGTCCGGCGCTTTTGTATACGTTTGCTTGGTGGGGCCGGGCTTAACGCTTACAGCGCGCCACGTAGATTTTGCCATGACGGTTGCGGTATTCGCAATTTCCATTGCGCAGTTCGCGCACGAGCAAACCACCAAGCGCGCCTGCGCCTGCACCGATCAGAGCACCACGCCCGCCGCCGGCGATGCCGCCGATAATGGCGCCTGCACCCGTACCGATGGAAATATCTTTTTCAGTGGTGGTGCAGCCTGAAATTGCCATCAGCGCCACCAGTCCAAGTGCTACTTTCCGCATTTCTGTGTCCTCCGTAAGTGCAGTGATGCAATAAGAACGATTCGCCTTGAAATCGGTTGCTCGAAAATAAAGGAGAATTTGCAGCGAAAACAGTGGTTAGCGGCGATAGCGCAGAATGACCGCAATCGCCAGGACGGCCAGACCTATGGCGATGAAACCCTGAATAATGAAAACCGCATTCATCATGATATCGTCCTTTAGCGCTGATGGTTTTCCGTCAAACCATCGCGCATATGGTGCCACTGAAAGCACTTTGCGAAAAGTATAGAGCGCATTCCGGCTGCTGCAAGGTGCCGGGCCTGCGCTCGCACTCGATTATGCCCGTCAGATCGCGGCAAAGCCTTTTTCAAGATCTGCGATGATATCGGCAACATCTTCCAGACCAATCTGCAGCCGGATGACCGGTCCTGGATAATTGCCCTTGGCAATCAGGCGGTCGGCAACGCGCACCTGCAGCGCGAGGCTTTCATAACCGCCCCAGGAATAGCCAAGGCCGAAGATTTCCAGCGCGTTGAGGAAAGCATGGGCTTCCGCCTGTCCGCCTTCTTTCAGAACGAACGAGAAGATGCCCGACGAGCCGGTGAAATCGCGCTTCCAGATTTCGTGGCCGGGATGGCTTTCAAGGGCAGGGTGCAGAACCTGTGCGACTGCGGGATGGCTTTCGAGCCAATGGGCAACTTCCAGTGCGCTCTTGCGGTGATGCTCCAGCCGGATGCCCATGGTGCGCATGCCGCGCAGGACTTGATAGGTATCGTCGGGGTTGGCGCAAAGCCCAAGCGTGCCGTGGGTTTCGAGAAGCTGCGGCCAGCATTTCTCGTTGGCGGAAATGGTGCCGAACAGAATGTCGGAATGGCCGGATGGATATTTGGTCGAGGCGTGAATCGTAACATCCACACCGAAGTCGAGCGCCTTGAAATAGACTGCGGTTGCCCAGGTGTTGTCCATCATCACGATGGCGTCGCCTTTGTGGGCAGCTTCAACGATGGCCGGAATGTCCTGCATCTCGAAAGTGTTGGAGCCGGGCGATTCCGTAAAGACCACCTTGGTATTGGGCTTCATCAGAGCCGCGATGCCCGCGCCGATTTCCGGGTCGTAATATTCGACATCCACGCCCATGCGCTTGAGGATCGTATCGGCAAAATGACGGGTCGGATTGTAAATCGAATCCACCAGCAAAGCATGATCGCCGGAAGACAGGAAGGCCAGCAGTGGCACGGTCACAGCCGCCAGACCGGACGGAACGCAGACGGTTCCGGCAGAGCCTTCCAGTGCATTGATCGCATCGCAAAGCGCATCGCTGGTGGGCGTTCCGCGCGTGCCATAGGTATATTTCTGGTTGCCGGTCGCCATGGTCTCGGCATCCGGGAAAAGCACGGTCGAGGCGCGGACAACCGGCGGATTGACGAAGCCGTGATAGTCGCGTGGCTGATAGCCATCATGCGCCAGTCGAGTGTTTATCCCCAGTTTCGCCGTGTTGACTTGCTGCTTAGCCACGAAATTGCCTCCAGACCGTGTTGCATGCGTTCCGCCGGTTCTCTTTTAGAGAGCTCTGCATGGTCGTACCGTCTACCGGATGCGGCCAGATGCGGTTGGCAGAAAGATCAATGATTCCGCCGATAACGGAATGTTTTGAAGTTCATTCGATAAGCCGCGTCTGGGCTGGATGCAACCCTGTGGTCAGTGCTCGAAGTGCAAGATGCGATGCGAAAAGGGAATAATGGAATGTCATCACCGGATATGAAAAACACGCTTCTCAATCCGGTATATGCGGCCATTGAACTTATCCGCTCCTTTCTGCGTCCTGCTTATAAGGGAGCTCCCTATTCCTGGACCATGCAGATGACCGCAATCGTCGTGCTGCTGCCCTTCATCATCCTGATCCTCCACCTTTGGGACGCCGATATCGTTCGTGCGGCGGCTGGAAGCACCAATATCGTCATGGAAATCCTGCGAACCGTGACCGACGCGATCCGCACGCTGGTGTGGCTGGCGGTGGCGCTGATCGTCTGGCTCGTGACGGCTTTCATCTTGTCGCCCGGTTATCGGGGACAGATGCGCCCCATTCTCATGCGCTGGCACGGTTGGGCTACGCTGGTGCTGGCGTCCATCGTTGCGGGCAGTATTCCAACGGAAATCGGCAAGCTTGCCATCGGTCGCGCGCGCCCGTTTCTGCTCGATCAATATGGTGCAGCCTATTTCTCGCCGTTCAAGGGCGAGTTTCTCTATGAGAGTTTCCCGTCGGGCCATTCGATGATGGCGGGTATCATGATGATGTCGCTGAGCATTTTTCTGCCGCGCTGGCGCTTTCCGATTATCGTTATCGGTCTATTGTTCTGCATCAGCAGGCTTGCTGCCGGAGCGCATTTCCCGACCGACATTGTGGCAGGTTGTACGATTGGATTGCTCGCAACCTGGTGGGTGGCGCGCTACATGGCGACGCGAAATATTATTTTTTCACTGGATGATAAGCACACGCTCCCCACTGTGTGATTCTGGCCCTGACCGCGGCTGTTTTCGACGGCCGCGCTTGGGCTATGTTCATTTAAATAACTGTTATTACTCTATTTTCACTTTCGAGATTCCAGCAAGTGTCGAACCTCACACTTTGTTAGCCGCGCTACCCAGAAATTGGGAAACCGTGTAAAAAATTGAACCGCTGTTTCGGGCTTTTCCACGAAACGCGGATTTTGCCGCCGTTATTAACTTGACCAATGCCCAAATATCGCCTTCGATAAGGCGGTGAAGGCGACAGGCGCCGCTGTGCTCGAAAATTAATCAAGAGGCCGGATAAACCGGTCAGGGCGAGAGGCGGTCTGCTATGCAGCGTGGGGTTGAGGAGGAGCGCAACGCTTTTTCCGGAAAAACCTATGCAACAACAACGAGAGAGACGCACGGGCAGTTTGCCCGACGTTTCCAGGGAACAAAAAGGTTGCAGGCCAGATGAAAAATACAATCGTAATGGGGTTATTGGGTGCGGCAGCGCTGTTCGGCGCGGCTTCAGGGGCATCTGCCGACACGCTTTCGGATGTCAAGGCAAAGGGCTTCCTGCAATGTGGCGTCAACACCGGTCTTCTCGGTTTTGCTTCGCCGGACGACAAGGGCGAATGGTCGGGCTTCGACGTGGATTATTGCCGCGCGGTCGCGTCCGCGATCTTTGGCGATCCGACCAAGGTGAAGTTTACGCCGCTCAATGCCAAGGAACGCTTCACGGCATTGCAGTCTGGTGAAGTGGATGTTCTGATCCGCAACACCACTTGGACCATCAGCCGCGATACGTCGCTCGGCCTCGATTTCGCGGGCGTGAATTATTTCGACGGCCAGGGCTTCATGATCAATTCGAAGAAGCTTTCCGGCATCAATTCGGCGCTTCAGCTTTCCGGCGCTTCGATCTGCGTTCAGGCTGGCACCACGACCGAACTGAACATGGCCGATTATTTCCGCTCCAACAAAATGGAATATAACCCGGTCGTCTTCGAAAAGGTCGATGAAGCCAATGCGGCTTACGATTCCGGTCGTTGCGACGCTTATACCACCGACCAGTCCGGCCTTTATGCGATCCGCCTGACGCTCGCCAATCCGGACGATCACGTCATCCTGCCGGAAATCATTTCCAAGGAGCCGCTTGGACCAGCTGTCCGTCAGGGCGATTCCAAGTGGGCAGACGTTATCCGCTGGACCCATTATGCCCTGTTGAACGCCGAAGAATTCGGGATCACGAAGGCCAATGTCGACGAGATGAAGAACTCCGACAACCCCGAAATCAAGCGCTTGCTTGGCACCGAAGCCGATACCAAAATCGGCACCGATCTCGGCCTCGACAATGACTGGGTCGTCAAGATCGTCAAGGGCGTCGGCAATTACGGCGAATTGTTCGAACGCAATCTCGGCAGCGGCAGCCCGCTCAAGATCGCGCGCGGCCTCAATGCCCAGTGGACGAAGGGTGGCCTGCAATACGGCATGCCGATCCGCTAAGGACGACGGCTTTTGCATCTGACGTGGGGTGGGGGCATTTGCACCCGCCTCATGCCGGATTTGTCAGCTCTTTATTTCCCTGAGAACAGGTTTCCCTCGGGATCGGACCTGTTTCGTAGCAGGCATTTGAAATGGGCGTTTGCCCACAAGAGCGCATAGCATTTCGCTGGCCAGACATTTGAACCGGCCCGTCGCAAAAAAGTATGGTTCGGCTGCATTGACGTTTCGAGAATTACGCTTCCGTTTGGGAGCGCCGTTTCCGTTCCGAAAAATTTGCGCCAGAGCCCCAAGATACGGGAAACATATGGCTTCCTATTCTGCAACCGAACGCCATGATGGCGGTGGAACCTCACTTCTCTACGATCCGCGCGTTCGCGGCATCTTCTATCAGGTGATTGTGTTCGTCGCGGTCGTAGGCTCGATCTACTGGATCGTCGGAAACACGATCACCAATCTTCAGCGCGCGAATATCGCCTCCGGCTTCGGCTTTCTGAACGGTCGCGCGGGTTTCGATGTCAGCCAGACACTGATTTCCTATAACAGCGATTCCACCTATGGCCGGGCCATTCTGGTCGGTCTGGTCAACACGCTCTATGTGGCGGGCTTGGGCGTTATCACGGCCTCGATCATCGGCTTTCTTGTCGGTATCGGTCGTCTGTCGCGCAACTGGCTGATCCGCAAGATCTGCACGGTCTATGTCGAGGTGTTTCGCAACATCCCACCGCTGCTGGTCATTTTCTTCTGGTATTTCGGCATTTTGGCCACCTTGCCGAATGTGCGCGAGAGCATCAGCGGACCGCTGCACACCTATATCAATACACGCGGTTTCTTCATGCCCGCGCCGGTCTGGGGTGAGGGGGCGTGGCTGATACTGGCGGCGCTCGCATTGGGCATTGTCGGCTCTTTCGTGGTGGCGCGCTGGGCCAAGCGCCGGCAGATGGCGACGGGGCAGCCCTTCCATACAATCCGTGTCGCGATCGCTTTGATCATTGGTCTGCCGCTGCTTGCCTTCATCGCGGCCGGTTTCCCGGTATCCTTCGATGTCCCGAAACTCGGTACTTTCAATCTGACCGGCGGCGCGCAGGTCAAACCGGAATTTCTGGCGCTGTTTCTGGCTCTGTCTTTCTATACGGCGTCGTTCATTGCCGAAACGGTGCGCGCAGGCATTCTTGGCGTTAACAAAGGGCAGACGGAAGCCGCTTATGCCGTGGGCATGCGGCCCGGCCCGACGATGCGGCTGATCATCGTGCCGCAGGCGCTGCGCATTATCATCCCGCCGCTGTCGAGCCAGTATCTGAACCTTATCAAGAACTCCTCGCTGGCAATCGCCATCGGCTATCCGGATCTGGTCGCCGTTGGCGGCACGATCCTCAACCAGACGGGCCAGTCGGTTGAAGTCGTGGCGATCTGGATGGTGATCTATCTGGGCATCAGTCTGGTTACATCCGCCCTCATGAACTGGTTCAATGCCAAAATGGCGCTGGTGGAGAGATGACCATGGAAAATGCCGATCTCCAATATATCCGTACGCAAATGGTCGATAGCGAAAAGCCGCCGCGTTCCGTACAGGGCTTTTCGCACTGGCTGCGCGTCAATCTCTTCGCTTCTCCAACCGATGCGGCCCTGACGATCTTCGCTCTGTTTCTGCTGGTCTGGTTTCTGCCTTCGGCGATTCAGTGGCTCTTCATCAATGCGGTGTGGAGCGGAACCGACCGCACCGCCTGTCTGACCGTTGCGCAGGGCGGCGCACAGCCGGATGGCTGGTCCGGGGCGTGCTGGGCTTTCGTTCAGGCCAAGTATGAGCAGTTCATCTATGGGCGCTATCCGATCGATGAGCGGTGGCGGGTCAATCTCACGGCGCTGATCTTCGTCGTGCTTTTGGTGCCGCTTCTGATCCCGAAGGTGCCGCAGAAGGCGCTCAACGCCATTCTGTTCTTCTTCGTGTTTCCGTTCGTCGCTTTCTTCCTGCTGGTTGGTGGCTGGTTTGGCCTGTCCTTCGTGGAAACGCCGCTTTGGGGCGGCCTTCTGGTGACGCTGGTTCTTTCCTTCGTGGGCATTGCCGTCTCACTGCCGCTCGGCATTTTGCTGGCGCTCGGTCGCCGGTCGCATCTGCCTGTCATCAAGACATTCAGCATCATTTTCATCGAGATGGTGCGCGGTGTTCCGCTGGTCACAGTGTTGTTCATGGCGAGCGTCATGCTGCCACTGTTCCTGCCGCCGGGAGTCACCTTCGACAAACTGCTGCGTGCGTTGATCGGCGTGGCGTTGTTTGCCTCGGCCTATATGGCGGAAGTGGTGCGCGGCGGACTACAGGCCATTTCGCGCGGGCAATATGAAGGCGCGGATGCGCTCGGCCTCAGCTACTGGCAGAAGACGGGTCTCATCATCCTGCCGCAGGCGCTGAAACTGGTGATTCCCGGCATCGTGAACACCTTCATCGGTCTCTTCAAGGATACGAGCCTCGTCTACATCATCGGCATGTTTGATCTTCTGGGCATTGTTCGCCAGAATTTCTCCGATGCCAATTGGGCTTCTCCACAGACGCCTGCTACCGGCCTTATTTTTGCGGGCTTCGTTTTCTGGATTTTCTGTTTCGCTATGTCGCGATACTCTATATTCATGGAACGACGGCTCGACACGGGTCACAAACGATAAAAAGAACAAAAGGGAATAATGGAATGAGTGCACAAAGCGCCCTCCCGCAATCCGAGCTCGGTGTCGATGTCGACCGCTCCAAGATGCAGGTTTCCAAAACCGATGTCGCCATCGAAATCACCAATATGCATAAGTGGTATGGTGAGTTTCACGTTCTGCGCGACATCAACCTGAAGGTCATGCGCGGTGAGCGTATCGTCGTGGCTGGTCCGTCCGGTTCCGGCAAATCGACGATGATCCGCTGCATCAACCGTCTGGAGGAGCATCAGAAGGGCAAGATCGTCGTTGACGGTATCGAACTCACCAACGATCTGAAGAAGATCGATGAAGTGCGCCGCGAAGTCGGCATGGTGTTCCAGCACTTCAACCTTTTTCCGCATCTGACCATTCTGGAAAACTGCACGCTGGCCCCGATCTGGGTGCGCAAGATGCCGAAGAAAAAGGCGGAAGAAATCGCCATGCATTATCTGGCGCGCGTGAAAATTCCGGAGCAGGCTAATAAATATCCGGGCCAGCTCTCCGGCGGCCAGCAGCAGCGCGTGGCAATTGCCCGTGCGCTGTGCATGAATCCGAAAGTCATGCTGTTCGACGAACCGACTTCTGCGCTCGATCCGGAAATGGTCAAGGAAGTGCTTGATACGATGGTGAGCCTTGCTGCCGAAGGCATGACCATGATCTGCGTGACGCACGAAATGGGCTTTGCCCGTCAGGTCGCCAATCGCGTGATCTTCATGGATCAGGGCCAGATTGTCGAACAGAACTCGCCGAACGAGTTCTTCGACAATCCGCAGCACGAACGCACCAAGCTGTTCCTCAGTCAGATCCTGCACTGATCAGGCCGATTGCCTTGCATTGAAAAACACCCGCCAGTGTCGCTGGCGGGTGTTTTCGTTGGAAACCATATTGCAGACAGGCTGCCGTTTATTCGGCGTGCGGCCCTTCGCAGAACTGGATGCGGTTGCCAAAGGGGTCGATCACGCCCATCACGCGCCCCCAGGATTCCGTCTCAATTCCCGGACGCATGAAGCGATAGCCGCGTGCAGTGATTTCCTTATGCAAGGCGTCGACGCCCTGCATGCGCACAAAAATATTGGCGCCGGGGCTGCCATCGCCGTGATGCTCGCTCAGATGCAGGGTCAGGCCTTCGCGTGACACCTGCATGTAAAGCGGCATATTCTCTGCAAATCGGTGCTCCCAGTCGAGGGTGAAGCCCAGAAAGCCGATATAGAACTCCTTGGCTTTTTCAATGTCGAAAATCCGAAAGACGGGGCAGGTTTGTTCAAAGTGGATTGTCATTTTGCAAAGCCTTTGCGACTGATAGCCCATTGAAGCGGGGAGGTATTTCGTGATGGATTTCCGGTGGGAAGAGATGCTCACGCCTGAGCAATATCGCGAATTTCATGCGTTTTACAGCAAGGAATGGTGGACACGCGAGCGAAGCTTCGAAGATGTCGTCCAAATGCTCAATCATTGCGATGTGCTTGTGTTCTGCTTCGACGATGCAGACAAGATTGCTGGCTTTGCGCGGGTGTTGAGCGATTTCACCTTCAAGGCGATGATTTTCGATGTGATCGTTTCCGATCATCACCGGGGACGAGGGCTCGGACAAGCCATCGTCAACCGTGTGTTGGGCCACGAAAAGCTGCAACGCGTGAAGAGTTTCGAACTTTATTGCCCGGACCGGCTGGTGCCGTTCTATGAAAAACTCGGCTTCGTCAGAGGTACATCGGCGCTACTTTTCAACCAGTCGTGATTCAATCCTCCACGAAATGGCGAAGGCGCTGCAAGGCATCGTCCCACTGCGTCGAAACGGCCGCCAGATAGGCGCGGGCATCGACAAGTGGAGCAGGATGCAGGCGGAAGTGACTTTCCCGCCCGATCTTTTCCCGCTGCACAAGGCCAACCTGTTCGAGAACGGACAGGTGCTTGGTCACGGCTTGCCGTGTGATGCTGCCATTCTGCGACAGCACCACGATGGAGCGGCTCTCACCGTCACTCAATGTTTCGATGAGCGCAAGTCGGGTCGGGTCGGCAAGCGCCCCGAAAATAGCGGATATTTCCATGGCGTGACGGGCTGGGCTTTCATTCATTTTTCGACATGGGCCTTGATGTTGCCGACCTGCTCCTGCCAGCCGCCATCGTTCATGCGCAGCGCCAATGGCTGGCGCTCGGCGGGCAGGGCATCGAAACCGCTTTCAACAACCGTCAGGCGGGTGCCGTTCTCGATCGGTTCAAGCTTGAATTCCACCAGCGTCGGCGGCTCCTTGGAATAATCGACATCGGGCTCGACTGCATAAGGATGCCAGGTGAAGGCAAAATAGTTCGGCGCATTCATATCCTTGACGAAGGATTCCCAGCGCACATGCTCAAAGCCCGGATAGGTGATGTGGCCGGTCGAAGCGGTGCCGACGACGAACGGGCCATCGATCTTGACGCGAAACCAGCTTCCAAACTCGTCATGGTCGGTCAGGGCGCGCCAAACGCGGTCAATGCCTGCGCGAATATCAACGGTTTTCTCAATACGATCTGTCGTGCTTGCAAGGGTCATGGTGTAAATCCTCCGTAATTGGCAACTCAATGGTTGCTAATTTACAGGTGCAGTAAAAATAAGCAACCAAAAAGTTGCATATTATTCCGGGGAGGGTGCTTTGTCGGGCAAGGGGAACAGCGTGCGAAGCTTTTCTGCCAAGGCGCGATCTCCTTCGACGATCAGCAGACCGGCCTCCTCAAGCGCTGATAATGGCTGCCCGCCATAGATCGTTGCGGCGACCATGCGCGGTGCGCCTTGCAGCGAAAGATCGCATCGTTCTGGCTTACCACGGGCGATATCCAGCGCCTCATCATGCAGGTGGGCGGTGAAATCTTCTCCATCCAGCTGCAGGTGGATGGTCGCATTCATCCCATGCGCGCTTTCGCTATCCAACATAGTGCGCAGGGATAGCAAGAACGACACCGTTGATATCGGCAGGTTCGGATCGTGCATTGGCGAACGCGCGGCCCAACGACCGAGTGCTTGCAGGATAGGCTCGCTTTCATAGCCCCATTCGGTGAGTTCATAGACCTGCACCGAGGCGGGGGGAGGCAATTTGGTCTTGTGGAGAATGCCCGCCAGTTCCAGCCCTTCCAGCCTCTGGGTCAGCACATTGGCGCTGACGCCCGGCAGATCGGCGCGCAAATCGCTGAAGCGCTTTGGGCCCAGCATCAGCTCTCGCATGACCAGCAGCGCCCAGCGCTCTCCAATTAAATCAAGGCCATGCGCTGCGGCGCACGCATCGTCATAGCTGCGCTTGGCGGCTTGTTTTTCGCTTTTAGTTATTTTTCCTAACTTCATAGTTGCTTAATATAACTTATCTGTCATTATGTTCAAGCAAACTTAATCCAGACATGTCCGTTAGAGGCAGAAAATGTCTGGCCCAGCGGCGATTAATGTTCGCAATGGAGACAGGGCCGCACCCTGCCAATGGAGGAAATGACATGCCGAAAATGATTTTCGTGAATCTGCCTGTGAAAGACGTTGCGCGCTCGACCAGCTTTTATGAAGCCATTGGCGCGCAGAAGAACCCGATGTTCTCGGACGAAACCGCGTCCTGCATGGTTTTCTCC
>PJUK01000408.1_pt1 | contig 15139 bp, 16 predicted proteins | sample 1512211 | NCBI WGS metagenome assembly PJUK01 (sample SAMN08177668, study PRJNA422409) | Feces metagenome, whole genome shotgun sequencing project.
CCCGGCTCCACCAAGGGCCGCATGCGCGTCGGCCGCGGCCCGGGTTCGGGCAAGGGCAAGACCGGCGGTCGCGGTGTGAAGGGCCAGAAGGCGCGCTCGGGCGTCGCCATCAACGGCTTCGAAGGCGGTCAAATGCCGCTGCACATGCGCATGCCGAAGCGCGGCTTCAACAACCCCTTCCGCCTGGAGTTCGCTGAAGTGAACCTGTGGCGCCTGGAGCAAGCCGTCGAAGCCGGCAAGCTGAAGGCCGGCGCTGACGTCAGCGTCGCCGACCTGGTCGCCGCCGGCGTCATCCGTCGTGAACTCGACGGCGTGAAGCTGCTGGGCAAGGGCGAAATCAAGTCGGCCCTGAAGCTGACCGTCTACTCGGCCACCGAAGCCGCCATCAAGGCCGTCGAGGCCGCTGGTGGTTCGGTCACCGTGACCAAGAAGGCCAAGGCGCAAGCCGAAGCCTAAGACCACAGTGTCATCCCGAGCCGCCCAGCGTTCCTAGGGGATCCGGGCGGCGCGGGAGCCGGGCAGGGCAGGGGCCTTTGGGCGCCAATCCCCGCCATAAAGCCCCATCGGGATGACGATCTTACGAGGCTCGCCGTGACATCACGGCGAGCCTCACCTATGTGTGGCTCCGCACTGGGGCCTAAGCCAAGAGCGTCGGCGATTCCGCCGATCTCCGGCCAGGCCCCGTACAATACTTGGAGCGCGCTCCGCGTCGTCGCCTTCGACGATCCGGCCGCGCTCTCGTCGTGGGGAATTGAATGGCCTCGGCCGCCGAACAGCTCGCAGCCAACATGAACTTCGGGTCCTTCCAGAAGGCCACCGAACTTCACAAGCGCATCTGGTTTACGCTCATCGCCCTGGTGGTGTTCCGCCTGGGCACCTACGTGCCGATCCCGGGCATCAACCCGGAAGCCTTCGCCAGCGCCTTCGCCGGCCAGTCGAAGGGCATCCTGGGCATGTTCAATATGTTCTCGGGCGGCGCCGTCGAGCGCATGGCGATCTTCTCGCTGAACGTGATGCCCTACATCAGCGCCTCGATCATCGTGCAGCTGATGGGCTCGGTGTATCCGCCGTGGGAAAAGCTGAAGAAGGAAGGCGGCGAAGCCGGCCGCAAGACCCTCAACCAGTACACCCGCTACCTGGCCGTCATCCTGGCCCTGGTGCAGTCATTCTCGATCGCGGTCGGCCTGCAGAGCCAGCCGAACCTGGTCTATTCGGAACTGCCGGGCTGGTTCTTCGTCCTGTCGACCGTGGTCTCGCTGACCGGCGGCACCCTGTTCCTGATGTGGCTGGGCGAGCAGATCACCAGCCGCGGCGTGGGCAACGGCGTGTCCCTGATCATCTTCGCCGGCATCGTCGCGGCCCTGCCGCGCGGTCTTGGCCAGCTGTTCGTCACCGCCCAGAACACCGGCAACTACTTCCCGCTGATGGTGATCTTCGTGCTCGCCGTGGCGGTGATCTTCGCCATCGTGTTCATGGAGCGCTCGCAGCGTCGCCTGCTGGTGCACTATCCCAAGCGCCAGCAAGGCAACCGCATGGTCGGCGGCGACAGCTCGTTCCTGCCGCTGAAGATCAACACCGCGGGCGTCATCCCGCCGATCTTCGCCTCGTCGCTGCTGCTTCTGCCGACGACCGCCATGCAGTTCCTCAACCCGGCCAACCTGCCGAGCTGGGGCCAGTGGCTGCCGACCGTGGTCGGCGCCATGCAGCATGGCCAGCCGCTGTTCATGCTCAGCTACGCGGGCCTGATCATCTTCTTCTCGTTCTTCTACACCTCGGTGGTGTTCAATCCGGACGAGACGGCCGAGAACCTGCGCAAGTACGGCGGCTTCCTGCCGGGCATCCGTCCGGGCAAGCGCACCGCCGAGTACCTCGACTACGTGCTGACCCGCCTGACCGTGATCGGCGCGGCCTACATCACCGCCGTCTGCCTGTTCCCCGAACTGCTGATGGGCGCTCTTGGCAACAAGAACTTCGCCCTGGGCGGCACCTCGATCCTGATCGTGGTGACGGTGACCATGGACACCGTGGCGCAGATCCAGTCCCATCTGCTGGCGCACCAGTACGAGGGCCTGATCAAGAAGTCGAAGTTGCGCGGCGGCCGCGGCGGTCGCTGACGCAAGCGTGAAACCACCCGGAAGCCGGATTGTCACAATCCGGCTTCCGTTTTCTTTGAACGCATTCTAGGTCTGCCCTCGGTGAGGGGCGTCAGACCCTGGGAAACGCGTGAAGGGGCTTTTATGAACTTGATCCTGTTTGGCCCTCCCGGGGCGGGCAAGGGCACCCAGGCCAAGCGACTGGTCGAGCAGCGCGGCATGGTCCAGCTGTCGACCGGCGACATGCTGCGCGCCGCGATCGCCTCGGGCTCGGAGCTCGGGCAGAAGGTCAAGGGCGTGCTGGATCGCGGCGACCTGGTCACCGACGAAATCGTCATCGCTCTCATCGAGGAACGCCTGCCCGAGGCCGAAGCGGCCGGCGGCGCGATCTTCGACGGCTTCCCGCGCACCGTGGCGCAGGCGCAGGCCCTGGACGTCATGCTGGCCAAGCGCGGCCAGAAGATCGACTCCGTCGTGCGACTCGAAGTAGACGAGCCCGCCTTGATCGAGCGGATCACCAAGCGATACGCGGAGCAGGGGCGGTCGGACGACAACCCCGAGACCTTCGTGAACCGTCTGGCCCGCTACAACGCCGACACCGCGCCGCTGCTCCCGTACTACCGCGAGCAGGGCAAGCTGGTGGAAGTGGACGGCATGGGGGCGGTGGAAGCCGTCGCCGCTTCGATCGACGCGACCCTCACGGTCGTGGCGTAAGTTTTAATGGAATCCGTTCCCAGAACGGATTCCGCCATTGACGGATGCGCAACGATCCCTATAACGGGGCGCTTCCGCGAAAGGGCGCGATCTGTGCGCGTCGGTCTGGGTCTTCGGATCGGGCCGAGCGCGCCGTTCGCGTCTTTGGTGCGTGACTAGGAGAACATTAGACGTGGCCCGTATCGCAGGCGTCAACATCCCGACGAACAAGCGCGTTGTCATCGCGCTTCAGTACATTCACGGCATCGGCCCGAAGTCCGCTCGTGACATCGTCACGAAAGTGGGCATCGAGGACGCCCGTCGCGTCAATCAATTGACCGACGCGGAAGTCCTGCAGATCCGCGAGACGATCGACCGTGAGTTCACCGTGGAAGGCGACCTCCGTCGCGAAAACTCGATGAACATCAAGCGTCTGATGGACCTGGCCTGCTACCGCGGCCTGCGTCACCGTAAGGGCCTGCCGGTCCGCGGCCAGCGCACCCACACGAACGCCCGCACCCGCAAGGGTCCGGCCAAGCCGATCGCCGGCAAGAAGAAGTAAGGTAGCCTGACCGATGGCCAAGGAACCGGGTCGCGTTAAAAAGCGCGAACGCAAAAACATCACCTCGGGCGTGGCGCACGTGAACGCCTCGTTCAACAACACCATGATCACCATCACCGACGCCCAGGGGAACACCATCTCCTGGTCGAGCGCCGGCATGATGGGCTTCAAGGGCTCGCGCAAGTCGACCCCGTACGCCGCTCAGATGGCCGCCGAAGACGCGGGCAAGAAGGCTGCGGAACACGGCGTGAAGACCCTGGAAGTCAACGTTTCGGGTCCGGGCTCGGGTCGTGAATCGGCTCTGCGCGCTCTGCAGGCCGTCGGCATGACCATCACGACGATCCGCGACGTCACGCCGATCCCGCACAACGGCTGCCGTCCGCCCAAGCGTCGTCGCGTCTAGTATTTTTTAGATCCAATTCTCCTTCGCCGGCTGCGTCAAACGCGGCCGGCGAGTCGCGTTCAAGGGACACCACGTGATCGAAAGAAACTGGAACGAGCTGATCCGTCCTGAGAAGCCGCAGATCGAAACCGGTGCCGACGCCAGCCGCAAGGCTCGCATCGTTGCTGAGCCGCTCGAGCGTGGTTTCGGTGTGACGCTCGGCAACGCCCTGCGTCGCGTTCTCCTCTCGTCGCTGCAAGGCGCCGCCGTCACCGCCATCCAGATCGATGGCGTGGTGCACGAGTTCTCCTCGCTCGAGGGCGTTCGTGAAGACGTCGTCGACATCGTTCTGAATATCAAGCAACTCGCCGTGCGCATGCACGCCGAGGGCCCCAAGCGCATGACCCTGCGCGCCTCGGGCGCCGGTCCGGTCACCGCTGGCCAGATCGAAACCCCGGCCGACATCGAGATCCTCAACCCCGACCACGTGCTCTGCACGCTGGACGAGGGCGGTTCGGTGCGCATGGAATTCACGGTCAACACCGGCAAGGGCTACGTCCCGGCCGACCAGAACCGTCCGGAAGACGCGCCGATCGGCCTGATCGCCGTCGACGCCCTGTACTCGCCGGTGAAGCGCGTGGCCTACAAGGTCGAGCCGACCCGCGAAGGCCAGCGCCTGGACCGTGACAAGCTGACCCTGGAAGTCGAGACCAACGGCGCCGTCACTCCGGTGGACGCCGTGGCCTACGCCGCCCGTATCCTGCAGGACCAACTGCAGATCTTCATCACCTTCGAAGAGCCCAAGGCCAAGGCCGCGGACGAGTCGAAGCCCGAGCTGCCGTTCAACCCGGCGCTGCTCAAGAAGGTCGACGAGCTGGAACTGTCGGTCCGTTCGGCCAACTGCCTGAAGAACGACAACATCGTCTACATCGGCGACCTGATCCAGAAGACCGAAGCCGAGATGCTCCGCACCCCGAACTTCGGTCGCAAGTCGCTGAACGAAATCAAGGAAGTGCTCGCCGGCATGGGTCTGCACCTCGGCATGGACGTGCCGAACTGGCCGCCGGAGAACATCGAAGACCTGGCCAAGAAGTTCGACGACCAGATCTAAGATCGAGACTTTCGCGCTGAATCCGGGCCGCCTTTCGATCCCTCGGGACCGGAAGGCGGCCTGGGCCTTTTGAAGCCGCCATGCGGTGGAGGGCCCCGGCGCATCGCTCTGAACTCGGCCGGGACGAGGCTGGGATTGGTGACCAACAGGCGCCTCATTCGCGCCGCTCGGGCTTAGAGCCCAGGAGATAAAGAAATGCGTCACGGCTACGCCCACCGCAAACTCGGCCGCACCTCGGCTCACCGCACCGCCATGTTCGCCAACATGTCGGCTTCGCTGATCAAGCACGAGCAGATCGTCACCACCCTGCCGAAGGCCAAGGAACTGCGCCCGATCGTCGAAAAGCTGGTCACCCTGGCCAAGCGCGGCGACCTGCACGCTCGTCGTCAGGCCATCAGCTCGGTCCGCGACGTCGAGCAAGTCGGCAAGCTCTTCGCCGTGCTCGGCCCGCGCTACAAGGACCGTCAGGGCGGCTACATCCGCGTCCTGAAGGCCGGCTTCCGCTACGGCGACAACGCCCCGATGGCCGTGATCGAGTTCGTCGACCGCGACGTCTCGGAAAAGGGCAAGGACTCGGGTCCGGTCTACGCCAACGAAGCCGAAGACTAATCTTCAGCCCAGGCTGAAACGAGAAGGCCCCGGAGCGATCCGGGGCCTTTTTGCTGTTTCGGCTGTGCGTCCTTCGAGGCCCGCTGCGCGGGCGCCTCAGGATGAGGAATTCAGTGCAAAGGCGTCCTCATCCTGAGGTGCGAGCCACAGGCGAGCCTCGAAGGACGCACGATCTAGGCCGCCCATGACGACGGCTCAGCGGCTGACGATGATGCCGTCGAACTCGGGCAGGGCCAGTTTCAGCTTTTCGCGCGCGAAGGCGCCGGCCGTCAGGGGGCCGTGCACCGTTCCAGGGCCGTCCTTGGCCGCCTGGACGTAGTAGTAGCCGACGGCGTCGTCGGGCGCGTCGCGGCGAGCGATGACGACATGGCGCTCGTCGCCGCCGTACTGGTCGATGCGTGGGCCCAGCACCGTCTCGCAGGTCAGGGCGTCGCGTTCCCAGCACAGGCGCAGGGCCTCGCCCTGGGCGTCGGAGGCCAGGCGGTAGCGGCCGGCGACGACCTCGTAGGTCCCCTGGAAGTCGAGCCAGCCCACGCCGCCAGCGCCGCGCACGTAGCGGACGTCGCGCTCGGTCCACTTGCCCTGCAGGCGCACCGTCTCGTGACACAGCGCGACATCGGGGATCGAGGTCATGCGGCAGGCCGCGGGCTTGCGCTGGGTGGGCGAGGGCGGCGGCGTCGGGGCGGGCAGCCTGCGCGCCTCGGCCAGGGCCGCCTCGCGCGCGATGGCCGCCTTCTCGATGCTGGCCTGCAGCTCCGGCGACAGCGTGAAGTCGGGCTGGGCGGCGCAGGCGCCGCCGGCGACGGCAAGCAAGGCGGCCGCCCCGGAAAAGCAGGCGGCGCGCAGCGGAGACAACCTCGTCATTCGCGGGTCAGGTCCTGCCGCTGGAAGAGCGCCAGGGCCGCGGCCGACAGGCCGACCAGCCAGGCCAGCAGGAAGCCGAGCGCCAGGGCCCAGGGGGCGGGCTCGTCGGTGACGCTGCGCGGCATGAGCAGGACGGTCTTGAGCAGGTCGCCGGAGAAGGCCGGAATGGCCAGGGCCTTGAGGCTGGGTTCGTGCATCTGGCTGGCGACGATCGACTGGACGGCGGCGAACACCAGCCCGACGATCAGCGCGCCCATGGTCGAGCGCGTGACGACGCCCACCACGGCCGACAGGGCCACCAACACCATCAGCTGCAGCCAGCTGATCGCGAAGGTCCCGGCCAGGTCGACGAGGGGCGAGCCGCCCGGGTAGCCGACGAACGGTCCGCCGCTGGTGGCGGCGCTGAACAGGCCGCCCACGGCCGCGGCCAGGGTGTAGAGCACGAGGCTGATCGCCACCGCGCCCGCCACGGTCGCCAGCTTGGCCAGCAGCAGGTTCACGCGGCCGTTGCGCGGGGTCAGCAGCCGCCAGGTCTCCCAGCGATAGTCGCCGGCCAGCACCGCGGTCGACAGGATCAGCACGAACAGCCCCACGACCGGCGAGGCGCCGCCGGCCAGGGCCTTGACCATGCGCCCGACGATGTCGACGGGGATCGGCGGGGCGCCTTTCATCAGGCTGCGCGCGAAAAGCTCGCCGCCGATGTTGAGGACGAGGCCCGCGATCGGGGCGAACAGCACGCCCCAGAACAGCGTCCCGCGGTCCTTGAGCAGGCGGAAGCGTTCGGCGGAGATGGCGTCAGCGAGCATCAGCCGGCTCCTTGGCTTGCAGGATGTCGAGATAGGCGCTCTCCAGGTCGGCCTCGCGCCAGCGGGCCTCGTGGATGTCGACGCCGGCGCCCACCAGGGCGCGGATCAGGGCGGGGGCCTCGTGGCGCTCGATCTGGGCCAGCGCGGCGTCGGGACCGTCAGCCGCGCCCTGCTCGCCGAGGATCTGCAGGACCTGGGGAAGGGGGCTGGCGACGATGCGCAGGGCGGGCTTGCGACCGGCCAGGGTCTCGACCGGCCCTTCGGCCACCAGCCTGCCCTTGGCCAGGATCGCCACGCGGTCACAGACGCGCCGCACTTCGTCCAGCTGATGGCTGGCCAGGATGATGGTCGCGCCTTCCTCGGCGGCCAGGCGGCGGATCAGTTCGCGGATCTCCTGGATGCCGGCCGGGTCCATGCCGCTGGTCGGCTCGTCCAGGATGGCCAGGGTCGGGCGGGTGAAGAACACCGCCGCCAGTCCCAGCCGCTGCTTCATGCCCACCGAATAGGTCGAGGTCTTGCGGTCGGCCGCGCCCGTCAGGCCCACCCGGTCCAGCCAGCCGTCGATGTCGACGTCGCGGGCGCCGCTCTGCAGGGCCAGCATCTTCAGCGCGTCGCGGGCGGTCAGGTAGGGCGGGTAGCGCGGCGTCTCGATCATCGCGCCCACCCGGCGCAGCGACGAGGCGTGGCCGGCGGGCGATCCCGACAGGCGCGCGACGCCGGACGACGGCCGCACCAGGCCCATGGCGATGCGGAACAGGGTGCTCTTGCCCGCGCCGTTGGGGCCCAGCACGCCGAACACCCCGCCGGCGGGGATCCTCAGGGTCAGGTCGTCCAGCGCCCGCACGGCGCCATAGGTCTTGGTCAGCCCTTCGGCCTCGAGCGCGAAACTCATGCGGCGCGGGCCCGGCTCGGCGACATCGGACGACTCCCTTATGAACTTGTCGCGACTATGGGCGATGGAACGCAGGTCGGCCAAGTTGTTTGGCGGCTGCAATACGAATTGTCGCCGAGCTGTCCTATAGGGGCGGAACTCTTTGCTTCAGGGCCCGGCCATGACCGTTCTTTCCCGCTTCGCCGCATTCCTGGCGATCGCCGTCCTTTCCGGCTGCGCCACGGCGCCGCGTCCCGTCGCCGAGGGACCGCCCGCAGAAGCCGCCCAGGTCAAGGCGCCGCTGACCATCCTGATCTCGATCGACGGTTTCCGCGCCGACTACCTCGACCGCGGCGACACCCCGGCCATGAAGGCCCTGGCCGATGACGGCGTGCGCGCGGCCATGCGCCCGTCGTTCCCGTCGCTGACCTTCCCCAATCACTACGCCCTGGTCACCGGCATGCGCCCCGACCACAACGGCATCGTCAGCAACACGATGGAGGACCCGCAGATCCCGGGCGTGACCTTCACCCTCTCCAACCGTGACGCCGTCACCGACACCCGCTGGTGGAGCATGGCCACGCCGATCTGGTCCACGGCCGAGAAGCAGGGCGTGCGCGCCGGCACCATGTTCTGGCCGGGCTCGGAAGCCGAGATCGCCGGCGTGCGGCCCACCAAATGGGCGGTGTTCGACCAGAAGAAGCCGTCCAACGACCGCGTCGACACCCTGCTGTCGTGGCTGGACGAGACCAGGGACGCGCCGCTTGGCCTGGCCACGCTCTATTTCGACATCGTCGACAGCGCCGGCCACAAGTACGGGCCGGACTCGCCCGAGGTGCGCAAGGCCTCGGCCGACGTCGACGTGGCGATCGCCCGTCTGGTCGAGGGGCTGAAGGCCCGCGGCCTCTATGACCGCACCAACCTGATCATCGTCGCCGACCACGGCATGGCTCCGCTGCCGGCCAGCCAGCGCGTGGTGCTCGACGACAGCGTCGACCTTTCCAAGCTGCGCTATGTGGGCCTCGGCGCCATCGCCAGCATCTATCCCAAGGCTGGCGAGGAGAAGGCGGTCACGGCCGCTCTGGTCAAGCCGCACCCGCACATGAGCTGCTGGGAGAAGGGCAAGATTCCGGCCCGCCTGCACTACGGCACGAACCGCCGCATCGGCCCGATCGTCTGTTCGGCGCAGACCGGCTGGTACATCACCACCGCCGCCTCGCAGAAGAAGCGCGAAGGCGAGGGCGGGGAGATGCGCGACGGCGGCGCCCATGGCTTCGACAACGCCGATCCGCTGATGCAGGCGGTGTTCGTGGCCCACGGTCCGGCCTTCAAGTCGGGGAAGACCCTGCCGGTGTTCGACAATGTCGACGTCTACCCGCTGCTGGCCAAGGTGATCGGCGTGAAGCCGGAAAAGGTCGACGGCGAACTGGCGCCGGTGAAGGCCGCTCTGCGCTGAACCAGGAAAGGGCGGGTCGCAAGGCTTGCCCTTTTTGCTTGCCCAGATAATTACGTTATGCGTTAAATATTGCGTTCCAACGCAATAGGAGAGAGGCGCATGGCTCGCCTGACTTCCGCGCTTTGCTACAAGGACCCCAAGGCCGCCCTGAAGTGGCTGGAAGCGGCTTTCGGCTTCGAACTCGTGCTGCTGATCGAGGACGGCGAGGGCAATCTGGCCCACTCGCAGATGGCGCTGGGCGAGGCCCACGTGATGGTCGGCAACGAATGGAGCGCCGATCACGCCAGTCCCGCCTCGCTGGGCGGCAAGAACACCCAGACCGTGCACATCCACATCGAGGACGACGTCGACGCCCATTGCCAGCGCGCCCGCGCGGCCGGGGCCGAGATCCTGCAGGAGCCGGCCACCCAGTTCTACGGCGACCGCAGCTATCGTTGCCGCGACCTGGAGGGCCACATCTGGACGGTCGGCCAGACGGTCAAGGCCGTCACCCGGGAAGAGGCCGAAGCCGCCACCGGCCTGAAGATCCAGGGCTGGGCGTGAGCCCGGGCGACTTCCGCCGGCTGGCGCTGGCCCTGCCGGGCGTCGTCGAGGGCGCGCACATGGGCACGGCCGACTTCCGCGTCGGGCGGATCTTCGCCACCCTGGGCTATCCCGACGCCCGCTTCGGCATGGTGCAACTGACCCGCGACCTGCAGGAGATGCTGGTCGCCGCCGAGCCGGCCGCCTTCGTTCCGGTCAAGGGCGGCTGGGGCCTGAAGGGGGCGACCAACGTCGTCCTCGACGCCGTCGACGAGCCGACCTTGAAAAGCGCCCTGGAACAGGCCTGGCGGCTGAAGGCCGGCAAGCGGCTGCTCGCCGAACTGGACGCCCGGACATGAGCCTGGACCGCACGCTGGCGGCCCTGGCCGAGCCGCATCGCCGGCGCACGGTCGAGCTGCTGACCGATGGTCCGCGCCGGGCGGGCGAACTGGCGCAGGCGCTGGGCCTTTCGGCGCCGGCCATGAGCCGCCACCTGCGGGCGCTGCGCGAGGCGCGGCTGGTCGAGGAAAGCCATCCGCCGTTCGACGCCCGGGTGCGGGTCTACGCCCTGCGGCCCGAGCCGATGACCGAGCTGAAGGCCTGGGCCGCTGCGGCCGAAGCGTTGTGGAGCGACCAGCTTCTGGCGCTGAAGGCCCACATCGAGGCCGAGGAGGCATGAGCGCCCGCATCCTGGCGGCCCTGCGGATCAAGGCGTCGCCGGCGCGGGTGTTCGACGCCTTCGTCGGCGAGATCGGCGCCTGGTGGCGGCCCAATCCGTTGTTCTCGTTCACTCCGCGCTCGCCGGGCGTGCTGGCCTTCGAAGGCGAGGGGGAGGGCGCGCGCCTCGTCGAGCGCCTGGCCTCGGGCAAGGTGTTCGAGATCGGTCACGTGCGGACCTGGGCGCGCGGCGAGCGGCTGGTGTTCGGCTGGCGGCAGGCGGCGTTCGCACCCGGCATGGACACCGAGGTCGAGGTGACCTTCGAGGCCGTCGGCGAGGAGACGCGCGTGACCGTGCAGCATCGCGGCTGGGAGACCGTGCCGGCCGACCACGTGGCCCGCCACGGCTTTCCCGACCAGCTGTTCCTCCTGCGCCACGGCCAGTGGTGGACCGGACTGCTGGAGGGGCTGGCCGCGCATGTCCGCTGACAGATCCTGCGTCCTTCGAGGCCCGCTGCGCGGGCGCCTCAGGATGAGGTCGTCCTTGCCCTGAACTCCTCATCCTGAGGTGCGAGCCGAAGGCGAGCCTCGAAGGATGCAACGCCCTTGCCGACTATCCGACAGGCGGTCAAACATCCCGCCCCCGGGAGGTCCCATGTCCGAACCCATCGCCCATCCGGCCCGCAAGGCGGCGCTGGGCTTCATCTTCGTCACCGCCCTGATGGACGTGCTGTCGCTCGGCCTGATGATCCCCGTGCTGCCCAGCCTGGTGAAGGAGATGGCCGGCGGCCACACCGACGCCGCCGCCCAGTGGACGGCCGCCTTCGGCATGGTGTGGGGCGCGATGCAGTTCTTCTGCTCGCCGATCCTGGGCATGATGTCCGACCGCTTCGGGCGGCGGCCGGTGATCCTGATCTCGATCTTCGGCCTGGGCGTCGACTACATCTTCATGGCCCTGGCCCCGACCCTGTGGTGGCTGTTCGTCGGGCGGATCATCCACGGGGCCACGGCGGCCAGCTTCTCGGCGGCGGGCGCCTACATCGCCGACGTCACGCCCGAGAAGGGGCGGGCCAAGGCCTTCGGCCTGATCGGCGCGGCCTGGAGCGTCGGCTTCATCGCCGGTCCCGCCCTGGGCGGCCTGCTGGGCAAGATCGACCTGCACCTGCCGTTCTGGGTGGCCGCGGCCATGGCCCTGCTGAACTGGCTGTACGGCCTGCTGGTGCTGCCCGAATCCCTGCCGCCGGAAAAGCGCATCAGGCGCTTCGACTGGACCAAGGCCAATCCCGTCGGTTCGCTGAAGCTCCTGGGCTCGCACCCCGACCTGCCGCGCCTGGGCGTCGTCAGCTTCCTGATGCAGCTGGCCCACAACGCCTATCCCAGCGTCTTCGTGCTCTACACCGGCTATCGCTACGGCTGGGACACCGCCCAGATCGGCCTTCTGATGATGCTGTCGGGCGTGCTGGGGGTGATCGTCCAGGCCCTGCTGATCGGGCCGATCGTCGATCGCCTGAAGGAGCGCGGCGCGGTGATCTTGGGTCTTGTCTGCTTCTTCGTGTCGTTCGCGGTCTTCGCCTTCGCGCCCAACGGCTGGATCTTCGCCTCGGGCCTCGCCGTCAGCGCCTTCGCCGCCCTGATCCAGCCCGGCCTGATGGGCATGATGACCAAGCGCGTGGGTCCCAGCGAGCAGGGCCAGCTGCAGGGCGCCAACTCGGCGATCATGGGCCTGACGGCGATCATCGGCCCGGCGCTCTACGGCCTGTCGCTGGCCTTCGCCGTGCGCCACGAGCAGACCCTGCACCTGCCGGGCCTGCCGTTGGTCATCGCCGGCCTCCTGGCCCTGGGCGGCCTGCTGGTCATCCTGGGCACCCGCAGGGCCCGTCCGCTGGCGGTCGCGGAACCGGGCCTTGATCCCGCGCGCTGAACGCCTTGATTGCGCCTGAAAACTTCGCTGTTTAAGGGGCGAGAGCGCGCGTCTGGGCTCTCGGAGACCGGGCGCGCCGCAAGATCTGACGGAGCCATCGACTTGTCCAAGCCCGCCCTTCGCGTCCTGCTTCCGACCCTGGCCCTCCTGGCCGCCTGCTCGGATCCGGCCTCGCGCAGCCAGGCCCAGTCCATCCCGGAACTCGCCCAGCCCACCCGCAAGGCGCCCACCGATCCGGGCTCGATGAAGGCGTCCTTCGCCCCGGTGGTGAAGAAGACGGCCCCCGCCATCGTCAACGTCGCCAGCCGTCGCGTCGTGCAGCGCCAGCAGTCGCGCGACCCGTTCTGGGATTTCTTCATGGGCGGGGCGGGCGGCACGCCGCGCGCCCAGGTGCAGGGCTCGCTCGGTTCGGGCGCCATCGTCCGCGCCGACGGGGTGATCATCACCAATCACCACAACATCGAGAACATGAGCGACATCACCGTGCAGCTCGCCGACCGGCGCGAGTTCCCGGCCACGGTGCTGCTCGACGATCCGCGCTCGGACCTGGCGGTGCTGAAGATCGACACCAAGGGCGAGCGCCTGCCCACCATCGCCATCGACGACCAGGAACAGCTCGAGGTCGGCGACCTGGTGCTGGCCATGGGCAACCCGTTCGGCGTCGGCCAGACCGTCACCAACGGCATCGTCTCGGCCCTGGCCCGCACCGACGTCGGCGCGGCCGAGTTCGGCAGCTACATCCAGACCGACGCGGCCATCAATCCGGGCAATTCCGGCGGCCCGCTGGTCGACATGGACGGTGATCTGATCGGGGTGAACACCTTCATCATCTCGCGCTCGGGCTCGTCCAGCGGCGTCGGCTTCGCCATTCCGGCGGCCGTGGTGCGCCAGGTGGTGCAGACGGCCCTGGGCGGCGCCCACAGCGTCGTGCGGCCGTGGCTGGGCGTGCGCGGCCAGCCGGTGACCGGCGACCTGGCCAAAAGCCTGGGCATGACCACCCCGCGCGGCGTGCTGGTCTCCGACGTCTATGCCGGCGCCTCGGCCGACAAGGGCGGCATCAAGGAAGGCGACGTCATCCTGTCGATCGACGGCCAGGCGGTGAACGACGAGGGCGGCGGCGCCTTCGCCATCGGCACCCACAAGGTCGGCGACCGCGTGCCGGTGCTGATCCGCCGCGGCGACCGCGAGCAGACCCTGACCATCCGCGCCGAGGCCGCGCCGGAAGTTCCGGCCAAGGACGAGCGCACGATCAGCGGCCGCAATCCCTTCGACGGCGCGACGGTGATGAACCTGTCGCCCGCCGCCGCCCAGGACATCGGCGCCGACGCCTTCGCCGGCAAGGGCGTTCTCGTCACCAAGGTCGGCCAGGGCTTCGCCTTGAACGCCGGCCTGCGCCTGGGCGACTTCGTGCGCGAGGTCAACGGCCGGGCGATCAACACCACGGCCGATCTGGCCGCCGCCACCCGCGGCGACGCGGCGACCTGGAACATCGTCATCGAGCGCAACGGCCAGCGCATCGCGGCCCGCTTCCGCACCTGACGCCTTGAACCCTCTCCCTTCGGGGAGAGGGTTTCCGCTGACCGCGGAACCCCCTAAATCTGCTTTCCATGTCCGATCTCTTCCAAGCCGCCGGCATCGCGCCCCACGCGCCCGCGCCGCTGGCCGACCGCCTGCGTCCGCAAAGCCTCGACGAGGTCGTGGGCCAGGAGCACCTGCTCGGTCCCGACGGTCCCATCGGCCGGATGGCGGCCGCCCATCGCCTGGCCTCGATGATCCTGTGGGGCCCGCCCGGCACCGGCAAGACCACCATCGCCCGCCTGCTGGCCAAGGCCGGCGGCTACGAGTTCATGCAGATCTCGGCCGTGTTCTCGGGCGTCGCCGACCTGAAGAAGGCCTTCGAGCAGGCCCGCATGCGTCGCCAGTCGGGGCAGTCGACGCTGCTGTTCGTCGACGAGATCCATCGCTTCAACCGCGCCCAGCAGGACGGCTTCCTGCCGTTCGTGGAGGAGGGGATCGTCACCCTCGTCGGCGCCACCACCGAGAACCCCTCGTTCGAGCTCAACGGCGCCTTGCTGTCGCGCTGCCAGGTGTTCGTGCTCAAGCGCCTGGACGAGGCGTCGCTGGAGGCCCTGCTGGCCAAGGCCGAGGCGGCCGAGAACCGCAAGCTGCCGGTCGACGCCGAGGCCCGTCAGGTGCTGGTCGCCATGGCCGACGGCGACGGCCGCTACCTGCTGACCCTGACCGAGACCCTGCTGTCGATCGGCACGGACACGCCGCTGAACCCGACCCAGCTGGGCCAACTGCTCCAGAAGCGCCGCCCGGCCTACGACAAGGATCGGGAAGAGCACTACAACCTGATCTCGGCCCTGCATAAGTCGGTGCGCGGCTCCGATCCGGACGCGGCCCTCTACTGGCTGGCGCGGATGCTGGAAGGCGGGGAGGACCCGCTGTTCATCGCCCGCCGCCTGGTGCGCATGGCCTCCGAAGACATCGGCGCGGCCGATCCGCTCAGCTTGCTTCTGACCACCGCGGCGAAAGACGCCTACGACTTCCTCGGTTCGCCGGAAGGCGAGCTCGCCCTGGCCCAGGCCG
>PJUK01000409.1_pt1 | contig 14918 bp, 10 predicted proteins | sample 1512211 | NCBI WGS metagenome assembly PJUK01 (sample SAMN08177668, study PRJNA422409) | Feces metagenome, whole genome shotgun sequencing project.
CATTTTTGCTTCAAAAGCAGCTGGCCGTTCCCATTCTCACTGGCACTATCCATGAGGCGCATCGCCTGCGGCGTGGACCAGAGAATGGCGCCGTCACGGTCCACCGCAAACAGATGTCTGCCACTGGCGTCGAGCGCGACGCGGGCACTCTGCACGGAGCGGGCATTGGTGAGATGCACCCTTATGCGCGCCCGCAGCTCATCGATATTGATGGGCTTGGTCAAATAGTCGACACCGCCCGCTTCCAGCGCATGGACGATATGTTCAGTTTCTGTCAGGCCGGTCATGAAAACGATCGGCACCTGCGAAATGGCCGAATTTGCCTTGAGCCGACGGCAGGTCTCGAACCCGTCCATTCCGGGCATGATTGCATCCATCAGGATCATGTCCGGTGTGATACGTTCAGCAATGCCAAGCGCAGCGCTGCCGGATGTTGCGATCAGCACGGAGTAGCCAGCCTGTTCCAGCGCTTCGGTCAGGAAGCCGAGCGTCTGCGGAGAATCGTCAACGATAAGAACCGTGTCGCGGGGAAGAACGCTCATGGCCGGTTATCCATTTTCTGTTCCAGATTGCGCAAGAACATATCGTAGCCCGACATGTTGAAGGCGCGTATATATTCGCGCGCGTTGTCGACGAAGGGTTGAAGGTGTTCATCCTGCGCCAGAAGGGCGAGCTTGGCTTCGATGCCGCGAACATAGCCGATCTCCCCCAGACGGATCAGTTCCTGCAAATCGGCAATCGCGGGGCTGTTGATGCTTGTAGCGCGCGACTGCGGTTTTTTTTCCTGGTTCTCTTCGTAAACCCAGTCGATACCCAGATGCACCGCCAGTTTGGCGTGAATCTGCCGGATATCGAATGGTTTCGTCAGCGTGTCGTTATGCGCATTGTCCGGCAGGCTGTCGGGCCGGGTGCCGTCGCCGATATTGGCCGAGAGCATGATGATCGGCGCGATCTCTCCCTTTTCGCGCAAGCGGGTCACCAGTTCCCAGCCATTCATCTGCGGCATTCGGATGTCGATAAAATAGAGGTGGGGACGAATACCTTCGATCAGTGTCAGGCATTCCGTCCCGCTTTTGGCAGTCAGTACGATGAAATCAAGCGGCGTCAAGATTTCACGCATCAGCGCGCAATGATCGTCATTGTCATCGACCACAATGAGAGTGCGGCGCGGGCCGGTATAGTTTTGGATTTTCCGCGTTGGTGCGGCCAGATTGATCGGTCGGTCGATGGCGCCCAGCATCAATCGAACCTGAAATGTGGACCCCTTGCCAAAGGCGCTGGTGACGGAAAGCTCACCGCCAAGCGTATTGGTCAGGAGTTTGGTGATGGTCAGGCCGAGACCGAGACCCGGCAGATGGCGGGTATGTTCGGCTTCGCCGCGCTGGAAGGGTTCGAAAACGCGCTCAAGGTCCTTGTCCGCAATGCCGCGTCCGGTATCCATGATCCTGAAGGTGGCGACCTGATTGCGATAGGCAATCTCCAACGCGACTTCTCCTTTCTCGGTGAACTTGATCGCATTGGTGAGCAGATTGACCAGAATCTGGCGCAGACGCTTTTCGTCAGTGCGCACATATTGCGGCAGCGCTTCGGCCTTGCGGTAGTGGAAATTTATGCCCTTGGCTTCGGCCTGCGGCTTCAACATGTCGATGATCTGGTCGAGAAAATCATGCAGATTGATTTCGTTGGAATAGACCTGCAAATGGCCGGTTTCGATTTTGGATATATCGAGAAGCCCGTCGATAAGGCCCGAAAGGTGATCGGCGCTGCGGCGGATCAGCTTGATCGAAGGCTGCCGGGCTGGGGGAATCGTTTCATCGCGCTCCAATATCTGCGCGTAACCCAGCACCGCGTTGAGCGGTGTCCGCAATTCGTGGCTGAGGCCAACGACATAGCGGCTTTTGGCGCGATTGGCGGCTTCCGCATTGTCCTTGGCCTGTTGCAGCGCCGCGTCGGTTCTTTTGTGTGCGGAGATTTCCTTTAAAAGAAGTGCGGTCTGTCGCGAGGATTCCTCTTCCGCAACGATGCGGCTGTCATGCGCCAACACATAGAACCAGCAGACTATGACGGCGATCAGCGCCAGAACGAAAAACACGATCAGGATCGTGCGATTGACGACCTGCGCAGTTTCCGGCGATGCCGCGCCCGCATGATAGGCGACGAGCGCAAGGATGGTAGCGAGAAATGCCATGGAAACCGCAACCGTCACGGCATAGCGCCCGAGCCGCGTCGAAAGCTTTTCGATGACGGCGGCGGGCAGCAGCGCATTGGCTACTTTGGCGCTTTGGGCGCGCAGATGCGCTTTCGGTTTGCAAAGATCGTGGCAGCGGCTGTCGAGCGAACAGCACAGCGAGCAGATCGGGGCCGCATAGGCCGGACACCAGGCCATGTCCTCCGGCTCGAAATCATGCTCGCAGACCGAACAGGTGATAGCGAGCTTGCTTTGCCAGCTTTGGCGGGGCTTGCGGGCGAGGTAATATTTGCCGCCTGTTTTCCACGCGATCAGCGGTGAAACGATGAAGGCCACCAGAAGCGCGATGAAAGGCGCAAGTGCTGCGGCCATGGTGCCAAACGCCCCGAAATGGGCGGCCAATGACGCGAATGATGCAATGGCCATGGTGCCGGTGCCAACCGGGTTGATGTCATAGAGATGAGCGCGTTTGAATTCGATACCGGGCGGCGACAGGCCAAGACGTTTGTTGATGAAGAGATCGGCGGAAATCGTGGAAAGCCAGGCCATGGCAACGATGGAGAAGACGCCGAGCGTCTGTTCCAGCACCTTGTAAATGCCAAGCTGCATCAGAAGAAGGCCGATACACACATTGAACACTAGCCAGACGACGCGCCCGGGATGACTGTGCGTCAGGCGGGAAAAGAAGTTAGACCACGCAAGCGATCCGGCATAGGCGTTCATGACGTTGATCTTCAGTTGCGAGACCACCACGAAGGCAACGGTCAACAGCAAGGCCGCCGTATGGGACGGGATCATATATCCGAACGCGGTCAGATACATATGCGCCGGATCGGCGGCGACATTGGCGGGAACACCGGCGCTCAGCGTCAGTACGACCAGAAACGATCCGGCCAGCAGTTTGGGCGCGCCGAGCACGACCCAGCCGGGACCGGCGAGAAAGACCGCGATCTTGTGCCGCCATTTGCGCTGGCCTTCCGGGGGCAGAAAGCGCAGGAAATCGACCTGCTCGCCGATCTGCGCCATCAGTGCCAGAATGACTGCCGAGGCGGCCCCGAACTGCGCCAGTACGAAGGGCGCGCTATCGCCGCCGGTAAATCCAGCCTGAACGCCGGAGAAGGTCAGCCAGAGGTCGAACTTTCCCCAGTCTGCCAGTGCGATGAAGATGAAGGGCAGAATATTGAGCGCGATCCAGAAGGGCTGGGTTGCAATCTGAAAGCGGCTGATCATACGCACGCCATAGGTGACGAGCGGTATGACCACGACGGCGCTGATGACATAGCCGATCCACATCGGGATGCCGAAGGCCAGTTCCAGAGCGCCCGACATGATGGAAGCTTCGATGGCGAAGAGCAGGAAGGTGAAGGTCGCGTAGATGAGCGAGGTGACGGTCGATCCGATATAGCCAAAACTCGCGCCGCGTGTCAGAAGGTCTATGTCGACGCCGTGGCGTATGGCATAGCGGCTTATCGGCAGGCCGACCGCCAGCATGACGAGGCTTGCGACGATAATGGCGGCTACGGCGTTGCTGGTGCCGTAGGATAGCGTGATCGCGCCACCGATGGCTTCGAGCGCGAGGAAGGAGATCGCGCCGATGGCGGTGTGGGCAATGCGATTGGACGAAAAGCGGCGCGCGCTTTTCGCGGTGAAGCGCAGCGCGTAATCTTCCAGCGTTTCATCCGCGACCCAGCGGTTATATTCCCGTCGGACCGGGATGATGCGTTGCCGCGCTGCCATGCTGCTCCATTTCCCCTCCGGCTCATGCTGTGCCGTTTCAAAGAGAGATAGCAGGTAAATTCTCTCATGCATCGTGCTAATGCATGTTTCACCCCGGTAACTACGTTATTTAACGTATAAGGAAACGGCGTCCTCTCCCCAATAGTTGGCGATAACCCGAAAAATCGGGACCAATCAACAGAGAGGGACACGCAATGACATTCCGGTCGCAGATGCTTGCCGCACTTTTTGCAAGCGCGCTCACCATCCCTAGCCTTTCTGGCGCACTCGCCGAAGAAGACACGATCAAGGTCGGTATTCTCCATTCGCTGTCGGGCACGATGGCGATCTCGGAAACGACGCTCAAGGACGCCATGCTGATGCTCATAGAAGAGCAGAACAAGAAGGGCGGCCTTCTGGGCAAGAAGCTTGAGGCTGTCGTTGTCGATCCGGCTTCGGACTGGCCGCTTTTTGCGGAAAAGGCCCGCCAGCTCATTTCGCAGGACAAGGTTGCGGCCGTGTTCGGCTGCTGGACCTCGGTGTCGCGCAAATCGGTCCTGCCGGTCTTCAAGGAACTGAACAATATCCTGTTCTATCCGGTGCAATATGAAGGCGAGGAATCCGAGCGCAATGTGTTCTATACCGGTGCGGCGCCCAACCAGCAGGCCATACCCGCTGTCGATTACCTGATGGAAAACGAAGGCGTCGAACGCTGGGTTCTGGAAGGCACCGACTATGTCTATCCCCGCACGACCAACAAGATTCTGGAAGCCTATCTGCTGTCCAAGGGCGTGAAGCCGGAAGATATCCGCGTCAACTACACGCCGTTCGGTTTCTCCGACTGGCAGACGGAAGTGGCGGCGATCAAGGGTTTTGGCGGTGCAGGCAAGAAGACCGCCGTGGTTTCGACCGTCAATGGCGATGCCAATGTGCCGTTCTATAAGGAACTCGCCAATCAGGCGTGAAGGCGGAAGATATCCCGGTCGTGGCCTTCTCGGTCGGTGAGGAAGAACTGGCCGGTATCGACACCGCGCCACTGGTCGGCCATCTCGCAGCCTGGAACTATTTCCAATCCGTCGATAATCCGACCAACGCCAAGTTCATTGAAACCTGGCGCGCTTATACCAAGGACGACAAGCGCGTCACCAACGATCCGATGGAAGCATCGTTCATCGGTTTCAACATGTGGCTGAAGGCCGTCGAAAAGGCCGGAACCACGGATCAGGATGCGGTGATCGACGCGCTGGTCGGCGTTTCCGTACCTAATCTTTCGGGTGGCTATTCGACAATGATGCCGAACCATCACATCACCAAGCCGGTGCTGATCGGCGAAATCCAGTCCAACGGTCAGTTTGAAATCGTCAGCCAGACGCCGGGCCTGATCGTCGGTGACGAATGGTCCGATTATCTGCCGGATTCCAAGAACCTGATCTCCGATTGGCGCAAGCCGATGTCCTGCGGCAACTTTAACGTCGAAACGGGCAAGTGCGGCGGTCAGGGCGGGTCCTGATAACGGGGGATGCAGAGGGCGGGCAGAACGGGCCCGCCCCTTGCAATCACAATAGAGAATGCAGCTATTATTGAGGAAATCAGCCATGGAGCGCCGGATACGGGCCGTCCTGCTCGTCATGTCCGTTCTGTTTGCCGCACTTGCGACGACAGCCCGGGCGGATGAATTTCAGGGGCTTGTCGATGCGTTGGGCAAGGCGAATTTTGCCCAGATGCAGGAACGAATTTCCGAGCTTGCGGGCACCGGCGACACGCGCGTCGTGCCTGTGCTGAACGCGCTTGGCGATGGCGATCTTTATGCACGCAAGTCGGATGGTCGCGTCTTCATCACGAAAGCATCCGGCGCTAATTTCCAGCTTACCGATCCTGTCAGCGGAGAGGCGACGGGTGAAGCGCCCAAAGCCGCGATGGACAAGGTCAAGGTCAACAATTCCGTCCGCCGCGCGGTTCGCACGGCCTTGGGCGGTCTCACGCTGATGAGTCCCAACCGGGCCGAACGGCTGAAGGCTGCGGAGATCGTTGCCGCAAGCGCCGATGCGGATGCGCTTGAGCCGATCGAGGCGGCACTGGCCAAGGAACAGGACAGCGCGATCCGCCCCCTTCTGGAAAAAGCACAGGCTGCGGCGCTGCTGGCATCCGACCGTCCGGTTTCCGACAAGCTCAAGGCGACGCAGTTTCTTCAGAACAATGGCGATCGTTCCACTTTGTCGGTTTTGAATGCCGCCCGCGCCAATGCGCAGCCAGAGCTTGCCGCCGCGCTCGATACAGCCATCGGTCATATCGAACAAAGGCAGGCTTTCTGGGACGCCGGGCAGAATGTCTGGTACGGGCTGTCGCTCGGCTCCGTCCTGCTGCTTGCGGCCATCGGCCTTGCCATTACCTTCGGCGTCATGGGCATCATCAACATGGCGCATGGCGAAATGGTCATGCTGGGCGCCTATGTCACTTTCATGGTGCAGGAGGTCATCCGCACCAGCTATCCCGGCCTGTTCGACTGGTCGCTGGCCATCGCCCTGCCATTGGCGTTCCTGTTTACCGCGCTGGTCGGTCTGGTGATCGAGCGCGGCGTAATCCGCTTTCTCTATGGTCGTCCGCTGGAAACATTGCTGGCGACATGGGGCATTTCGCTCATCCTGCAACAGGCTGTGCGCTCGGTGTTCGGGCCGACCAACCGTGAAGTCGGCAATCCCTCCTGGATGTCGGGTGCTTTCGAACTCGGCGGCATGACCGTGACCTGGAACCGCCTGTGGATTATCGTGTTTTCGCTGGCCGTGTTTTTCACGCTGCTGGCCGTCTTGAAGCGGTCGAACTTCGGCCTGCAAATGCGCGCCGTCACGCAGAACCGCCGCATGGCGTCGTCAATGGGCATTCGCACGCCTTATGTCGATGCTTTCACCTTTGCGCTCGGTTCCGGTATTGCCGGCATGGCGGGCGTGGCCCTGTCGCAGATCGATAATGTGTCGCCCAATCTCGGGCAGGGTTATATCATCGACAGCTTCATGGTGGTGGTGTTCGGCGGTGTCGGCAATTTGTGGGGTACACTCGTCGGCGCCTTCTCGCTCGGTATATTGAACAAGTTCCTCGAACCTTATGCCGGCGCGGTGCTCGGCAAGATTCTGGTGCTGGTCCTCATCATTCTCTTTATCCAGAAGCGCCCGCGCGGTTTGTTCGCTCTCAAGGGCAGGGCGGTGGAAGCATGATCACGGCATTTCTGTTCAAAAAACTCGACCGCGGTGTCTTTATCGCCGCTGCAATCCTGATCGCGGCTGCGCTGGTCGTTCCGGCTCTCAATCTGCTGACGGCGCCGGATCATCCGCTGCATGTGCCGACCTATATGGTGTCGCTCATCGGCAAATATCTGACCTATGCCATGCTGGCGCTGGCGCTTGATCTGGTCTGGGGTTTTTGCGGCATTCTCTCGCTCGGCCATGCCGCCTTCTTCGCACTCGGCGGCTATGCCATGGGCATGTATCTGGTGCGGCAGATCGGCGCGCGCGGCGTTTATGGCAATCCCGACCTGCCGGATTTCATGGTGTTCCTCAACTGGAAGGAACTGCCGTGGTACTGGTTCGGCTTCGACCATTTCTTGTTTGCTTTGCTGATGGTGCTGCTGGTGCCGGGGCTCCTGGCTTTCGTCTTCGGCTGGTTCGCCTTCCGCTCCCGCGTCACCGGCGTCTATCTGTCGATCATCACGCAGGCCATGACCTATGCCCTGATGCTGGCCTTTTTCCGCAACGAGATGGGTTTTGGCGGCAATAACGGCCTGACCGATTTCAAGGATATTCTGGGTTTCAACATTCAGGCAGACGGTACGCGCGCCGCACTCTTCGCTGCTTCCGCACTCGTGCTGGCCGTCGCGCTGATCTTCAGTTCGGCAGTCGTCAAATCGAAATTCGGCAAGGTGCTGGTCAGCGTGCGCGACGCGGAAAGCCGCACGCGTTTTCTGGGTTATCGCCCGGAAAACTACAAGCTCTTCATCTTCACGGTTTCGGCGATGATGGCGGCAGTGGCGGGCGCGCTCTATGTGCCGCAGGTCGGCATCATCAATCCCGGCGAATTCACGCCGGCCAATTCCATCGAGGTCGTGATCTGGACTGCCGTGGGCGGTCGGGCAACGCTGGTCGGGCCGGTGATCGGGGCCGTGCTGGTCAATTTCGGCAAGAGCGTCTTTACAACGGCTTTCCCGGAAATGTGGCTGTTCGTGCTCGGCGCGCTCTTCGTTGCCGTTACCCTGTTCCTGCCGAAAGGGATTGTCGGCACGTTCCGCGCCTTCATGGCGTCGCGCAAACCGGCAACCACCCCATCCGGCGATGAGGCCAAACTGCAAGCATCGGCTGCGGAGTGAGAGACACCATGACCGAAAGCACCAACAGCCTGCTCTATCTCAACGGTGTGTCCGTCTCCTTCGATGGATTCAAGGCGCTGAACTCGCTGTCCTTCGTCATCGAACCGGGCGAATTGCGCGCCATTATCGGCCCCAACGGCGCGGGCAAGACGACGATGATGGATATCATTACCGGCAAGACCAAACCGGATGAGGGCGAGGTTTTCTTCGAGGGCAATATCGATCTGACCAGGAAGGATGAGGCCGATATCGCCCAGATCGGCATCGGGCGCAAATTCCAGAAGCCGACCGTGTTCGAGAGCCACAGTGTCTGGGACAATATCGAGCTTGCGCTGGACCGCAAGCGCGGTGTGTGGGCGACATTGCTCTACCGGCAGGACAAGGCGGATCGCGAGCGCATCGAAGACATATTGAAAACGGTGCGGCTGTGGGCGCGGCGTGATGAACTCGCCGCCAATCTTTCGCATGGGCAGAAACAATGGCTCGAAATCGGCATGCTACTGGCGCAGGAGCCCAAGCTTCTGCTGGTCGACGAGCCAGTGGCGGGCATGACGGATGCCGAAACCGCCGAGACGGCCATTCTCCTGAAGGAGATCGCCAAAACACGTTCGGTCGTGGTGGTGGAGCACGATATGGGCTTCATCCGCGAGCTGGGCGTCAAGGTGACCTGTCTCGCAGAAGGCAGCGTGCTTGCGGAAGGGTCCATCGATTTCGTCAGTTCCGATCCGAAGGTGATCGAAAATTACCTTGGGCGCTAGAAAGGCTACAGATGTTGAGCGTTGAAAATGTGAGCCTTTACTATGGCGCGGCGCAGGCCCTGCGCGGGGTGTCGCTGAAGTCAGAAGCGGGGCGCATTACCTGTGTTCTGGGGCGCAACGGTGTCGGCAAGTCCAGCCTGCTGCGCGCCATTACCGGGCAACAGGCGCTGAGCGGCGGGCATGTCGTGTTCGACAATGAAGACATGAAAGGCCTGCCGCCCTATGCGCGCGCCAGCCGCGGCATGGGCTATGTTCCACAAGGGCGCGAGATCTTTCCGCTGTTGACGGTGAAGGAAAATCTCGAAACCGGCTATGCCTTGCTGAAGCGTTCCGAACGCTTTATCCCCGACGAAATATTCAACCTTTTCCCGGTGCTGAAGGATATGCTGTCGCGTCGCGGCGGCGATCTGTCCGGCGGCCAGCAACAGCAACTGGCCATCGGACGCGCCATGGTGCTGAAACCGCGCATTCTGGTGCTCGACGAGCCGACGGAAGGCATTCAGCCTTCTATCATCAAGGATATCGGTCGCGCTATCCGCTATCTGCGCGACTCCACCGGCATGGCCATTCTTCTGGTTGAACAGTATCTCGATTTCTGTCGGGAACTCGCCGACCATGTCTACATCATGGACCGCGGCGAGATCGTGCTGGACGGTCCAGCGGAGGTTCTCGACACACAAAGGGCGCGGAACCATCTCACGGTTTAGAGAGCGATGATGAATTGTGTGGATCACACCATATATTTGTCCCAGAAGCCGCTTTGCGGCGCGATTTGCTCGACCACATCCACCCACAAGCCAGTTGGATCTGCGAAGCCAAAGCGGCGCTGGCCGAAAGGCTCTTCAGTGAGCGGATAAGTAATTGGCAGCCCCCTGCCTGCCAGTTCCTCATGGGCGGCCTTTGCGTCCGCAACTTCCATTTCGAAGCAAAGCCCGCTTCCGGCGTAAATTTCGGGGCCGGGGGGCGACGAAGGATGATCCGGTGTCATGAAGGCGATTGAGGCCGTTCCGCCCTCTGCGACGAGCAGGCAAAACCATGAACTATCGAAAGCCACCTCAAACTCAAGATATTTAGCCCAAAAGTCGCGCGCCGCGTCTTTGTTTGGGGTGACGATGATGGGGTAGCGGTCGGTAAATCGCATACTGGCCTCCTTGCCTATTAGAAACAAACAGACTATCTGTTTTCTTGGCAGACTTAAAAACAAACAGACTGTCTGTCAATGAAATTCCGAAGGAAGCGGAAATGACCAAGAATGAACTTCGCACGAGCCAGACCAAGGGGCGGTTGGTTGCTGCGGCGCGAACACTGTTTGCCCGGGAAGGCTATGCGCAAACCAGCACGGAGGCGATCATAGCCGCAGCCGGTGTGACACGAGGCGCACTCTATCATCACTATCGGGACAAGTCGGATTTGTTCGAGGTGGTGTGTCGCGATCTCGCCGTTGATGCGGCTGAGGAGATCCGAATCGCAACCGAGGGTTTGACCAATCCTGTCGAGGCGCTGGAGCAGGGTTCTCTCGCGTGGATTGACTTTATGCTCCGACCGGAAAGCCGTCGCATACTTGTTATCGATGCGCCAGGTGTACTCGGGCGCGAAAGATGGGAAGCGCTTGATCGCGAACTTTCCTTTGATCTCCTCCGCATCGGCGTAGAAGAGGCGATTGATGCCGGCGCCATCCGCTTCTCAGCTGGCCCGACTATGCTTGCCATACTGCTCAACGGCGCGATGAACGAGATTGCGTTGCGCGCCGAAGAGGATGATGTCGCGGCATTGAAAGCCGGGCTGCTAGAGTTGCTTGGCGCGCTGAAGTCTTGATTGCGGCCAATACCCGGCGCTGGCCCGCCCGTGCGACCTCCTTCAGAGCGGCGTTATCCAGCATCGCTTCTGCGATAAAAGTGGTGCATTGACTCCTCTTAAAAAGTGGCTATAACCACAAATGCAGACTGAAGATTTAAGACCATCTGCAAGGGTGGTCTTGTTGCGTCTGGAATCCGGATAAGTCCTCTTGCAGATGTCATAGCGACGTTGGGAGGACGCCGTAATGCACGGAAGCAAAATAGCCCTTAGGGGCGTACCGGATATCATTTCCTACATAGATGCGAATGACGGCATTCGAGGCCGCGCCGGTGTCATCTGGTGGCTTGCCCTTGGTGGCCTGTTTCTTGACGCCTTCGCCAATTCGGCATTGAGCGCAGGCCTTGGGCCAATGACACGCGATCTGGGACTGGATGCGGCGCAGGTCGCATTGATGACCTCTTTCGCCGCATGGGTGTCGATCGCGTTCAATCCGATTGGTGGTTGGATTGCCGACCGTTGGGGGCGTATGCGCCCGCTGATTTTCGCAAAGCTCATCGCGCTCATCGGCGCAGTGCTGGTCATGACGGCGCATTCCTATGAAGTCATTCTTCTTGGACGCTTCTTCGTTGGCGCCGCCTACGGTATCGACTTTGCCATCGCCATGGCCGTACTTGCAGAGTTCACCCCTGCGCGCCTGCGCAGCCGTCTCAATACATGGCAGGGCATCTGGTACACAGCCGTTTGTACCAATGTGCTTCTGGCCATGCTGTTCTACAGCTGGGATGTGGGTGATGCGATCTGGCGCTATTCCGTCGCGGCCACTGGTATCTTTGCCTTTGCCATCATGGTGCTTCAGGCAGTGTTCATGGTTGAAAGCCCGATCTGGCTTGCCCGCAAGGAAAGGCTGGAAGAGGCCGCCCGTGCGATGACCCGCATCTATCATCGCGATTTCGTTGCCGCTCTTCCGGAAGACCGTCTACCGGTTCTCAATCAGGCCCGCCGCGGCATTGCCAATGTTGCCCTGATTTTCCGTGGCATCTATCTGCCCCGCACTATTCTAGCGGCCACTGTCCAGATCGGGCAATCCATCCAATATTTTGCTGTGGGCTGGTATCTACCCCTCATCAGTGCGGCGCTGTTCGGCAAGGATTTCATCTATGCCATGTTGGGCACGCTGGTGTTCAACGTATTCGGTATCATCGGCGGCTTTTCTTCACCTGTCATCGGGCGCGTGCTTGGCCTGCGCAAGGCTTCCGCCATCGGTTTTGGTGCAGTCTTCGTCATGCTGGTCATCATGGGCCTGTTCCATGACACCATGCCGACATGGCTCGCGGTGATCGTGCCTTCGCTGTTCATCCTGTTCCATTCCGGTGGTCCGGGCGCAAACGGCAAGAGCCTGTCGTCGCTCTCGTTCCGAAGCGAACTGCGTGCAGGCGCCAACGGCATCATCGGTGCACTCGGCGCCATGGGAGCGGCCCTTGGCCTGCTGGTCTTTCCGCTCTTTCGTGAGAGCTACGGCCTCGGCCCGACATTCCTGATCCTGTCGGTGGTTCCACTGATCGCTTGCATCATCTGCTCAATCATTCAGTGGGATCCGACCCGCACCAAGGTCAGCCCAGATGACGAGCCAAATGCGCCGCAGTTCGAAGGCGACCGGTAACAACGGAGGATAATGTGAACGGACGCAGACAGGCCATTCTGGCCATTGATGAAGGAACGTCCGGAACCAGGGCCGCGCTCGTCGCGGCCGACGGTTCGGTCTCCGCCGTCAATTACACGACGCTTGCCGTCTCTTCACCACGTCACAACGTGGTGGAGCAGGACGCCGATGTTCTTTTGCAAAAGACCATCGAAATGTGCGGCAAGACCATTGCAGCCGCACGTGATGCGGGCGTGGAGATTGCTGCAATGGCAATCGCCACGCAACGCGCCACCGGTGTTCTGTGGGATACGCAAACGGGCCGGGCGCTGGTTCCCGCCATGGTCTGGCAGGATTCGCGCTATGCCGAAGAACTGAAACCACTCGGAGCCATCTGGGACGCGAAACTCGTGTCGCTTGCCGGACGTCCTGTGGGCGGACGCGCGATCTATTTATGGGCGGCGCGCCACATGCAGGAGACGCCCGTCGTGCGCGAGGCATGGAAGGCGAAAAGGCTTGCTTTCGGCACGGTCGACACGTGGCTGCTGTGGAATCTGTCCGAAGAACGCAAGGCCGTCACCACGCCGACGAATGCGACTTCTGCCGGTGCCTATATTCTCGCTGAGAACCGCTACTTCACCGAATGGGTGGAGGCGCAGGATTTTCCGCCGGAGCTGTTGCCCGAGCTGAAACAGGACGCTGACGATTTCGGTTATACGCGCCAGGATATTCTCGGTATCCGCGTGCCGATCAAGGCTTCTTGCGGCGATCAGCTCGGTGGTCTTGTCGGTCTTGGCTGTCACGATGCAGGGCAGGCCATGTGCGTACACGGTACGGGCAGTTTCGTCGATCTTGTGATCGGAAAGCAGACGCCAAAGAATCCCGGCCTCTACGAGGCAACTTTCACCATGACGGCCTGGCGGAGCGAGAACCTCTCGCATTTTGCGGTCGAGACCTATGCCGCCACAACCGGATCGGCGCTCAACTGGCTCTGTAATGAAATGCGCTGGTTCGAGAATGCCAAGGAAATCAGCGAACTGGCTGCAACTGTACCGTCTTCCGATGGCCTGTTCTTCATGCCGACCCTGACGGGATTGCGCCAGCCGAACATCGTTCCCGATGGCCGGGCATCACTGACCGGGCTCTCGATGGCACATAGCCGGGCGCATCTTGCTCATGCCATTCTGGAAGGTATTGCGCATTCGGTCGTTTCCTGTGCGGAGGCGAGCTCTAAAGTGGCGGGCGTTCCGGTTCGGGAAGTGGTGGCAGGCGGAGGGCTTTCCTCCAGCGATACGCTGCTTCAGCTGCAGGCCGATCTCAGCGGTGTGCCGGTGCGGCGCATGGCGGATCAGGATCGCGCGAGCCTGCGGGGAACCGCATTCCTGGCAGCCAGCGATGGCTTGCTCTGGAGCGACCTTGCTGAAGCTCGCGGCACGCTGCCCGAAGGCAATCTCTTTATCCCCAAGACCAACGAAGCGGAAAGACAGGACCGCAGAGCACGGTGGCATTCCCTCACGGAAGAGGAAGTCGCACGCGTTCGATCCGGTCACTATCATTAAACAGGAGTTGAAATGCTGAATCTGCGCTCCCGGCGCGCGGACAAGGATCGCGCCCGGATGATCCGCACCGAACCGCTGCGGCTGAACCGTTCGGAACAGGAAGACCGTCTTGCCACCGAAACCTACGATATTCTGATCGTCGGCGGCGGCGTGACCGGGGCTTACTGCGCCTTCGACGCAAGTCTGCGCGGCTTTCGTGTTGCGCTGGTCGAGAAGGATGATTTCGCATCCGGTACATCATCGAAATCCTCCAAGATGGTGCATGGCGGCTTGCGCTATATCGAACAGGGCAATCTTGGGCTGGTTCGTCATTCCCTGCTGGAGCGCCAACGCCTGCGCCGCAATGCCAGTCATCTGGTGCAGCGCCTGCCTTTCCTGTTTCCGATTCTGGAGCGGGATGGTGTGTTCGACTCGCGCTTTGCCAAGGCGTTTGAAGGCTTGCTCTGGACCTATGATCTGGCTGGAGGCTGGCGCGAAGGCATCCTGCATCAGAAGCTGACTGCGGCGGAAGTGCTGGCGCATTGCCCGACCTTCAAGGACGAATATCTGCGCGGTGGCCTGATGTATTTCGATGCCCGCGTTGACGATGCGCGCCTGACGCTGGCGCTTGCCCGTTCTGCGAGCTTTTATGGGGCGACGGTCCTCAACCACTCGAAAGTTGCCGAGATCACCCGCAGTTCGGGCCGGGTTGATGGCGCAATCGTTCATACCGTCGAGGGCAAGGAAATCCGGGTGCGCGCCAAGACCGTCATTATGGCGACAGGCGTTTGGCTGCGCGACTGGATGGGCCTTGGCAAGGATGGCGAAAAGCCGTTGCATGTGCGCCCGGCCAAAGGCGTTCACGTCGCGATTCCCTGGCTGAAAATTCGCAACGACTGCACGGTGACGGTGCCGGTGCCGGGGCGTA
>PJUK01000410.1_pt1 | contig 14868 bp, 15 predicted proteins | sample 1512211 | NCBI WGS metagenome assembly PJUK01 (sample SAMN08177668, study PRJNA422409) | Feces metagenome, whole genome shotgun sequencing project.
CGTTAAAAATAAAGGCCAGTGGAGGTCAACCACCGGCCCTGATGCGAACCAGCGAGATTCGCAAAATTAACGACTGGATCTCAGAAAAACACAAATCAAGACAACGGCTTCATCTGATGTGTTCATCAAACGCCTGTGCTCTTGCCATTGCAACAGTTACTTGCCGTTAACCTTAACAGCTGAGCGCCGTGGATGAAGAAAGGGTTAAGCTGGCATCCGCGCCGTTAATACTATTTTAATGGTCGTGAGACGGAGCCACGGCGCTTCGAAATCGATCAACAGTCCCAATTCACCCAGAATCAAACGAACGGCGCACGATGAAACACCGCAGCACGATCGCGATATTCAGCGAATGGCAGCGACTGGCCTTTGATCGCAATGACGATCTGGAGCACGGCTTTCAAGCGCCGCAGCGGACCGATATCGAACCGCGTCGGCTTGGACGGCATTTGTCCGATCTTTTTTTCGTAGAAGCCGATGAAAATGGCGAACTTGTCTTTCGTCTTGGCGGTACACGAATCTGCACCCTGTTCGGTCGCGAGTTGAAAGGTGTGCGCCTTTTATCCCTGTGGCCGGAGCGCGACCGCCCTGCCCTCAGCGAACTGGCGCAGAATGTCAGCGCAATGCAGATCCCCGCACTTAGCCTGCATGATGGAATCAGCCTTTCGGGCCGCAGTCTCAGCTTTGAAATGCTGCTCGCGCCCTTAGAAGCGAGCAACGGTCGCTTGGGCCTGATGGGCAGCATCGCCGTTCTGGACAATGTGACCTGGGCGGGTGCCGACCCTCTGGTGCTCGGCCATCTCAATCACATCGAGCCGATTGCACCGGATGTGGCGCTTGCCGACGAAGCGGTAAAGGCGGCGATCTTTACGGTCAATGCATCGAATCGCACCCGTCAGTGGACGGAAACCCGATTGGCAACACCACCCATGCGCAAGGCGCCGCATCTGCGCGTCATCAATGGCGGCAAAGCTTGAAATCGCGTTTCTCTTTTGCGCCGAACTGCTTTAAGTATAATATAAATAACAGCTTATTGGCGAAAGACTGAGATGGGCCAGCTTCAATGAGGGGATTCGCGGCGGCATCACCTGCAAACAGCGGGCGGCAGGATAATTTCAATGCCGTGAACGTTGATCTCAACGGTCGCTATATGCTCGAAAATCGCAACGAGTATCCTTGTGTCCTGAAGCGCATGTCGCCCGGCACTGCCTTGATGACCGGTATCGCCACGCCGCGTAATGGCGAGCGTATCATTGCCTATATCGATCATGTCGGGCGCATCGAAGGTACGGCCTACCAGATTTCGGCGGAAGGCTTTCATCTTCTCCTCACCAATACCGCGACCAAGAAGGACAAGCTTTCGGCGCAGCTGACATGGCTTGCCAATCGGCATGAACTCTCGCTGCCGGAAGATCGCCGCCATGAGCGTGTCGTTCCGCGCAAGTCGCATCAGAATGTCACCTTCCCGGATGGCACCCAATTGCTCTGCCGCATCGCCGACTTGTCGCTTTCGGGCGCGGCTATCGAATGCGATGTCAAACCGGCGATCAAGAGCGGCGTCCTGCTTGGGCCGATCCGCGGACGGGTCGTGCGCCATTTCGCAGACGGTTTCGCCATCGAGTTCGCCACAATCCAGACCAGCACGACGCTCGACAGTCTTTTCAGCTAAACTTTGTACGGCTGAAAAGATGAACGCGCGTCAAGGTTACGGATTGGCAAACCGCCCGCGCGGGTATAAACAGTAAAATATCGCGAAAACCCGCGTTTTCGGGCTGAATTGGCCGCTTTCTTTACAAAAACTTTCAATATTCCGCGCAGTTTTAATCGAATTTGACTCGCATTTTCGCGCTCAAATTTGCGCGCCTTCAAATTGTCCCGGTCATTTTGATCTCCAACAGGGAGATAAAAGAATGACCAAGCAAACCATCATCGCAGCGATCCTTCTGCTGCTCGGCGTCGGACTGGCGCAAGCAGCGAACCCGGCATCAAAATCGCCATGGATGAGCACCGGCGAACGCACCTCGCAGCCAATCGGGCATTATGAATTTTGCGAGCGCTACCCGGCTGAGTGCAAGATCGTCAGCCGCAACACCAATGCTCTCAAGCTGACGCCGAAGCTCTGGCAGCAGATCATTGCCGTCAATGACAGCGTGAACACGCGAATCAAGCCAGCCACCGACATGGAAGTCTGGGGTCGCGAAGAATATTGGGAATATCCGGTAACCGCCGGCGACTGCGACGACTACATGCTGGAAAAGCAGCGCGAACTGATGGCGCTTGGCATTCCTGCCAACACGCTTCTGTTCACCGTCGTTCGCCAGCCGAATGGCGATGGCCACGCCGTCCTGACGCTTCGCACCGACCGCGGCGATTTCATTCTCGACAATCTCGATGAGCGCGTTCTGGCCTGGAACAAGACCGACTACACCTACCTGAAGCGTCAGTCGACCGCGAACAGCGGCAGTTGGGTTTCGATCAAGGATGACCGCGACATTCTCGTCGGCAGCATCAAAAACTGATCAGACACCGATGAAGTTCAAAGGACGGGTCGCCAGTCTCCCTCTGGCCCCGTCCTTTTTAAATATCAAACCGTCAGGCCGGTTCCATGCCGCGCATGAAGGAATGCCCCTTCTCCACATAATGCTTGGCGGATTGCTTCAGCTTTTCCACCGCAACCTCGTCCAGTCCACGCAAAACGCGCGCTGGCGAGCCGACAACCAGCGAGTTGTCCGGAATTTCCTTGCCCTCCGTCACCAGAGCCCCGGCTCCGATAAGGCAGTTCTTGCCGATCTTCGCGCCATTGAGCACAATGGCTCCCATGCCGATCAGGGTGTTCTCACCGATGGTGCAGCCATGCAGGATCGCCCGATGGCCGATGGTGCAGCCCGCGCCAATCGTCAGCGGATAGCCGATATCGGTATGCATGACGCAAAGTTCCTGCACATTGGTGTCGTCGCCGATGGCAATCACCTCATTATCGCCGCGCAGGACGGCGCCGAACCAGAAGCCCACATTTTCGCCCACGACGACCTTGCCGATCAGTGTCGCATCCGGTGCAATCCAGTTGCTGGCGCGGTCTGCGAATTGCGGCTTGTGTCCGTTATAAGCATATATCGGCATGTGGGCTCCTCCATCAGAATGTCTTCATGAAAAGAGCTAAGCTTTTTTTGGATGAGGGACAAGCGCGGCTTCACCCTCCGTTAACCATAAAAGACCAATAATCGCTGCAATATCATCAGCATGGCCTTCCCGCCAATGGACAGCGCAATCGAAACTACCACGACAAAAGATGGCAATCGGCTCTTCGTCCGCATCTTGCTGGTTGTTGTCGTGCTTGTTGTGGCTTCCGTTGCGATCAATATTGGTGGTCGCCTGCTTGGCCCAATGATCGCGCGCGGCGGCCATTCCGACAGCACGCATCTCTATAAAGTGCTGATCGGCAACAATGTCCTGTCAATGCCAGCCAATATGATCCGCTTTTCCAATCAGCGGCGGGACGGTCTGACAACGCGCCTCGATCTCTACGCGCGCTGGCCCGGACTGACCGGCTATACGGAAGCAGACCGGGCAATCTTCAATCTGCTCACGCCGAAGCGCCAATTGCTATTCATGTCGATTGAAGAGCGCACCATGTCCCGCGACATGAGCGGACGCTATCTGCCGATCTATGCTGCGCTGATCGATCCGGAGGGTGAATCTCTCCCGGGAGGACTGATGGTCCACCGGTTTCTGGAAGGCAGTGGTTATACCGGAGAAGAACTGGTCCTCTCCGATATCGCAAGCGGTAATCCGGCCTTCGTCGCCCGTTGCATGAGCGATGCATCAGCGGAAAATTTCAACGCCTGCGAGCGCGATATCCAGTTTGGAAAAGGGCTGCAGATTCTCTATCGTTTTCCCCGCGATATGCTGGCCGAGTGGAAAACACTCGATGAAGCCATGCGACAGTTCGCAACCGGGCACTTGTTGGGGAATGACTAAACAAAACGCCCTCTCCGCAAAGCGGAAAGGGCGTCAGATCGTCGGGCTGTGACGGATCATCATGGACAACTCTCGAAAAATCTCGCGATTTTTCCCAAGCCGCGCCTTAGAGATCGACGTCGAGAATAGCCATCGAGAAATTGTAGGACAGTTCGCCTTCGTCCTCATCCTTGTAGATCAGGCCCAAAAACTCGTCGTCAATATAAAGCTCGGCCGAGTCGTTCTTGCGCGGGCGCGCCTTCACCTGAAGGCCCTGATTGTTGAAGGTCCGTTTGAAATAGGCGTCCAGTTTTTTTAGTTCTTCGGGTTTCAACCGGCTTCTCCTGATATTGAATTCAAGCCGGTTTATTGCACCCGGGCTTTTGTGATGTAAACCCCTGGGGGAGTAGTCCCTCGGGGTTTTAGCGCCTAACCACCGCTTTCGACAAAATATAGGCCGCTCGCGGAGAAAAACCAGCAAGCGGCCCGGATTCTGTGCATTCGGCGTTTGCGCGATTAAATGCCGTCACCCAGCACGCCGTCGCCCAGCAACTGGTCCATGACGCGGGACGGTTCAGCGCAGCCCGTATCACCGATGATCTTGGCAGGAACACCGGCAACCGTGACATTATTCGGTACAGGCTTGACGACGACAGAACCCGCCGCGACCTTCGAGCAATGCCCCACTTCGATATTGCCGAGAATCTTCGCGCCCGCGCCGATTAGAACGCCATGGCGAATCTTGGGATGACGATCACCGCTCGACTTGCCGGTGCCGCCGAGCGTGACGCCATGCAGGATCGACACATTGTCTTCGATCACCGCGGTCTCGCCGACGACCAGCCCGGTCGCGTGATCGAGGAAAAGCCCGCTGCCCAATTGCGCTGCCGGGTGAATGTCGGTCTGGAAGATCGAAGACGAACGGCTCTGGAGATAAAAGGCAAAATCCCGGCGGCCCTGATGATAGAGCCAATGCGCCAGACGGTGCGTCTGGATTGCATGAAAGCCTTTCAGGTAGAGGATCGGGTCCATGAAACGGCTATAGGCCGGGTCGCGGTCGTAAACGGCCTGAATATCCACGCGAACAGTCTGCGACCATTCCGGATTGGCGTCCAGCATCACATCGAATGTCTGGCGCAGAATATCGGCGCTCAAATCGGCATGACCGAGGCGTTCCGCGATGCGGTGCATGACCGCATCTTCAAGGCTCGGCTGATTAAGGATAGTCGCGTAAAGAAAGGCTCCAAGCACGGGATCGGACTTGGCGGCTTCCTCCGCTTCAGCGCGGACCGAGTGCCAGATTGGATCAACTTGCCCAAGGCTGGCATTCACTTTAGCAGTTGAGCGAATAGACATAGATATACTCCGGTTTTGCACCGCGCAGGCCAGACGAAAGCCGAATTTCCGGCATGGCTCCGCGCCGCAATACGAGTTCGGCGCGCAGCATAACTGAAAATGCTTTGCCTTGACACCGCAGAAATTGACACAGGCCTCAAAGGAAGATCAGAGCGGATTTTCCGCGAGAAACTCCAGAACCGCCTTCTTGTAGACCTTGTCGCCGACAGCCAGCATGTGGTCGCGCCCCGGAATATCGAGCGCCTGACCGTTCGGCAGCAAATCCGCCAGTTCCTGCGGATTACCGGCAATGTCGTCGGTCGTGCCGACGGCAACCAGCACCGGCTGCATGATGCGCGCAATGGCTTCCGCCGGAACCAGTTCCTTCGAGGTGATCACACAGGCGGCCAGCGCGATGCGGTCGCTCTTGGTCTGGTCGGCGAATTTGCGGAACATCTGCCCGCGCGGATGGGTGATCGTCGTCGGATCTTCGGCCAGAAGCGCCTCGCCGATCGGCTCCCAGTCGCCAGCGCCGGTGACCATGCCGATGCCCAATCCGCCAAAGATTGCGCTGTGAACCCGCTCGGGATGCTCGATAGCCAGAAAAGCGGTGATCCGCGCGCCCATCGAATAGCCCATCACATGCGCCTTTTCGATGCCCAGATGATCGAGCAGCGCTGCTGCATCGCCTGCCATCTTGGTCGGCGTATAATCATCCGCGTTGTGGCTTTTGGCCGAAAACCCATGTCCGCGATCGTCGATGGCGATAACGCGATAGCCTGCCTCGGTCAGAGTCCGGAACCAGCCGGGCGAAACCCAATTGACAAGGCTCGACGACGCAAAGCCGTGGATCAGCAGGATCGGATCGCCTTCTCCATCCTGACGATATGCAAGACGCAAGCCGTCATGGTCGAAATATTCGATATCGAGGGCACTCAACTGTTTATTCCTTATGATTGTTCCGTCGGCGGTGTTCGGCGCGATTTCAGGATCGACACGCGCCGCATATCACGCGATGGACAGCTCTGTCGCCCTTCTTGATGCCCGTGCGCTTTACCGTACCGGCCAGAAGCTCGACAACAAAGGCTGCGGGAACCTCGGATGAAATGATATCTTCCGAATAGGGCACCGCATTTTCATGGATTGCCGTGACACGGCCCTTCTCGTCAAGGAAAACCATGTCGAGCGGCAGCGGGGTGTTCTGCATCCACATCATGACGCGGCGCATCTCACCGAAGATGAAGATCATCGCGCGGTCCTTGGGAAAATCGGTGCGCCACATCAGCCCGCGCACACGCGCATCGTCAGAATCCGCCACTTCCAGTGCGAAGGGGAGTTTATTGCCCTTGGCCGTAATGAAGGTCAGCGGCGCGGCATCCACCGGCAGCCGCATCGGCTGCTTTTCCTGCGCCTGCGCGCCAAAAGCTCCAAATAAAAATGCGATAACAAAAAATAATCGAGCCATACTCAACCCACGCCAAAAACCTGCAATTCGGGCGGGGAGATTATCAACGCGGTATAATGGGGACAAGAGACGAAGACCCACCCCTCACCGCCTTTTGACCGAGAACGTCAAGGGCAGTTCACAGGGCGATGTGGATTGTCTCCACACATAGCCGCTCCCAAAGGATTTCACTGTGGGATGACATGCTCAATTTGATGTAAATCAGTGCGAAACCGGGATAGCCGTGCCGATATCTGGGTGAATTTCAGCAGCCATCAGGCCCTTGTCGCCCGTGCCGAAGCGAATAAGCACAACCTGACCCGGGCGCAGTTCCATCATGCCGAAACGGCGCAGCGTTTCCATATGGATGAAAATATCCTCGGTGCCCTCACCGCGGGTGAGAAAGCCGAAGCCCTTGGTACGGTTGAACCACTTGACGATGACACGCTCAAGGCCGCTCGACGGGGTAACCGTCACATGGGTGCGCTGCGGCGGCATCTGCGCCGGATGAACCGCTGTGGATGTGTCCATCGAGAGAACACGGAAACATTGCAGGCCGCGATCGCCATTGCGAACTTCGCAGACGATACGTGCGCCTTCCAGCGCCGTCTGGAAGCCATCGCGACGAAGCGACGTCACATGAAGCAGGATATCGTTCAGGCCCGGCTGATCCGGCACAATGAAACCGTAGCCCTTGGCCACGTCGAACCATTTGATATGGCCCGATATTTCAATGATATCGCCCAGCTCTTCCGAGGCGTGCTGGCTGTGAAACTGGTCATTCGACACAGACTTGTCCGCCATGCGTTCGCCCCTCCTCTATTCTTCCGTTGCGATTCAAAGCTGATTCTTGTCCAAAGAATAACACTTCCTTAACCGGAGGCGGCAAGCCTAAACTTTTGTTCTCCCCCGAGATCATCACAGACTTTGTGTTTCCATGGTTAGCGCACCTGCCGCAAAGCCTCGAAACCGGCTTCATTTCGGGACATATGGCAACGACGCTCGAGGGCAATTCCCCAATTGATGTTTTTTGCCGACATTGCGCGTGACTGCACCTTACCAGAAATCAAAACCCAAAGAGGAAAGTGGAAAAGCGCCCGCTATTTGCTATATCCCTTCGCGAGCCCCAAACGCTTCGCCACATGCTGGAAATGCTTCAGGAGAATAAAATGCGCTATTTGCACACGATGGTTCGAATCCGCGACATCGACGAATCACTCGATTTCTACGTGAATAAATTCGGCCTTGAAGAAACCCGTCGCATCGAAAACGAAAAAGGGCGCTACACGCTGATCTTTCTTGCCGCTCCGGGCGATGCTGAACGCGCCAAGTCAGAGCGCGCACCGACCATCGAACTGACCTATAACTGGGATCAGGAAGCCTATACGGGCGGGCGCAATTTCGGCCACCTCGCCTATGAAGTGGACGATATCTACGCCACCTGTCAGAAGCTGCAGGATGCCGGAATCACCATCAACCGCCCACCACGCGACGGCCACATGGCTTTCATCAAGTCGCCGGATGGCATATCCATCGAACTGATCCAGAAGGGCGAGCGCCTCGCACCGCAGGAGCCATGGGCTTCCGCCGAGAATGTCGGCAGCTGGTAAAACACTCTGCTTGCACGCATTATCCTGCGCGAAAACCGCTTCGCAGTTTCGCGAGAAATGCTTAAACGAAAAAAGCCCGGTCTCGCGACCGGGCTTTTTTTTGATTAGAACGCTTATTCCGTTCCCTGAATGGCTGCGAGCAGCCAATCTCCGCCGTCAACGCGGGTGAAGGTCCAGATTTCGGTGCTTTCGACCGGCTCGTTCGGGTTGCCTTCGACAACCGCGCCCGTGTTGCGGTCAAGCATGAGGTCGATTGCGGAGTAGCGGATCGCCACGGTGGCATATTCGACATTGCCTTCACGCCAGGCTTCCGAAACATCGCCCTGAAGCAGCTTCACGTCCTTCACTTCGTTGCGCATACCGCTGGAAGCAATTTCACCCAGTTCTTCCGCCAGATAGGACATGGCTTCCGGCGTGGTCAGCTTGCGGAGCGCTGCGTAATCCTCGCGGCCATAGGCACTCTGGATTTCCGAAAGCATCTGCTCGAAACGATCAAGCTCTTCCTGTCCGACATCCATCGGTTCATCTTCAACAGCCTGAGCCACCGGCTCTTCAGCCTGCTTGGCGCCCGCGCCGAATGGATTGACCGAAGGCGTGCGACCGCCGAAGTTGCCAGCCTGCTGTGGCGCGGCGCTCTTGGCTGCGCCGAAAGGCTGCGCTGAACCAAAAGGCTGAGCGTTGGCATTGCCAGCGCCTGCCGTTGCGGTCGCGCCCTGACGACGATTGGCAAACATGCGCATGACGAACATTGCGATCAGCGCAATCACGCCCACCTGCAACAGAAGACCGAACATGCCAGCGAGACCACCGAGGCCGTTACCGAGCATCATACCGATCAGACCGCCAACGAGCAGGCCGCCCAACATGGAGCGACCGAAATTGCCAAACATGCCACCCGCACGTGCCGGAGCCGCATTCTGCGCGCCAGCGGCGGCAGGACGGGTCGTCTGCGTTGCGCCGGTATTCGGCGTCATTGAACGTTCAATTGGTGCTGCATTATTCGGTGCGGTGCGCGTCGGCGCAGGCGCCTGATAGGTACGCGCCCCACGGCTGCCAAAACCGCCTCCGCCTGCACGGCGAGCCTCGGCGAAATCGACAGCGGCGAATGAGGCGATCAGGCCCAGAACCATCGCGGCGGTCAGTTTTGTCAGGCGGTTTCCGAAACCCGGCATTGTTTACTCCCATTTAGAGACATGACTGAATGTTTAAATCATTGCACATATGGGAATTGCCCCCCGTTCTTCACAAGGGCGTGAACTCAAAAAAATCGAGAAATTTCAAATGCGGTCAAAGCGGCTTTGCCGCATCCAGAATCTGGATTTGCGGCGAGACCGAACCGTTCCAATGGTTGAGCGACAGGTTGCCGACCACATGAACGCTCTGCCCGATATTGTTGAACAGAAAGCGCCCGAGATCGCCTTCCGCCACACGAAACGCAATGGCATTGACCCGCTTGCCATCGGCGCCGCGTAAGACGACGCGCACATGGTCGCGACCGACACCACGCACATCGGCCAGCACATGATGCGGTAGGGCCAAAGTTGGCTGCGGATGGGCGGAACCGTAAGGTCCGGCCTTCTGCAAGGCTTCATAAAGCGAAACAGTCGCGCCGGAAGCGGCAAGCGCGCCATCGATGGAAAGGCTCTGATTTTCACGGAGACGCGCAACGATATGGGCGGATTCGTCTTCCAGATAGGCACGAAGCGCGCCAAGCTTGGCCCGTTCAATGGTGATGCCGGCCGCCATGGCGTGGCCACCGCCCTTGACAAGCAGCCCGCGCTCCATCGCGCCGCGCACCAGTCTGCCAAGGTCCAGACCGCTGATCGAGCGCCCCGAACCGGAGCCGACGCCATTGGCATTGAAAGCGATAGCGAAGGCAGGTCGCCGTGCCTTTTCCTTCAATCGCGATGCCAGCAGGCCAACGATGCCCGGGTGCCAGCGTTCACTGGCCGTCACGATCACCGAAGCGCCTGCACCGCCGGAAATCTCAAGCGATGCTTCCGCTTCGGCTTCCAGAAGCATTTCCGCTTCCATCGCCTGACGTTCCTGATTGAGCCGGTCGAGTTCGATGGCGATGCGATCTGCCATCGATGGATCGTCGAGCGTCAACAGCCTTGCGCCCAGTCCGGCATCGCCAATGCGACCGCCCGCATTGATGCGCGGACCGATGAGATAGCCAAGATGGAAGACATTGATCGGCTCGCCGATACGGGACACCCGCGCAAGCGCCGCCAATCCGGCATTGCTCTGCGCTCGCGCAACCAGCAAACCTTTGACGACGAAGGCGCGATTGACGCCTTGCAGCGGCACCACATCGCAGATCGTTGCCAGCGCGACGAGATCAAGCAGCGACAACAGATCAGGTGCAGCACCTTTGCCGCGCTCGCGCAATATCTTGGTGACCTGTACCAGCGTCAGGAACACAACGCCCGCAGCGCAAAGATGGCCCTGTTGCGAAATATCGTCTTCGCGGTTCGGGTTGACGATGGCCACCGCATCTTCCGGCAGATCGCCGCCCACCTGATGGTGATCGAGCACGACCACATCCGCCCCAGCCTGTTTGGCTGCACTGATTGAGGGCACGCTGTTCGTGCCGCAGTCCACGGTGACGATCAGGCTCGCGCCTTTGGAAACCAACTCGCGCATGGCATCGGGATTTGGGCCGTAACCCTCGAAAATCCGGTCAGGAATATAGATCGAATGCTGGATGCCGTAATGCTTCAGAAAACGCGCCATCAGCGCCGATGAACAGGCACCATCCACGTCATAGTCGCCGAAGATCGCAACGGTCTCGCGGCGCTCGATGGCATCGGCAATGCGGCCTGCCGCGCTCTCCATATCGGTCAACGTGGCCGGGTCGGGCATGAGATTGCGCAGTGTGGGATCAACGAATTCCGGCGCGCCTTCCACCGTTACGCCCCGCCCCGCCAGAACCCGCGCCACCAGATCGGAAATGCCGTGATGCTGGGCAATGGCAAGCGCGGTGTTGGATTCGCGCAAGCCCAGTCGATCCACCCATTTCTGGCCGGTTGCAGATTGTTTTATTCCAAGGAAAAGGCGCTCTGTCGTCATAAACTCTTAAAGACACAAAAGGCGGCATCTTTGCAATGCCGCCCGCAATTTATCAGCCGTGCCCAACCTTAATTGTCGCGCGCTGCCCGGGCCAGTCCGTGCGCCACGAGCCGGTCAATGACCTCGGGATAGCTGACGCCACTCACCGCCATGACTTTCGAATACATGCTGATATTGGTGAAGCCCGGTATGGTATTCAGCTCATTGATCAAATACCGCATGTCCGGCGTCACGAAGAAATCGACACGCGCCATGCTGTCACAACCGAGCGCTCGAAACGCCCGCGCCGCGACCGCCTGAAGTTCGGTCTCGATATCCGCCGGCAACTCTGCCGGGACTTTCAGCGCCGCACCGTCTTCATCAATATATTTGGCATCATAGCTATAAAAACCGTGGCTTTCTGCCGGGACTATCTCGCCCGTTCGCGACACGAACAGGCCGTGATTCTCGTCCTCCAGCACTGCGCATTCGATTTCGCGGCCTTGTATGAACTCTTCCGCCAGAAGCTTGGCGTCGTGCCTGAAACCTTCCGCCAGCGCCTTTTGATAATCGGCTTCTGTCTGAACCTTACTGACACCGACAGATGACCCCTGGCGCGCGGGCTTGATGAAGATCGGCAGGCCGAGTGCTTCGATCAGCACATCGAAGGATGGAACCGTGTCGCGCGTAATCGTCATGGCGCGCGCCACCGGGATGCCCGCTTCGGACAGCAGGCGCTTGGCAATATCCTTGTCGAGCGCATTGGCTGAACCACAGATACCGCAACCCGCCATCGGCACACGCGCCACTTCGGTCAGCCCCTGCACGCTGCCATCCTCGCCGTGAAGCCCGTGCAAGACCGGGAAGACGATATCGATCCGCGCCAGTTCATAAGGCAAACCGTTTTCGGGCAGCGCAACAGCGCGTCCCTTGCCGCCCGGCAGCAATGACACTTCAGTACCGTGTTCGGGCCGTTCCAGCTTGCCGCCTGCAAAACTCGCCAAAAGCCATTGCCCCTCATGGGTGACATAGATCGGAATGGCTTCATATTTCGCGGGATCCAACGCAGTCATGACATTTGTTGCGGAAAGAACCGACACCTCATGCTCGGCGGAACGCCCGCCAAAGAGTACCGCGATCCGTAGCTTGTTCGGCGTTTCGGTCATGCCCACTCCATTTTTTCATCAAAGGTGATTGAACACAGTCGCGATCAAAATGACAAATCTTTGGCCAAAGCATCTGCGCAAGGCTCCATAAACAGAAATCCCGAAAAGCGCGGGGCTTTTCGGGATTTGCCGGTTCGTCGTGATGTTCGACGCGATTGGGTTCTTTATTTTATCGCATTATCCGACGCAAAACCGCTTCGCACTTTTGCTGGAAATGCTCTAGAACTTCGACAGATCCTGATGGCGAGCCTTGATTTCGCGCACGGTCTGCGAGCTCGAGCGCATCACGATAGTATGCGTTTGGATGTAATCACGGGCGAATTTCACGCCAGAAAGCATGTTGCCGTCCGTCACGCCGGTGGCGGCGAAGAGCACGTCGCCTTTGGCCATTTCTTCCATCGTGTAGACCTTTTTGGGATCCGAGATGCCCATCTTCAGCGCACGGGCGACTTTCTCGTCCGTGTTCAACTGGAGACGGCCCTGCATCTGGCCGCCGATGCAGCGCAGAGCTGCCGCAGCCAGCACGCCTTCCGGTGCGCCGCCGATGCCGATATAAATGTCGATGCCGGTTTCATCCGGATTGGTCGTGTGCATCACGCCTGCAACGTCGCCGTCGCCAATCAGGCGGATTGCAGCGCCTGTCGCGCGCACTTCTTCGATCAGGCGTGCGTGGCGCGGGCGGTCCATGATGCAAGCCGTGATTTCATGCGGCTTTACACCCTTCGCCTTGGCGATGGAGTTGATGTTTTCCGTTGCGCTGGCGTCGAGATCGACAACGCCCTTCGGATAGCCCGGGCCAACGGCGATCTTTTCCATGTAGACGTCGGGCGCATAAAGCAGATTGCCCTTCTCGGCGATGGCGATGACCGCCAGCGAGTTCGGCAGGTTCTTCGCGCAGATCGTCGTGCCTTCCAGCGGATCGAGCGCGATATCGACATCCGGCCCCTGCTTGGTGCCGACTTCTTCACCGATATAGAGCATTGGCGCTTCGTCGCGCTCGCCTTCGCCGATCACCACAGTGCCGGAAATCGGCAGACGGTTCAGTTCCTGACGCATGGCGTCAACAGCAGCCTGATCGGCAGCCATCTCGTCACCACGCCCCCGCAGCCGCGCTGCTGCCACTGCTGCGCGTTCGGCTACACGGACCAGTTCCAGTGTGAGAATGCGATCCAGTCCGTGGGGGTGCTGCTCTGCGGTGTTGGCCATTTGAACAAGTCCTGAATTCGAATTGCGTTGATGCGCCACAAGGGGCGCCGTGCCGCGTTTATAGCGACAGTATGCGAACCTTTTGTCAAAGTCCCCGGTGCCCTGCAAGAGCCCGAAAGCTAAAAACTATGTGCGCTCAATTGCTTAATCGATTTAAGGACTACACGCTTCGTTGCATGTCATGGCCGGGCGTGAACTGGCCTGCGCAACATCATGGTGCAATCGGCCACGAATAATCATGGCAGATCGCACAGCGCGACACTCGATTTAGCCTGCGCGCTCGATACGTATCATCTGCGGCTTATCCACCAGATGGTCGTCCTTGAGGATCGCTTCCAGCGCTTTCTTGACGGCTGCTTCCGTCGTCTCATGCGTGACGAGGATGACAGTCTTGATGCCTTCCTGCTGCATGTCGCCCATCGGCGGACGCTGCACGATCGACTCAAGCGAAATGTCGTTTTCGGCCATGCGCTTGGCGATACCGGCAAAGGCGCCGATGCGGTCAAGAACCGTCAGACGAATAAAATAACCGCCCGCATGCTTGCGCATCTTGGCGCGCTTATAAGGCTGCAAGGCCTTGGCAGGCGTGCCGAAAACAGGACCATGCTGGAAGCCCGGACGGCTCTTGGCGATATCCGCGATATCGCCGATGACTGCGGACGCCGTCGCATTGCCGCCCGCACCCGGACCAGACAGAAGAAGCTCGCCCAGAAGATCGGTCTCGATGGCAACCGCATTGGTCACGCCATGCACCTGCGCAATCACCGACGAGGTTGGAACCATGGTCGGATGCACGCGCTGCTCAATGCCGGTATCGGTCTTCTGCGCCACCCCCAGAAGCTTGATGCGGTAACCCAGTTCATCGGCGGCGCGAATATCGGCGAGCGAAATATTGCTGATGCCTTCAAGATAAATATCGTCGGCAGCAATCTGCGTACCAAAGGCAAGGCTGGTCAACAGCGCAAGCTTGTGCGCCGTGTCGTTGCCTTCGATATCGAAAGTCGGGTCGGCTTCGGCATAGCCCAAACGCTGCGCGTCTTTCAGGCAGGCCTCGAACGAAATGCCCTCTTCCCACATCCGGGTCAGGATGTAGTTGCAA
>PJUK01000411.1_pt1 | contig 14865 bp, 10 predicted proteins | sample 1512211 | NCBI WGS metagenome assembly PJUK01 (sample SAMN08177668, study PRJNA422409) | Feces metagenome, whole genome shotgun sequencing project.
AGCTTGTCGATATAGGCAAGGAACAGCGCAGACACGACGAAGGCCAGATGTATGATCGTGAACCACATAAGCTGGTTCGACGTATAGGTCGTGGCATTCAGGAATATCTGCAAAAGATGGATCGACGAGATGGCTACAATCGTCGACGCGACCTTGATCTTGAGCGAACCGGCATCAATCGTGCCCAACCAGTGCACCTCGTCGCCCGCCTGATCGAAGCGGCTGACAAAATTTTCATAGCCGGAAATGATCACCATTACCACGAGGCTGGCAATCAGCGCCGCATCGATCAGCCCCAATATTTTCAGGATCGTATCGGTGTCGTTCAGCGACGTGGCCTTGCTGGCGAAGTCGAAAAGCTTACCCGCAAAAGATACGGCATAAATGGCCAAGGCAATGGCCAAACCCAGATAGAAAACCACCAACAGCCAACGCGAGGCCAGAATGATGTTCTCAATCATCAACTCAATTCGTTTCATGCAACCACTTCCAGGTTTTCATACCAGACACCTCGTAAAATTTTGCTTCGTTCGCAAGGAAAATGAACCACATTTGGCGTGGAATAATGTGCAAAAGCCAGAATGGTGATGGCAATGGCGAATTTCAATAAGCGCTGCACACAAAGCCTATGTCTTTCGTGCAGATAGCTAAAAGGCAAAGCCGTCCGGCTCACAAAGAAACAGCATTTTCTTATTTAGTGTTATAAATATTGCATCGCTGTGACTTCAAAGCCGCTGGTCTATTCAACACTTTCATAATATAAGGCGCCCCTGATATTTTATTGCCGCCTCGCAATAGGGTGGTGTTAAAAGCGGGAACCTAATGAACATCGAGACGGCCGTGAACGACAAAGCCAGCATCTTCGATCTGGCTCCTATTTCTCTTTGGCTTGAAGACTATAGCGGTCTTCGCAAGCAGTTCGATACATGGCGGTCGGAAGGCATCACTGACCTTAAGACTTTTCTGATGGAAGACACGAGCCGTCTTCGCATCTGCACGAGTCACATCCGGGTTCTCGCGGTTAACCGCAAGACGCTTTCGCTGTTCGAGGCGAAGGATATCGATCACCTCGTCACCAATCTGGAGCGCGTTTTCCGCGACGATATGCTGGAACCGCATATCGACGAGATGGTGCAGCTCTGGAACGGCTCCGACACGTTCTACAGCAACACGATCAACTATTCGCTGGAAGGCCGGCGCATCGATATTCAGCTGAAGGGCCGTATCCTGCCCGGTCACGAACAAAGCTGGGATCGTGTCCTCCTGTCGATTGAAGACGTAACCGCACGCGAAAACGCGATGCGCGAGCAGGATCGCCACAAGCGTCATGCGCAAGGCCTGTTCGAGCATTCGCCGGTTTCGCTGTGGGTTGAGGATTTCAGCCGCATCAAGGAACTGATGGACGATGTGCGAGAGCGCGGCATTATCGATTTCCGCGTGTTCACCGATGTGCACCCGGAATTCGTGCGCCAGTGCATGAGCGAAATCCGCGTGCTGGAAATCAACAACGAGACGCTGGAGCTTTTCCTCGCGCCCGACAAGCAGACATTGCTGCAATCCCTGCCGCAGATTCTGCGCGGAGAAATGGAAGCGCATTTCCGCGAACAGCTGATCGACCTGTGGAATGGCATTCTGTTCCAGCGTCGCGAAGTGATCAACTACGCACTCGATGGCACTGAACGCCACGTTCTGTTGCAGTTCTCGGTCCTGCCCGGCCATGAAAATGACTGGTCGCTGGTGCAGGTGGCGCTGACGGACATCACCGCACGCAAAAAGGCCGAAGCCTATCTGGAATATCTCGGCAAGCACGACGTGCTGACCAAGCTGCACAACCGCGCCTTTTATGTGGATGAGCTCAACCGGCTGGAGCGGAAGGGCCACCTGCCTGTTTCCATCATCATCATCGATCTAAATGGCCTCAAGTCTGCCAATGATCTTTGGGGACATGCGTCAGGCGACGGATTGCTGCGCCGTATCGGCGAAGTTCTGAACGAAGCCGTCAAGCTGCCCGGCCATGCCGCGCGGATCGGCGGCGACGAATTTGCAATTGTGCTGCCTTATGTGGATGAGCGCGGCGCGGAAGCCATGGTGGAAGACATCAAGCGGCTGGTTGAAATCAACAATCAGTACTATTCCCAATTGCAGCTCAACCTGTCCATCGGCACGGCAACCACCACGCCGGGAGAAACGCTGGAAGCCGTCGCCAAACGCGCCGATCTTCTGATGTATGAAAACAAGCGCCAGCAATATTCATCCAAGGGCGGCAATATCTAATCGTCAAATTTGATGACGGATTTGCCGCGTGTCAGGTCCGTCACGAGCCGCGACAGGTCATCCTGCGCGGCAATAGGCATTGCGCCGGTTATTTCCACGCCATTGGCGGTAAAACTCTCCTGCGCAATCGCGACATGATCCACAGCGGTCAGCCGCGCTTTCAACAGCGCGTGGTCGGAAAAATCGCAGGCAAAGGCAAAACCGATCATCGGGATCACCGCGGTCTTCTCCGCCTGTCGCAGGCAGGTCGCCGCCGTGCCGCCATAGGCGCGCATCAAGCCGCCGCTACCGAGCAGAATGCCGCCGAACCAACGGATCACCACCACCGCAATATTGTCGAGCTGCTGACCGTCGATGGCTTGCAGGATCGGCTTGCCCGCCGTGCCGCTTGGCTCGCCGTCGTCGCTGAAACGATAGTTCTGCCCCATACGCCAGGCCCAGCAATTGTGATTGGCCGCAAGGTCCGAATGTTCGCTCAGGAAATCCTTCGCCGCCTGCTCGCTCGCAACAGGCGCGGCAATTGCCAGAAACCGACTTTTCTTGATTTCCTGACTATAGGTTTCGATGCGACTGATCGTGAACATGGCAATCCTGCAACTATGATTTTGCGGCCTATCATGTTCCTGTGTAGATGACGACCCCTTACGCATTGCCCGCCATTGCGCCCACGGCGCGGAGGGTATAAGGCATTTTAGAAATGTGCTGTTTTTTAACAGCCTTGATCTTCCTGCAATGACTTAAGAGGCCTGCCGATGTTCGATTTGATTGTGAGAAACGCTAATCTCCCTGACGGTCGTGAGAAGCAGGACATTCTGGTCAAGGACGGCAAGATTGCCGATATCGTACCGTCCAAGGGCGAGCATCAGGCTGCCAGGGAAATCGACGCTTCCAACCGCCTCGTCACGCCGCCTTTCGTCGATCCGCATTTCCATATGGACGCAACGCTGTCGCTCGGCCTGCCGCGCCTCAACCGTTCCGGTACGCTTCTGGAAGGGATCGCGCTCTGGGGCGAACTCAAGCCCATGCTGACCGTTGAAGCCATGGTCGAGCGCGCCTTGCGCTATTGCGATCTGGCCGTCTGCCAAGGCCTGCTGGCCATTCGCAGCCATGTCGATGTCAGCGATCCGCGTCTCCTGACGGCGGAAGCGATGATCGAGGTGCGCGAAAAGGTAAAGCCGTATATCGATCTGCAACTCGTCGCCTTCCCACAGGACGGTTACTATCGTTCGCCGGGCGCGGTTGATCTCGTCAACCGCTCGCTCGATATGGGCCTCGATGTGGTCGGCGGCATTCCGCATTTCGAGCGCACCATGGCCGATGGCGCTGCATCGCTGGAAGAACTCTGCCGGATTGCCGCCGAGCGCGGCCTGCCGGTCGATATTCATTGCGACGAAACCGATGATCCAATGTCGCGTCATGTGGAAACGCTGGCCGCCCAGACCGTGCGTTTCGGGCTTCAGGGTCGCGTATCGGGCTCGCACCTCACATCCATGCATTCCATGGACAATTACTATGTTTCCAAGCTCATTCCGCTGATTGCGGAAGCGCAGATGAACGCTATTCCGAACCCGCTCATCAATATCACATTGCAGGGACGCGCCGACACCTATCCAAAGCGTCGCGGCATGACCCGCGTGCCGGAACTGATGGCTGCTGGCGTTAATGTCGCCTTCGGTCATGATTGTGTTATGGACCCATGGTACTCGATGGGCTCCGGCGACATGCTGGAAGTGGGTCATATGGCGGTTCATGTGGCGCAGATGACGTCCATCGAAGGCAAAAAACAGGTCTTCAATGCGTTGACCGTCAATTCGGCCAAGGCGCTCGGTCTGGAAGGTTATGGTCTTGAAAAGGGCTGCAATGCAGACTTCGTCGTGTTGCAGGCGCGTGACCCGCTGGAAGCGCTGCGCCTCAAGGCCAACCGCCTGACGGTCGTGAAGCGAGGCAAGATCATTGCTGAAACGCCGCAGCGTGTCAGTGCGCTCAATCTCGAAGGCCGTCCGTCTTCGGTTGATGGCGCCGATTACGCACCCATCGGCTGAACAAACACGACGCAGCAACAAACCAGTGCCTGTTTTTCAAGCGACCGATAAAAGCGCTTGAATTAAAGGCAGATTAGTCGGAAATACGAGACATTGCTTATGCTCCTCCTGATCAGGGTGCAGGGCAATCCGTCGCGCATGGAAAGCACGCACAAACACCACCTTAAGAGGGGTCCAAATGGCCAAATTATCGAACTTTACCCGCCGCGACATTCTTGCGATGTCTGCGGCACTCGGCGCAACTGCGATTTCCACGCGTGTTTTCGCAGCGGATGAAAAGCTGAAGGTTGCAGGCATTCACGCCTCGCCGGTTGAAAACGCCTGGAACTCCCGCCTGCACGAAGCACTGAAGCAGGCCAATGACGAAGGCGTCATCGAATATGTCTTCTCCGAAGGCGTTTCGGCGAGCGACTATCCCCGCGCCATGCGCGAATATGCCGAACAGGGCATCAAGCTGATCGTCGGCGAATCCTATGCCGTCGAACGCGAAGCGCGTCAGGTTGCTGGCGATTATCCGCAGACCACTTTTGTCATGGGTTCCTCCGGTAAGCCGCAGGGCGACAATTTCGGCGTGTTCGGCACCTGGAATTTCGAAGCAGCCTATCTTGCAGGCATGCTGGCAGGCGCGATGAGCAAGTCGGGCACTTTCGGTTCGGTCGGCGCTGTGCCGATCCCGGAAGTCAACATGCTGATGAACGCCTTCCAGGATGGCGTGAAGGAAACCCGTCCAGATGCGAAATTCATTGCATCCTTCATCGGCACCTTCTTCGATCCGCCGAAGGCGCGTGAAGCCGGTCTTGCCCAGATCGATTCCGGCGCAGACATTCTGTTCGGCGAACGCATCGGCACCGCCGACGCCGCCAAGGAACGCGGCATCAAGGCAATCGGTTCGCTGATCGACTATACACCGCGCTATCCGGATACGGTTTTTGCCAATGCAATGTGGTACTTCCGCCCAATCCTTAATGCAGCGATTGCAGATGTGAAAGCCGCCCAGCCGACCGGTAAGGATTACACGCCATTCAGCCTCATGAAGGAAGGCGGCAACGACATCGTCTACGTCAAGGGCGTCGCACCGGCAGAAGCCGAAGCCAAGATGGAAGCGCGACGCGCCGAGATCAAGGCTGGCAAGTTCGAGTACAAGCCGAACGCGGCTGAGCCCAAGTAAGACAGCAGCAAACAGGGCGGCAGAAGTGGCATTCGACAGCAAGCATCAGGACGCAACAGCACTCGCGCAAGCGATTGCCGGAGGCGTTTTAAATGCGCGAGAGGCCATGGATGCCGCCCTCGAAGCCGCAGAAAAATGGCGCCCTCTGGGCGCCATTGCATATCTCGATCCTGAACTGGGCCGTACCAATGCCGCAGCCTTTGACGCGCACGCCGACAAAGCTCCGTTTGCGGGCATCCCATCGCTGTTCAAGGATTTGGGCGGCCCTTGCGCCGGTCTGCCGATCCGGCTTGGCTCGCGTGCCTTCGAAAACGCTTCGCCGCAAATGGATTCCGAGCTTGGTAGTCGCCTGCGCAAAGCGGGCCTCAATTTCTTCGGCACGACCACCGTGCCGGAATTCGGCCTTGCACTCGCCAGCGAACCGGAAAGCGGCCCACTGGCTCGCCATCCATTCGATGGAACACTTTCTCCCGCTGGCTCATCCGGTGGCGCGGCGGCAGCCGTCGCAGCCGGGATTGTCAGCATCGCCCACGCAACGGATGCAGGCGGCTCCATTCGCGTACCTGCCGCTACCTGCGGTCTGATCGGCCTGAAGCCGAGCCGTGGCGCGATGCCCGCCGGACCGCATTTCGGCAATTATCTCGCCGGTATCGCCAGCGAGTTTGCGCTGTGTCGCTCGATCCGCGATGCGAAGACACTGCTTCCGCTCGTCGAGGGCAACACCGAGGGCTTTCTGCCTGATCCGGCCATGAGCGCGGGCGAGCTGCCGGAACGTCTGCGCGTCGGCTTTGTCGCGGAAGACCTTGCCGCTTATCCTGTCACAGCAGAGCGTATGCAGGTTGTGACCGATGCCGCCCGTTTTCTGGAAGCGCAAGGCCATGCCATCCGCGAAATCCCCGCGCAGGATCTAAGTCCTCTTGTCGCTTCCAGCGCACGCGCATTCGATCGCATCATTTCCGTCAATCTTGCAGCCGCAATCGACTTTCTAGCAATCGATCAGGAGAAACTGGAACCGCTCACCCGCGCGGTTGCAGAGCGTGGACGCGGGTTTGATGCAACCGCGCTCTATCGTGCCATGAACGGCGCTGTCAGCGCTTCGCATATGCTCTGGCAGATTTTCCGCGATATTGATGTGCTGATAACCCCGATGCTTTCCAGAGCGCCCTTGCCATTGGGCTCGTTTCCGATGAACCATGGCGATGTGGACAATCACTGGCGGAAGATGAACGAATTTGCGCCCTATGCGGCGCTTGCCAATATTTCCGGTTTCCCGGCGCTTTCTCTACCATTCGGAGAAGATGCCAACGGGATGCCGTTAGCCGTGCAGCTTATCGCGCCCATGGGCGCGGACAGGCTACTTCTGAATGCCGGTCAGCGGCTGGAAGCGGATCGCCGCTGGCAGCATAAATTTCCCGTTGCGGGGTTGAACCAATGACGACAACAGTTCTTGAACTGCAAAACATCACCAAGCGCTTCGGTGCACTTACAGCCAATGACGATATTTCGCTGAAGCTGGAGCGTGGCGAAATCCTCGCTTTTCTCGGCGAAAACGGCGCGGGTAAAACCACGTTGATGAACATCCTGTTCGGCCATTATGTGCCGGATGAAGGACGTGTCTTCGTCAAGGGCGTTGAAATCCCGCAGGGCAAGCCGCGCGCAGCCATCGATGCGGGCGTAGGCATGGTGCACCAGCATTTCACCCTCGCACCCAACCTCACGGTTCTGGAAAACATCATTACCGGCACAGAAAGCCTCTGGAAGCTCAAATCCGCGCATGGTGCAGCGCGCGCCAAGATCGCGCAGATTGCAGAGCGTTTTGGCCTCAAGGTCGATCCTGATGCGCGGCTTGGCGATCTTTCGGTCGGTGAGCAGCAGCGCGTCGAAATTCTGAAAGCGCTTTATAACGACGCGGATGTGCTGATCCTCGATGAACCGACCGCCGTTCTGACGACGCAGGAAGCGGAAGGCCTGTTCGCGACGCTCAAAGAAATGGCCCGCCAAGGCCTGTCGCTGATCTTCATCTCGCACAAACTGCATGAAGTCATGTCCGCCGCCGACCGGGTTATCGTGCTGCGCGGCGGCAAGCTTGTCGCCGAGCGCAAGGCTTCTGAGACTTCCAAGGAAGAACTGGCCGAACTGATGGTGGGACGACGTGTTTCGCGCCCTGCCCGCGCCGCTGCAACCCCCGGCGAAACGTTGCTGGAAGCCAGCAATGTCACGGTTGTGGAGGACGGAATTGCTCGCCTTTCGGAACTGAATTTTCAGGTTCGTGCCGGTGAAACGCTCGGCATTATCGGTGTGTCCGGCAATGGGCAAGCAGCGCTCGGACGGTTGGTTTCGGGCCTTAGCCAGCCGGCAAGCGGCGCGCTTATCATGTTGGGGCAGACCGTGACCAAATTCGATCCGCGCCGCTTTGTGGCAGAAGGTGTCGGGCGTATTCCCGAAGACCGGAATGCTGAAGGCGCCATTGGCGATCTGACCTTGTGGGAAAATGCCATTCTGGAGCGCGTGCGCGATCCGAAATTCTCGAACGGTATTCTGGTCAATCGCACTGCGGCACGCGAATTCACCGACCGTATTATCACGGATTTCGATGTGCGCGGCGGCACACCGGATAGTCGTATCCGCCTGCTTTCCGGCGGCAATATGCAAAAGCTCATTTTGGGTCGCAATCTGGAGACCGCGCCGCGCATTCTCATCGCGGCGCAGCCGACACGCGGACTGGATGAAGGCGCGGTCGCGGCCATCCACACCCGCATTCTCGAAGCGCGCGCCAAGGGCGCAGCCGTTCTGCTGATTTCCGAAGATCTTGATGAAATCATTGGCTTGGCGGATCGTGTTCAAGCGATTGTTAAGGGCCGCCTCTCCCCGCCTATCGATGCAGAAGAAGCCAATGCGCAGAGACTGGGCCTCATGATGGCTGGCGAATGGCAGGCAAATACCAAGAAGGGGCTGAATTGATGCGTATTGAACGACGCGAAACGCGGCCCATGGCGTTGGTGACTACGGCACCGATCATTGCGGTCCTGGCCGCTTTCGTGCTGGCGGGCCTGCTGATAGCCGCCGCCGGTGCGCCGGTGGTCGAATCCTTCCGCCAGATCGCCATCGGCGCATTTGGCAACAAGCTGTCGATCAGCGAGACGCTGACACGCGCCACGCCGCTGATGCTGACCGGCCTTGCCGCCGCTGTCGCCTTCCGCTCCAAGCTTTGGAATATCGGTGCTGAGGGACAGTTCTATATGGGCGCGCTGGCCGTGGTGGCCATGGGCACGCAATTGCAGTTGCCCGCGCCGCTCCTAATTCCGCTGCTGCTGATTGTCGGCGCGATTGCTGGCATGATTTTTCTACTGATCCCGCTCGGCCTTCGCTTGCGCTTCGGCGTCGATGAAGTGGTGACGACACTGCTTTTGAACTTCGTTGCCGTGCTGTTCGTTTCCATGATGATCGAAGGGCCGATGAAAGACCCGCTGGCCTTTGGCTGGCCACAGTCTGAACCGGTGCCGGATGCCGCCGTGCTGCCGAAAATCATGGCGGGTATGCGACTGCATATCGGCATCCTGATCGCCATCGCGCTTGCGCTGATCATTGCCTATGTGCAGAAGCGCACCGTGTTCGGCCTTGAAACCAAGGCCGCCGGTATCAATCCGGGTGCGGCGCGTTTTGCAGGTGTTCCCCTCGGTCGCACACTGATCAAGGTCGCCTGTATCTCCGGCGGTCTGGCAGGTCTGGCGGGCGCCATTCAGGTCATGGGTGTGAAGGGCTATGTCACGACCGACCTTTCGCCGGGCTTCGGTTATTCCGGCATTATCGTCGCGATGCTCGCCAACTTAAACCCGATCGGCGCGATCTTCTCGGCGCTCTTTGCCGCCGCCATGTTCGTTGGCGCAGACGGCATGAGCCGCGCCATCGGCATTCCGAGCTTCATTGCCGACGTCACCGTGGCGCTGTCGCTCCTGACCATGCTCGTCGCATTGTTCTTCACCCAATACAGGATCGCCCGATGAACGAGTTGATGGATATCCTGCTTTCTGCTGGCCTCTGGGTCTCGGTCCTGCGCATCGCAACGCCGCTGATCTTCGGCACGCTCGGCGCGCTTTATTGCGAACGCGCAGGCGTGCTCAATCTCGGCATCGAAGGCATCATGACCTTTGGCGCGATGATCGGCTGGCTGACTGTCTATAACGGGGCGGATCTGTGGGTGGGTGTGCTGGCCGCTGCCGCTTCGGGCGCGCTGTTCGGCCTGCTGCACGCGGCGTTGACTGTCCCGCTCGGGCTGTCGCAGCATGTGGTCGGTCTTGGCATTACGCTGTTTGCTTCAAGTCTCAGCTATTTCCTGTTCCGACTGCTGGTGCCGCTCTCCTCGACGCCGCCGACAATCACGCCGTTTCAGCCCGTGAACCCGTCGTTCCTCGCTGATGTGCCTTTTATCGGGCAGGTATTGGGCACACAGACAGCGTTGACATGGATCGCCATTCCGCTGGCACTTTTGCTTGGCTATGTGCTTTTCCGCACACCGCTCGGCCTTGCCATTCGCATGACCGGAGAAAGTCCTCATGCCGCCGAGGCGCAAGGCATCAACCCGATCCGTGTGCGCATTTTCACGATCATGTTCGGCAGTGCATTGATGGCGGTTGGTGGCGCGTTCCTGACGCTTTCGGCGTTCAACTCGTTCTTCCCGACCATGATGCAGGGACGCGGCTGGGTGTGTATCGCGCTCGTCGTTTTCGCATCGTGGAAGCCCGCCCGTGCATTGCTGGGCGCATTGCTGTTCGCGCTGTTCGATGCTTTTCAGCTTCGCCTGCAAACGGTCTATGGGAAGGCGGTTCCTTACCAGCTTTTCCTGATGATCCCCTACATCATGTCGATTATCGCGCTGATCGTCATGGCAAGGCGCGCGCGCGTTCCGCAAGCGCTGATGCAGCCCTATCGTCGCGGAGAGCGCTAACGGCGTTTTTCACCACAAAACTGCAAACAAAAACGGCGCCCGAAGGCGCCGTTTTCTTTTGTGTTGTCGAACTTATGCAGCGCTCGACTTGCTCTTTTCAAAGCGCTTGCGCTCATTCGGATCGAGATAGAGCTTGCGAAGGCGGATCGACTTCGGCGTCACTTCAACCAGTTCGTCGTCCTGAATCCATGACAGGGCGCGTTCCAGCGTCATCTTGATCGGCGGGGTGAGCTTCACGGCTTCATCCTTGCCAGCGGCGCGGATGTTGGTGAGCTTCTTGCCCTTCAGAACGTTGACTTCCAGATCGTTGTCGCGGCTATGAATGCCGATCAGCATGCCCTGATAGACCTTGACGCCAGCGTCGATGATCATCGGGCCGCGATCTTCAAGGTTGAACAGCGCGTAAGCAACAGCTTCGCCCTGATCGTTGGAAATCAGAACGCCGTTGTTACGGCCCGAGATTTCACCCTTATATGGCTGATAATCGTGGAACAGACGGTTCATGATCGCCGTGCCGCGCGTATCGGTCAGAAGTTCCGACTGATAGCCGATCAGACCACGGGTCGGTGCGTAGAACACCATACGAACGCGGTTGCCGCCCGAAGGACGCAGCTCGACCATTTCGGCCTTGCGTTCCGACATCTTCTGAACAACGGTGCCCGAATATTCTTCATCGACGTCGATGACGACTTCTTCGATCGGCTCAAGCTTCTCGCCGTTTTCGCCGTCCTTCATGACGACGCGCGGACGCGAAACGCCAAGTTCGAAGCCTTCGCGGCGCATGTTTTCGATCAAAACTGCGAGCTGCAATTCACCACGACCCGACACGAAGAACGAATCTTTTTCGTTCGATTCTTCGATCTTGAGCGCAACGTTGCCTTCTGCTTCCTTGAGCAGACGGTCACGAATAACGCGGCTCGTTACCTTGTCGCCTTCAGTGCCCGCATAAGGGCTGTCGTTGACGATGAAGGACATGGTCACGGTCGGCGGATCGATTGGCTGCGCTGCCAGAGGCTCGCTGACCGAAGGATCGCAGAACGTGTCTGCAACGGTGCCCTTCGAAAGACCGGCAATGGCAACAATGTCGCCTGCCTGTGCTTCGTCGATGGCCTGACGTTCGATGCCGCGGAATGCGAGAATCTTCGAGATACGACCGGTTTCGAGCAGCGAACCGTCCTGACCGAGAACCTTGACGGCCTGGTTCGACTTGATCGAGCCGGAATGGATGCGTCCGGTGATGATGCGGCCAAGGAACGGATCGGCTTCAAGGATCGTGCCGATCATGCGGAACGGGCCTTCAGCAACCTTCGGTGCCGGAACGTGCTTGAGCACGAGGTCAAACAGCGGGGCCAGACCTTCGTCCTGCGGACCTTCCGGGTTCAGCGCCATCCAGCCGTTACGGCCAGAACCGTACAGGATCGGGAAGTCCAGCTGTTCGTCGGTAGCGTCGAGATTGGCGAAGAGGTCGAACACTTCGTTGATGACTTCTTCATGACGGCCATCCGGACGGTCGATCTTGTTGATCGCAACGATCGGACGCAGACCAACCTTCAGCGCCTTGCCAACGACGAACTTCGTCTGCGGCATCGGGCCTTCGGCGGCGTCAACGAGAACGATAGCGCCGTCCACCATCGAAAGGATACGCTCAACTTCACCGCCGAAGTCGGCGTGGCCGGGTGTGTCGACGATGTTGATGCGGGTATTCTTCCAGACAACCGAGGTCGCCTTGGCGAGAATGGTGATCCCGCGTTCCTTTTCGATGTCGTTGGAATCCATCATGCGTTCTGCAACGCGCTGGTTGTCGCGGAACGAGCCAGACTGCTTCAGCAGTTCATCGACCAGTGTGGTTTTGCCATGATCGACGTGTGCGATAATAGCGATATTACGCAATTCCATATGGAGATCACTTCTATATGAGTTGGGAGCCGCGCCAACAGACCCGCGCGGAAAAACAATGCGGCGCTCTTACAGGTTTTTTTGCGTTTTAGAAAGGGGCAGCGCGACACTGCCCCTTATTTCTCGCGAAAAACCCTTGTTTATCGGCGCTTTTACACCGTCATTCTGTCAGTTTTTTGTCAGTCGGCGTGCGGAGTCGGCACCAAGCGCTACAACAAAGTGCCAGAAAGTATGACAATGGCGACGCTGAAATAAATGACAAGACCCGTCACATCGACCAATGTCGCCACGAAAGGCGCTGACGCACTGGCCGGATCGAATCCAAGCCGTTTCAACGCAAAAGGCAGCATTGAGCCAGTCAGCGAGCCGAACATCACGATACAGACGAGCGCCATGCCGACGGTCAGAGCGACCAGAATCCAGTGTTCTCCATAGTCATAGATGCCAATCGTCTGCCACACGGCAATGCGGACAATGCCGATCAGGCCGAGGAAACTGCCGAGAGCAAGCCCGGTCGGCAGTTCGCGCAACGCGACACGCCACCAATCCTTGAGCTTCACTTCCTGCAAGGCCAGCGCACGGATAATCAGCGAGGTGGCCTGCGAACCGGAATTACCGCCCGACGACATGATGAGCGGAATGAACAGCGTCAGCACGAGCGCCTTTTCCAGCTCCATCTCGAAATGCTGCATGGCGCTCGCCGTTAGCATCTCGCCAAGAAACAGAACGCCCAGCCAGCCAGCGCGCTTCTTCAACATTTCGCCGAAGCCAATGCGCATATAAGGCTTGTCCAGCGCCTCCATGCCGCCGAAGCGATAGGCGTCTTCGCTGGCATCTTCGGTGATGGCGTCAAGCACGTCGTCCACCGTCACAATGCCGATGATATGGCGGCTTTCATCCACAACGGGGACGGCCAGAAGATCGTGCTTGCGGAACAGGCGCGCAACGTCTTCGCGGCTGGTGAGTGGCGCAATGGTGATCGGTTCTTCGTCACGGACAATCGACAGAATCGGTTCTTCCGGCTCGCGGATGATCAGGCGGCGCAGGCTGACCACGCCTTCAAGGGCGCGGGACTTCGGATCAACCACGTAAATCGCGTAGACGGTTTCGCGCGTGCGCTCTACCTTGCGAATATGATCGAGCGTCTCGGCCACATTCCAGTTCGACGGCACGGCGATGAATTCGGTCGTCATGAGCGAACCGGCCGTATTCGGCGGATAGCCCATAAGTTTTTTCAGATTGGCCTTGGTTTCCGGGGCCAGAATGGCGAACAGCCGCGCACGGTCACCCTCGTCGAGTTCCTGAAACACGTCCGTCGAACGGTCAGCTGACATACCGTCCAAAAGAAGGCTCGCAAGCCCCGGCGCAAGCGCCGCTACGATTTCGGCGGTACGATGCAGTTCCGGCTGGTCAAGCAGGCGGATGGCATCTTCATGGGTGAGCTGTCCGAAGACGGAGATTGCGTCATCATCTTCGAGCTCGTTCAATAGCTCAACGGCATCGCCCGTATGCATTTCGGCGATACGTGCAGCAATCGCAGCCGCCGGGAGGTCGGCAACATCAAGCACTTCCGGAGAGAAGTTGTTGTCGGTCATTAAGCTTGCCTTTCCGTCGATCCGCCGTCAAAGGCAGATCGTGCAAGCTGACCTCAAGCGATCAGTACACGGCTACCTTGACGGCTGACACAATCGACTGTGACTGTCGCTGGGCATAAGAGAATAAAACTCCGGTTGAAGATTGCTGTCGCAAAGAGACTTCGGACAGCCAGCGTGATGTGCGCTTGGTCGCCCTTAAAGTCAAGCCCCACACAGTAATCTGAAGAGGTTTTTGCGAGCAAGGCGTCGAATGCTGTCGTCTGGCGCCTTAACCGTAAAAGCCGGTTGAACGCCCTTGCTCACCCGACACCGAAACCTTAAGTCTTGACCATCGAATTCATTTGATCCGGAGTTTCATCATGTCCGACAAGCCCACCTATAATCATGCGCTCACAGAATGGACCGGACCGCTGGGCCTGCCGGATTTCACCGCATTCAAAGACGACGATTTCGCGCCAGCCTTTGAGGCAGCGCTCGCATCCGATCTCGCCGAGGTGGAAGCCATTGCCAGCGCAACTGGCGAAGCAACCATCGAAAACACGCTGAAGGCCTTGCAACTGACAGGCAAGGCGCTTGACCATGTGTCGGCCATTTTCTGGATGCGCGCAGGCGCCCATAGCAACGACACCATTCAAGCACTGGAGCGGGAAATTGCGCCGAAAATGTCGCGTCATTATTCGCGCATCATGATGGACCCGGCTTTGTTCGCCCGGATCGACGCGCTCTATGACAATCGCGATCTGCTTGATCTCGACACGGAAACCAAACGCGTTCTGGAAAAGACCTGGAAGGGTTTTGTCCGGTCCGGCGCGAAACTCGATGAAGCTGGCAAGGCGGAACTCGCTGGCATCAACGAGAAGCTTGCCGGTCTCGGTGCACGCTTCGGCCAGAATGTGCTGAAAGACGAGTCGAGCTGGGCACTGTTCATCACCGATGAAGCCGATC
>PJUK01000416.1_pt1 | contig 14656 bp, 12 predicted proteins | sample 1512211 | NCBI WGS metagenome assembly PJUK01 (sample SAMN08177668, study PRJNA422409) | Feces metagenome, whole genome shotgun sequencing project.
GCTGTTTCAGCAGGAACCGGAACCAACGGCGGCGATCTGCTTTAACGATGTGATAGCGCTCGGTCTCTCCGCCGGGCTTTATGATTGCGGGCGGAAAATCGGCGAGGATTTTTCGTTGATCGGCTTTGACGATGTCAGCAATGCCGAGGCGACACGCCCGCGCCTGAGTTCAGTCGCGACGCGTCCGGTTACGGTTGGCGAAAACGCGGCCAGAATGCTGCTTTCACGGCTTGCCGAACCGGAAAAACCGGCAGAGCGGATCGTCAGCGAGACCTATTTGCAGGTTCGCCAGTCCTGTGGACGCCCCGTGGGCTGACGGTAAATTTGATCGTCTCATCCGAATTAATGATTGACGAGACGGGTTAAACGAATTTAGATCGATCTAAATTTGGTTGGTCTGGAGGAAGACCAGTCAATTCGCCGACCGGGAGGTTCCAGCATTGTACAATTTCAATTTCGCGCCCGTGTTCGCGTCGATGGACAAGCTGCTTCTCGGCGCCTGGCAAACGATTGAGCTTTCCGTCGCCGCGATGGTGCTCGGGCTGGTCGTTTCCATTGTGTGCGCCTGGGGCAAGACATCCGGCTCGAAGCCGGTGCGCTTCGTCATCGACGCCTATATCGAGATCATTCGCAACACGCCGTTTCTGGTGCAGATTTTCTTCATCTTCTTCGGTCTGCCTTCGGCGGGCTTGCGCCTGTCGCCCAACAGTGCGGCGCTTTTGGCGCTGGTGGTGAATTTCGGCGCCTATGGCACGGAAATCATCCGCGCAGGCATCGAGTCCATCCATAAGGGGCAGGTGGAGGCGGGCACCGCGCTCGGCCTCTCGCGCCTGCAAGTCTTCCGTTACATCATCATGAAACCGGCGCTGCGTACGGTCTATCCATCGCTGACCAGCCAGTTCATCTATCTGATGCTGACGTCGAGCGTCGTGTCGGTGATTTCGGCCAATGAACTCGCCGCCGCCGGTAACGATCTCCAGTCTGCGACCTTCGCCAGCTTCGAGGTCTATATCGTCATCACGCTCATGTATCTCGTCATGTCCATCGGTTTTTCGGCGGTGTTTTCGCTGATCGAGAAACTGGCGTTCAAATATCCCCTGAGCCGATAGGAGCAAGGCCATGATCAGACCTTTCGGCTGGAACGAATTTCTCATTATCGTCTATGCGGCACAGTGGACCATCGCGCTCTCGGCCATCGCCTTTGTGGGCGGCGGCATTGGCGGCATGATCGTGGCGCTGATGCGTGTTTCGGATAATCGTGTGCTGCGCTATATCGCGCTTGGCTTCATCCGGCTGTTTCAGGGCACGCCGCTTCTGATGCAGCTTTTTCTGGTGTTCTTCGGCCTCAATATTTTCGGCCTTGGCATCAATCCATGGATTGCAGCGGCCATCGCCTTGACCCTGCATGCCAGCGCTTTCCTCGGCGAAATCTGGCGCGGTTGTATCGACGCGGTGCCGCCCGGCCAGCGGGAAGCGGCAACGGCGCTCGGCCTGCGCTACTACAACCGCATGCGCTATATCATTCTGCCGCAAGCTGCACGCATTTCGGTTGCGCCAACGGTGGGCTTCCTTGTGCAGCTGATCAAGGGCACCTCGCTTGCCGCCATTATCGGCTTTACCGAACTGACGCGTCAGGGCCAGATCATCAACAATGCAACCTTCAGCCCTTTCATGGTCTTTGGCACGGTGGCGGTTGTCTATTTCATTCTGTGCTGGCCGCTTTCGATACTAGCCCGCAACATGGAAACCAAATTTTCTCGCGCAACCGCTCGGTAATCGGGGGCTTTTGTCGAGATAAGAGCACATCCCGAAAAGTGTGAAACGGTTTTCGGATAAGATGTGCGTCAAAAAGGGATTAGAGCGCGCTCTAATCTGCCGGCGAGGAGTCCGGTCTAACAATAGGGAAGGGAAAAACATGAATATCACCAGACGTATAGCGATGACACTGATCGGCGCGGGCGCGCTTGCCACTGCCTTTGCGCCAGCCGCATTCGCGCAGACCGTCGAAGGCATCAAGTCGGCGGGCACGATCAAGATCGGCATGCTGGTCGATTTTCCGCCATTCGGCATCATGAACACCAGCAACGAGCCGGACGGCTACGATGCCGATGTGGCCAAGTTGCTCGCTGCCGAGCTGGGTGTAAAGGCGCAGATCGTGCCGGTCACCGGCCCGAACCGCATTCCATATTTGCAGAGCGGACAGGTTGACGTGCTGGTGGCTTCGCTGGGCATCACCGAAGAACGCGCCAAGAGCGTCGATTTCTCCCAGCCTTATGCCGGTATTTCCATCGGCGTTTTCGGGCCGAAGGATGCCGCAGTCGCCAAGCCGGAGGACCTGTCAGGCAAGACCATCGGCGTGGCGCGTGCCTCGACGCAGGATACCGCAGTAACCAAGGTTGCGCCGAAAGATGCCAATATCCGCCGCTTCGATGACGATGCCAGCGCCGTGCAGGCTCTCCTGTCGGGTCAGGTCGATTTGATCGGTCTTTCCAATGTCGTTGCCGCCGAAATCGAAAAGGCAGCACCGGGCCGTTACGAGCAGAAAATCCAGCTCAGCCAGCAGGTGCAGGGCATCGCGGTGCGCAAGGGTTCGACTGAAATGCTCGAATTCGTCAACAAGTTCATCGAGAAGGTGAAGGGCGACGGCGAGTTGAACAAGATCCATGAAAAATGGCTCGGTTCTCCGTTGCCGGATTTCGTTTCCAAGGCGAAGTAATTTTTGACCGGCGCCATGCCCTGCATTGGCCGGGCATGGCCGCAAACGCCGCATCAGGCGATCACGTTCAGCAAAGCGAGTTCTCGACATGACTAAGACGGCTCAGAACACGGCTCACGGGGCATCGCAGGACTCCGGTACTGCGGTGCTGATGGAAGGCGTCAACAAATGGTATGGCACCTATCACGCGCTGCGAAATATCAATCTGACTGTGGCGCGCGGCGAACGCATCGTCATTTGCGGCCCGTCCGGCTCGGGCAAGTCGACGCTGATCCGCTGCATCAACCAGCTTGAAACCATTCAGGAAGGGCGCATTGTTGTCGACGGCTTCGACCTCACGGCGGGCGGCAAGAATGTCGATATCATCCGGCAGGAAACCGGCATGGTGTTCCAGCAGTTCAATCTTTTCCCGCATATGACCGTTCTGGAAAACTGCACGCTGGCACCGATGAAGGTGCGCGGCGTCGCCAAAGCGGAAGCCGAAAAGACGGCGCGCAAGTTTCTGGAGCGCGTGCGCATTCCCGAACAGGCGGACAAATATCCTGCCCAACTTTCCGGCGGTCAGCAGCAGCGCGTGGCGATTGCACGCGCATTGTGCATGAATCCGAAGATCATGCTTTTCGATGAGCCGACTTCGGCGCTCGATCCGGAAATGGTCAAGGAAGTTCTGGACACCATGATCGATCTCGCCAGAGAGGGCATGACCATGCTCTGCGTCACCCACGAAATGGGCTTTGCGCGACAGGTTGCCGACCGGGTGATCTTCATGGATCAGGGTCAGATTCTCGAAATGGCGGAGCCGGAGGAATTCTTCGGCAATCCGAAGCATGAGCGGACAAGAGCTTTTATCGGCCAGATTTCCTGACCGCCCGAAATGATATGTTCTGACGCATGGCGCGAAAGCTATTTCCCACCTTTCGCGCTGTGTTCCCCCCAATCTGGAACTGGAGTTTGACGTGACGAACGAAATTCTGCTCGTGGAGCCGATGATGCCTGCAATCGAGGAACGCCTCGATGCGGCTTACAAGGTTCACCGGCTTTACCAGGCGGACGAAAAAGCGGCGCTCGCTGAGGCTTTGGGTTCGATCCGCGCGGTAGTGACCGGCGGTGGCTCGGGCCTGTCGAATGAATGGATCGAGCGTCTGCCGTCGCTTGGCCTGATTGCCATCAACGGTGTCGGGACGGATAAGGTCGATCTGCCCTTTGCGCGTGGCCGCAATGTGCATGTGAGCACGACCCCGGGCGTATTGACCGACGACGTTGCCGATACCGGTATTGCTCTGATGCTGGCGGTCCTGCGCCATGTAGCGCTTGGCGATAGATTTGTTCGCGAAGGCAAATGGGCTGAACGTCAGGCCTTCCCGCTGGGCACCAGCCCCAAGGGCAAGCGCATCGGCGTTCTCGGCCTTGGCCAGATCGGCAAGTCGCTGGCAAAGCGCGCCGAGGCTTTCGGCATGGAGGTGCATTACTGGAACCGCTCGCCGGTGACGGGTGCGAACTGGATTGCCCATGCATCGCCGGTGGAACTGGCTGAACACAGCGATGTTCTGGCGGTTTGCGTGGCGGCCAATGCCTCCACGGCCAATATCGTCAATAAGGATGTGCTGGCGGCGCTTGGCAACAAGGGCTACCTGATCAATGTCGCGCGCGGCACGGTCATCGATGAGGACGCGCTTCTGGCCGCACTCAAGGATGGCGTCATTGCCGGTGCCGGTCTTGATGTCTTCGTCAACGAGCCGACAATCCGCGAAGAGTTCTTCACTGCTCCCAACACCGTTTTGATGCCGCATCAGGGCAGTGCAACTGTCGAAACGCGCATCGGCATGGGTGAGCTGGTGCTTGCCAATTTGCAGGCCTATTTCGCAGGCGATGTTCCGCCCACCAAGGTAAATTGAGTTTTCCGATGATTGTCAGACAGGCTTTCTTCGAAGGCGCTATTCATGCCGGGCGCGAGGATGCGTTCAAGGCTTATGTCGCGAAAACCCTGATGCCGATGTGGCTTCAGTTTCCTGGCATCCGCGATGTGCGCGTGCTTTACGCCGTGGAACGGGACGAAGGCGCGCCATCCTACCCGATGGTGCTATGGACGGTGTATGACAGCCGGGAAGCATTGGCGGAAGCGCTTGCTTCACCCATCCGCTATGAAAGCCGGGAGGCCACCAAGGGCCTTTTGGCCATGTTCGACGGCCATATCCACCACCATGTTTTCGACCTCGCTCTGGTGGGCGAGGTGACGGGTTAAACGCACTTCGGCCAGCGCTGGATGCGCTGGCCGAGTGAGTCTCTCTTAGCTTTTTGTTATTTGTCCAAGCGGTAAAATTTGCAGTTTCGCCCCGATATTCGAGTATATGAGGATGTGATCACATAGATGTGATCACATAGACGATAGCGGGCTGGATTTGGCCATTTTCCGGCATTTGGCGGGCAGTTTCTTTACCGGAGGCGCGGCTTTGCGGCCCTGAATTCCCTCATGTTTTGCACAGCTAGGGTACAAGTTATTTGAACTGTTCTAGTCTGGTGTGTATCGATCGCTATGTTTTTCTTAATCGCGCCATGCGGTTTCATTTCAGAAAAGCATCCCTCCGTCTTACCCACCTAACTGGCAGGAAACGACAATGACTGACCTCCCCGGATATCCGAGTCGTCGCAGTTTTCTGAAAGCCTCCGCAGCAAGCGTCATGCTTTCAGGACTGGCTGTCTCAGCCCAGGCTGAACCGAAGACGCCCCCGGTTCCGCTCGAAGACCATGAACGCCAATATTTTAACGATCTCGAATGGGCATTTATCCTTGCCGCGACGGCGAGGCTGATCCCGTCGGATGGCGATGGCCCCGGTGCCCTTGAAACCCGCGTCCCTGTCTTCATCGATCTCCAGCTTGCCGGAGATTATGGCCGTGCCGATGACTGGTACATGGTTGGTCCGCACGATCCGTCGGCTGATCCGACCCGCGGCTGGCAGACCCCGCTCAACCCGGCGCAGATTTACCGTCAGGGCATCCCGGCCTTCAATGGCTGGTGCGAGCAGAAATATAGCGCCGCTTTTACCGCTTTGACCCCTGAACAGCAGGATGAAGCGCTGACCGCTCTTCAAAAGGGCGAGGTTGGTTTGCAGCCGGAACTGCGCGAGTTCTTCGCGCTGCTGCTCCAGAACACCAAGGAAGGCTATTTCGCCGACCCGATGTATGGCGGCAATCACGGCATGCAGGCCTGGACCTATATCGGCTTCCCCGGTGCGCGCGGCAGCTACAAGGAATGGGTTGAGCGCTACAATGTGGCCTACCCGCTGGGTCCGGTTTCGATCAAGGGCGAAAGGGCTTAACCATGGCACGTCAGGAAAAGAAGAAAGACGTGGTCATTGTCGGCCTCGGCTGGACCGGCTCCATTCTGGCAATGGAACTGGCGCAGGAAGGCCTTGACATCGTCGCGCTGGAACGTGGCCACGATCAGAATACCGTGCCAGATTTCAAATATCCGAACATGATCGACGAACTGAAATACGGCGTGCGTCTGAAGATGATGCAGCGCGCCAGCCAGCAGACCGTCACCGTGCGCCGCCATGCGGATGAAAACGCGCTGCCTTACCGCAGCTTCGGTTCGTTTCTGCCGGGCAACGGCGTGGGTGGTGCGGGCACGCACTGGAACGGCCTTAACTGGCGTCCGCAGGCCGAAGAACTTAGACTGCGTTCTCACGTGCGCGAGCATTGGGGCGAGCAGATCATCCCGGAAGACATGCTTCTGGGCGATTATCCTGTCACTTATGACGAGATGGAACCCTTCTTCGACCGCTTCGAGCGCGTCGCCGGTATTTCCGGCAAGGCCGGTAACATCAAGGGCAAGATCGTTGAGGGCGGCAACCCGTTTGAGGGCTGGCGTTCGAACGAATACCCAATGCCCCCGATGAAGACGACCTGGGACGGTCGCAAATTTGCCGATGCGGCAAAAGCCGCCGGTTACCACCCGTTCCCATCGCCGGGGGGCATTGCTTCGACGGCCTATGTCAATGAATATGGCATGCAGATGGGACCGTGCAATCATTGCGGTTTCTGCGAGCGCTATGGCTGCTATCAATATTCGAAGTCGTCGCCGCAAACGACGATCCTCGATGCGCTGAAGCGGATGCCAAACTTCTCCTATCGCACGGAATCGGAAGTGTTGCGCGTTGAAATGGCCCCGGATGGCAAGACCGCAACCGGCGTAACCTATTTCGACGACAAGACGCAGGAAGAAGTCTTCCAGCCTGCCGATCTCGTCATTTTGTCGTCGTTCCAGCTGAACAATGTGCATCTGGCGCTGCTGTCGGGCATCGGACAGCCTTACGATCCGGCAACGGGCGAAGGCGTGACGGGCCGTAACTACGCCTATCAGCTGACCGGCGGCGTGACGCTGTTCTTCAAGGATGAGGAATTCAATCCGTTCATCGGTACTGGCGCTAACGGCATGTGTATCGATGATTTCGGCATCAACCAGATCGATTTCGGTCGTGAGGGCTTCATCGGCGGTGCCTATTGGCGCACGGGCCAGACCAACGGCCAGCCGATCCGCAGCATGACGCTGCCCTCCGGCACGCCTGGCTGGGGCGCTGGCTGGAAGAAGGCGATTGCCGAATGGTATGGCCATTCGATGAACATCGGAACGCATGGTTCCGTCATGTCCTACAAGACCAACCATCTCGATCTTGACCCGACCTACAAGGACCCGCACGGTCGTCCGCTGATGCGCATGACCTTCAACTGGAATCCGAATGATATCCGGATGACCCAGTTCATGAAGACCAAGGCGGAAGCGCTGGCCAAGACCATGAATCCGGACCTGATACAGTCCTCCTTCAAGAAGGAAGGTGCGCAGTTCGATGTTCGTCCCTATCAGACGACGCATACGACCGGTGGGCACATCATGTCGGAAAATGCACGTGAGGGCGTCGTCAATCGCTTCTCGCAGGCATGGGACAAGCACAATGTGTTCATGCTTGGCGCGGGTAACTTCGTGCAGAACACCCAGTACAACCCGACCGGCTTGCTCGGCGGCCTTGCTTACTGGACCGCACATGCGATCCGCACGCAGTATCTTTCCAATCCGCGTCCGCTGGTTTGAGGAGAACGGTGATGAAAACTTTTCTTCGCATAATCGGTGTTCTCGTCGTTCTCGGCATCGTCGCGCTCCTGGCATTCCTGTTCGTTCCCGTGCAGCTTACCAAGCCGACGAAGGAACTGGCCGCTGACTGGAAACCGGCCAAGGGTCAGGGCGAATATGTCATGTATGCGTCCGACTGCATGGCCTGCCATACGGCCGATGGCGGCAAGCCGTTTGCCGGTGGTCGCGCCATTGCAAGCCCGATGGGCACTATCTGGACGACCAATATTACGCCGGACAAGGAAAGCGGTATCGGAAACTGGACGCTCGATCAGTTCCGCGCCGCGCTCTATGACGGTATTCGTGCCGATGGCGCGCATCTTTACCCGGCCATGCCTTACGAAAACTATCGCAAGCTGACCGAAGAAGATGTTCGTGCGCTCTACGATTACTTCATGCACGATGTGCAGCCGGTGAAGAACGACGTCCAGCAGACCGAACTGGGCTTCCCGTTCAATATGCGCTTCGGCATCCGCGCCTGGAACTGGCTCGCGCTGACGCACAAGGCTGGCTTCACGCCCGCAGGCAAGAACGAGGTGCAGGAGCGCGGCCAGTATCTGGTCGAAGGTTCGGCGCATTGTGCGGCCTGCCACAGCCCACGCAACAGCTTCATGGCGCAGGATGGTGTCAGTGCGGGCGACAAGAATTTCCTGTCGGGCGGTGTCATCGACGGTTGGAACGCGCCTGCGCTGCGCGGCCCGCAATCGGCTCCACAGAAATGGTCGGTCGAGGAAATGGCCACCTATCTCGCAACGGGTCGCAATTCCTATTCGACCGCAAACGGCGAAATGGGTCTGGTGGTCGAGCATTCACTCCAGCACCTGACGGATGCCGACAATCTCGCGATTGCTGCTTTCCTCAAGGGTGTCGATGGGGCGACTGTCGAGGTTCCGCAGAGCTTCGCGGCCAAGGTTTCCACGGCGCTTCCGGCAGCACCTGCCGATGCCGCTGGCGAAGCAACCGCGAAGATGCTGACGGAAGCCTCTCCGGACATGCCGGTGGGTGCGCGTCTTTATCTCGACAATTGCGCTGCCTGCCACTTCGTGACCGGCAAGGGTGCGCCGGGAATTTTCCCGGAACTGGCTGACAATGATCTGGTGACAGGTTCGGAAGTGAAGCCGCTGATCTCGGTCATCCTGCACGGTGCCGAAGTGCCTTCGACGGCAAAGCGTCCGATGCGTCTTGTGATGCAGGGCTATGCCGATCGCCTGACGGATCAGGAAGTGGCGGACCTCGCCTCCTTCGTTCGCTCCGCATGGGGCAACAAGGCGGGCGCGGTTTCGGCTGGTGATGTGGCTGCGGTTCGCAAGAGCGAAGCAGCAGCGCACTGATCTGTCGCAGAATTTGCAGAAGAATAGGCGGCGGCGCGAAAGCTCCGCCGCCCTATTTCTTTCGGGCTGGCTTTGCGCTGTTGAGCGTGATGGCGGCGCGAACGAGCGCGGTGAGCGCATCGGCGTCGATTTCTTCGCCTTCACGAATATCGATGGCCCGGCGCACATTGCCCTCGAGACTGGAATTGAACAGACCGCTTGGATCGTCCAGCGATGCACCTTTGGCGAAAGTCAGTTTGACGACCTGCTTATAAGTCTCGCCCGTGCAGATAATGCCATCGCGCTCCCATACGGGTACGCCGCGCCATTTCCATGTTTCAATGATTGCCGGATCGGCTTTGGTGATGATGGCGCGAACTTTGGCCAGCGTTTCGCCTCTCCAGTCGGCAAGCTCCGCGACGCGCTTATCGATCAGGCGCGAAGCGGAGATGTTTTCATCAGCTGTCGGCGTTTTGTTCATTTTCGGTCCTCCTCCATTCCACCCGCGAGGATGTTAGAACACGGGAAGCCGAAAAATGAAACGGCTTTGCATTAGGCGCCCCTTATGCTTCAGCGCCAGAATTTCTTGGCGTCGAGAACATTGTCGAGCGCCGTCTGCGCCTTTTCGATCAGCTGTTTTTTATCGGCATGGAAGATCAGCTTCTGAGCCTCCGGCGTTTCTTCAATGCCATATTGTTTCAGCACATCGTGGCCGATGGCCAGATCGTTGAGCGCACCCAGCCGGTCTTGCAGCGCTTCCATTGCCTTGTTGAAATTCTTGTACCGGCGCAGCCCCCGCTTGTCGGCAAAGAGTGGTGCGAAGAATTCTGCCGCATAACGCAATTTCTTCGCGTCTTTTCGAGCCTCATGCCGGTGTTCATCGTCGATTTCAGCAAGGTCGCGACCGTGCTTCTTGAGCTTCTTGCGCATCCGGTCGAGCGCTTTTGCGGCAAAATCTTCGACGGGCTTTCCACCGTCGGGATGTTTGGCATAGTCACCGCAGAGCAACCATTCGTTGAAGTCGAGCATCAGCGCTCGGCTGCGATCCGACGCAAGTGCTTCGACGATTTTGGCATAGCTGCCCTTGCGGGCGGTCTCCAGTTTTTCCCACAGTTCTCCATCGGCGGCCTTCAGCAGAAGCACATCCAGATTGCGGGCATCGCCGAGTGTGTTGGCCAGCCAGCGGAATTCGTCCGAAAATCGCTTTGCATTTTCATCCAGCAGGGGTTTGAAAAGTGACAGCGCCGAGCGCAGCCGCCGGATGGCAACGCGCGCCTGATGCAGGCTGCCCGCATGTCCCTTTTGCAGCAGCAAGGTCTCGTTCAGGCGAAACTGCCGAAAGCAGGAAAGCGCAATCATGCGGAAACCTTCATCCGCAGTCAGGCGCGGCTCCAGACCGATTGCTTCGGCCTTGGCGGCATTGCGCATGGCCGACAATAAACGGTAGCCGCGTTCCGATTTGGATTGAACGCCAATCTTCACCGGAACGATTGCGTTGACCTTGCGGGCGAGGGCGAAAAGCTGGCGTGGATCGCCGCCTTTCAATTCCAGTTCGATCTCGTGAAAGGGCGCCTGCCTGTCACCCGCCATGACGATTCCGGCATCGGCAGCCACTTCGATCCTGGAGGTGCCTTCAGTCAGGTTCCAGATGCGGCGGTTGGTGACAACTTCAAACTGCACGACAAGATCGCGTTCGATCGGGCCGAAGCGGTTGAGAAGTGGGCTGTTATAGTCGAACACGGGCGTGTTTGTTCGCGCCGGGGTTTCCCATTCGGAACGGGCGAAAAGCGAGGCGTTGGAGCCGGTCGCCTTTACGGTCTGGATGGTTTTCTCGCCGGAGCGGCGGATGCGCAAGGTGAAACCATTATCGAAAAGCCGGCGATCGCCAGTGTCGAAATAAACCGAGTGCAATTCCCGCGTGGCGGCAGGCTGCCCCAAAAAGCTGGAGAGAGCGATCTTTTCGAGATCGGCAGGGGAAATTTCGAGCTTCAGTTCGATTTCGGTCAATGGCGAACTCCTTATAGCCAGCCCCGACGACGCCTGTTCCGACTAACTAATAGAAACTTCTGTCAGTCTCATGACGAAGATTATGCCAGATTCACTTGAACCTCGCCTATGATGTTCTGTGTATTGGCTCTATCAGCTGTTTTCAGGAACCCGCGTGGCGGAATCTCTTAAGATCAGTTCAACCGGCCAGAGTTCGTGGATATCGGTCGCGGCGCGACCGTCGAGAATGTCCATCAGAAGGTCGGCGCAGCGTTTGCCCGCCGCCCGCATGGATGAGCGCGTGGCCGCCAGCGACGGCACCATATTTTCGGCACTGAGGAAGGAGATGACATCGTCATGGGCGATGACTGAGATATCCTTGCCGATGGTCAGCCCGAACGAGCGCGCCGCGCGATAGATGCCAAGCGCCGTCATCATCGATCCGGCAACAAAGGCGGTCGGGCGCGGGTTGCGCTCCAAGAGCTTGAGTGCAAGGCGATAGCCGATTTCGTCGGTAAAATCGCCATGCTCCACCAGATCGGGATCGAAGGGAACGCCTCTGCTTTCCAGCGCCTTGCGATAGCCTTCGTCGCGGTGGAGCGAAAATGTGAAGCCATAGCGCCCGTTGATCATCGCGACACGGCGATGCCCAAGATCCAGCAGATGCGCCGTCGAGCGACAGACCGCGCCTTCATTGTCGATATCCAGCCAGGCATGCGGAATGTCGGTTTCCGAACGTCCATGCACCAGAAACGGCATGCCGAGTTCATGCAGCAGCCGAATCCGCTCATCATTCGGCTTCGGTGAGGTCACGATGATTGCATCGACCCGGCGACTTGTCGCGAGGCGGCGGCAAATCTGAACTTCATCATCCGTACCATTGTGGGAAATTGGGCTGACGAGAATATCCACCTCATCCTGACTGAGCCGCTCGGCCATGCCGCGCATGAATTCTGCAAAATGAAATTCGCTGTTGCGCCCCATCACGACGCCGATGGCTCCGGCACGCCCGGTTGCAAGCCTGACCGCATTTTCATTGGGGCGATAACCGAGACGAACGGCTTCATCCATCACCCGCTTGCGCGTGCTCTCGGCGACTTCAGGATAGCCGCTTAATGCACGACTGACGGTCGTGGCTGAAAGCCCCAGTTGTTTGGCAAATTCACGAAGTTTCATTTGGCATGTCGAGTTGAGAGGCGGGCAAGGCGGCGGGATTATAGCCGCTTCCTTGCGATTAACAATCGGCGTGCCCGTCGCAGAGCGACGTGGCTGATTATCATTGTGCTATAAATCCAAACCGCTTTCAAGTTCGTTTCAAAAAGAAGCATCAAACCGCGTTCGCGTCAGGCGCGCAAGGCCATCGTCCGACGAACGTGTCTTTCTCAAGATATTGAAAGATATAGAGATATATGAAGAGGTCCAAACCCTGTTCATTTTGCGAGAATCTGTTGCTTGACAGAAATGCGGTCCTCTGCAACTTTTTGCTATCCAAACCGTTTTCGATTTTGAACAACCGCTTACAGAATGGATGGGAGGAGGGAACAATGAAATCAATAAAGGGAATGCTCGCGGCCTGCGTGGCTTTGGGCCTTGCGACAGTCAGCGCACAGGCGGTGGAAATTTCGCTCGCTGCCAATTCGACGGGCAACAACATCAAGTTCTTGCAGGACCAGATCGTCAAATTCGAGAAGGATACCGGCAACAAGGTCAATATCGTTTCGATGCCGCCGTCATCGAGCGAGCAGTTCAGCCAGTATCGCCTGTGGCTGGCGGCAGGCAATGCAGATATCGACGTCTATCAAACCGATGTGGTCTGGGCACCGCAATTGTCCGACCAGTTTGTTGACCTCACCGAGGCAACGAAGGATGTTACTGCTGCGCATTTCCCATCGATCATTGCATCGCAGACCGTCAATGGGAAGCTGGTCGCGCTGCCGTTTTATACGGATGCGCCCGCCTTGTTCTACCGCAAGGATCTTCTCGAAAAATACGGCAAGACGGTTCCCAAAACCTGGGATGAAATGACGGCGACCGCCAAGGAAATCATGGATAAGGAGCGGGCCGACGGCAAGTCCGATCTCTGGGGGTTTGTCTTTCAGGGCAATGCCTATGAAGGGCTGACCTGCAACGCGCTTGAATGGATCAAGTCGTCGGGCGGTGGCCAGATCGTCGAGGCCGACGGCACGATTTCGATTAATAATGAGAAGGCCGCCGCAGCCATCGACCGCGCCAAGGGCTGGATCGGATCGATCTCGCCGCAAGGCGCGCTGGCCTATCAGGAAGAGGAATCGCGCGGTGTCTGGCAGACCGGCAATGCGGTCTTCATGCGCAACTGGCCCTATGCCTATGCGCTGGGCAACAGCGCCGATAGCGGCGTGAAGGGCAAGTTCGACGTTGCTCCACTGCCTGCTGGCGCCGATGGAGATGCTCCATTCTCCACACTTGGCGGCTGGAATCTTGCAGTGTCCAAATATTCGACCAAGCAGGAAGCAGCCATCGCTCTGGTGAAATATCTGGCCTCGCCGGAAGTGCAGAAGGTGCAGGCGGTCGAGATTTCGCGCCTGCCGACCATCGAAGCGCTTTACGACGACAAGGATGTCATTGCGGCGCAGCCTTTCATGGCCAATTGGAAGCCGATTTTCCAGAATGCCGTGCCGCGTCCGTCGGCTGCGACGAAGGTGAAGTATAATGAAGTGTCGTCAAAATTCTGGACGGCGGTTCACAAGACACTCTCCGGCAACGGAACGGCTGCGGAGAATCTCGAAATGCTTGAGGTCGAGCTGACCGAGCTGGAAGGTTCCGGCTGGTAAGGACCGATCAAGCCGCGTTCGGGTTGTCCTCCCAAGCCCCGCCCATCCCCTAGGTGGGCGACCCGAACGCTCATATTCCTCTGGGCAGGACCAAGAGCTGGATCATGACAGAGACTTCTTTCGATCGTGCGGAGGCCGCGCCGTCAAAGCTGCGCGTGCATTCCGATCTGCGCAGCCAGCGCATCCGGTCTGCATGGGTGTTTCTCGCCCCGACATTGTTCGTGCTGGCGCTGGTGGCCGGTTGGCCACTGCTTAGAACCATTTATTTAAGCTTCACCAATGCCTCGCTGACCAGCCTTGGCACAGCAGAGTTTGTCGGCTTCAATAATTATCTGTCCTGGGTGACGCTCAAGAGCGGCCGTACCATCTATCGTGGACTTTTGGCCGACCCGGCATGGTGGGGCGCGGTCTGGAACACGGTAAAATTCACGCTGCTTTCGGTCAGTCTGGAAACGGTGTTCGGACTGATCGTGGCGCTGGTGCTCAACGCCAATTTTCCGGGGCGCGGTCTGGTGCGCGCGGCGATCCTGATCCCGTGGGCGATCCCCACAATCGTCTCGGCCAAGATCTGGCACTGGATGCTCAACGACCAGTTCGGCATTCTCAATCACATCCTGCTCAATCTCGGGCTTATCAGCCAGAAAATCGCCTGGACCGCCAATCCGGACACAGCAATGATCGCGGTTTTGATTGTCGATGTCTGGAA
>PJUK01000418.1_pt1 | contig 14609 bp, 11 predicted proteins | sample 1512211 | NCBI WGS metagenome assembly PJUK01 (sample SAMN08177668, study PRJNA422409) | Feces metagenome, whole genome shotgun sequencing project.
TCATAGCCCTGCGTGGTCATTTCGCCAAGCCGCGCGCCGACCACCACGAGAAGGTCGCTGTCGCGCACGCGCTGCGCAAGCTTCGGGCTGATCGATGTGCCCATTTCGCCCGCGTAAAGCGGATGGGTGTTGTCGAACATGTCCTGACAGCGGAACGAAGCCGCCACCGGCAGATGCATGTTTTCAGCGAATGTTTGCAGGTCGCGCACAGCTTGCCTGTCCCAACCGCCACCGCCGACGATCATCAGCGGGCGCTCGGCCTTTTCGATCAGTTGCACCATGTCCTGCAACTGGTCCTGACCCGGATGCATTTCGACCTTCTTATAGGCCGGGGCATCGCTGACGGCGGCATAAGATGTCAGCATATCTTCCGGCAGGGCAATCACCACCGGGCCGGGGCGTCCGTTGACGGCGCGATGAAAGGCCTGACTGACCAGTTCAGGAATGCGGGCGGCATCGTCGATCTGCACCACCCATTTGGCCATCTGGCCGAACATGCGGCGGTAATCGACTTCCTGAAAGGCTTCGCGTTCCACCTGATCGCTGGCCACCTGACCAATGAACAGCAGCATCGGTGTCGAATCCTGAAACGCGGTGTGCACGCCGACAGAGGCATTGGTCGCGCCCGGTCCGCGGGTGACAAAGCAGATGCCGGGCTTACCCGTCAGTTTGCCATGGGCGTCGGCCATATAGGCAGCACCGCCTTCCTGACGGCAGACGATCAGTTCGATTTCATCCTGCACATCGTGAAAAGCGTCGAGCGCGGCGAGATAGCTTTCTCCGGGAACGCAGAAAACACGGTCCACGCCGTGAATGCGCAACGCGTCTACCAATATCTGGCCCCCGTTACGCGTATTGGGTTTGCTGGTCATCTGATGCATTTCCTCACTCTCAAAATGCGGACGATTGTTCGTCTCTTGTTTGGATGGCATGCGATCCGTAGGTTACTGACATAACAGCATAGCCCCCGGCGCGAATACAGACTAAACATGATGACCAAAACGGATGATCTCATGTCGGGAGGACAAGATGGCGCAAGCAAACTCTGGCAAGATTCGTGTCGGCATTGGCGGCTGGGCGTTCGAGCCGTGGGATGAAAGCTTTTATCCCGAAAAACTGGCGAAGAAGCGCCAGCTGGAATACGCATCCAGCAAGATGACCTCGATCGAGATCAACTCCACCTATTACGGCCCGCAAAAGCCGACGACTTTCGCCAAATGGCACGACGAAACACCGGAAGGCTTTGTCTTTTCGCTGAAGGCGCCCCGCTTTTCGACCAATCGCCGCGTGCTGGCGGAAGCGGGCGAAAGCATCGAGCGCTTTCTCACCGGCGGCGTGATGGAGCTGAAGGAGAAGCTTGGCGTCGTCAACTGGCAGTTCATGGGCACGAAGAAATTCGATCCCAAGGATTTCGAGGCCTTCCTGAAACTCCTGCCGAAACGTCTCGATGGGCGCGATCTGCGCCATGCGGTGGAAGTGCGCCACGACAGTTTCAATGTGCCGGAATTTACAGCGCTTCTGCGGGAATATGGCGTTGCGGTGGTTATTGCAGGCGATAGCGCATTTCCGCAATTTGCCGATATGACGGCACCTTTCGCCTATCTGCGCATCATGGGCACCAAGGAAAGCGAGCCGCTTGGCTATAGCGAGGCCGAACTCGACCAGTGGGCGAAGCGGGCAAAAGCGATTGCCGAAGGCCAGAAGCCGGACGGGCTGAAAACCGTCACGCCGCCGGTGGCCGATAATATAGCGCGCGATGTCTATCTCTATGTCATCAGCGGCTATAAGGCGCATAATCCGCACGCGGCCATGGCCTTGATTGATCGGCTGAAATGATGCCTCCTGACGGCTGTTGATTTTCATCTGAGTCGTCCGAGTTCCATCATGCCGCATCTCGATCTTCCCGCCCTTCGCGCCTTCGTCGATACTATTCCGCAGAACTATAAGGGGCCGGGCGGTGTCGTCGCCGTCGTCAAGGATGGCGAAGTTGTCATCAGCCATGCGTGGGGCTTTGCCGATCTGCGCACGCGCCAGCCGATGACGGCGCAAACGCGGATGCCGATCTGTTCGGTCAGCAAGCAATTCACCTGCGGCGTGCTTCTCGACAGCGTGGGCGAGCCGGAAGCGCTGGACGATGCGCTTCGCACTTATCTTGCCGATTTCGTGGGTGAACGCCCGCGCGCGCGGGACCTGTGCAACAACCAGTCGGGCCTGCGTGATTACTGGGCGCTAACAGTGCTGTGCGGCGGCGACCCGGAAGGCGTGTTTCTGGCCGAAGATGCCCAGAAACTGCTGCGCGGCCTGAAAACCACGCATTTTGCGCCGGGCAGCCATTATTCCTACTGCAATGGCAATTTCCGCATTCTGGCCGATCTGATCGAAAGCCATACGGGCCGTTCACTGGTCGAGCTTCTGGCAGCGCGGATTTTCCAACCGGCTGGCATGAAGACGGCGGAACTCATTCCCGATACGGCGCTTTTCACCGAATGCACCGGCTATGAGGGCGATACGGTGCGCGGGTTTCTGCCCGCCACCAACCGCATTCACTGGATGGGCGATGCGGGCATTTGCGCCTCGCTGGACGACATGATCGCCTGGGAAAAGTTCATCGACGCGACACGCGATGACGCGAACGGACTTTATCGCCGTTTGAGCGGACCGCAGACGTTCAACGATGGCGCAGCCGCCCCTTATGGCTTCGGCCTGAAATTCGAAGAGGTGGGCGGCAAGCGGCTGACCGGCCATGGCGGCGCTTTACGCGGTTGGCGCTGCCAGCGCTGGCATTGCGCCGATGAGCGGATTTCCACCATCGCCATGTTCAATTTTGAAGGCGGTGCATCCGATCTTGCAGCGAAGCTGATGAAGCTCGCGCTCGGTGTGTCATCGGCGGAATCGCAACCCGTTGAGGCCGATGCGGGCTGGTTCGGCTCATGGTTAGATGCCGAAACCGGTCTGGTGCTGAGCCTTGACGATGCCGGGCGTGGGCGCATGAAGGCGCGTTTTGGAACCAGCCCGGAAGTGATGGATGTGGTGAGCAAGGATGAAGCGCGTTCATCCACGACGGCTATCCGTCGCGAAGGCGATGTGGTCCATCTCACTCGTGCGGATGAAAATCTCTCCCTCACCATGCATCGTGTGACGGGCGAGGCCAAACGTGACATTCTTGGACGTTTCCGCAGTGAGGAGCTTGGCGCAAGTCTTCTTCTCGTGGCCGAAGGTGGCGCGATTTATGGCGCTTTCGAAGGGTTCCTTGGCAAAAGTGACATGTATCCGCTTTATGCGGTCGGTTCCGATGTCTGGCTTTTGCCGGTACAGCGTTCGATGGATGCGCCGTCGCCGGGCGAATGGAAGCTGGTCTTCCGTCGTGATGACAAGGGCGATATTTTCGCAGTTTCGGTCAGCTGCTGGCTGGCGCGGGCTATTGATTATCTGAAGGTTTTCGACTGAACGAGGAAATTCATGAGCGAGCTCAAGGTCAGAACCCGCGAGACGGGAGCGGTTGCCGCAATGCCGGATGGCCGGTTGCCGGTGATCACCACGCCGACGGGCGGCAAGGTCGAGCTTGTGACGAGCGTCAGCCAGCCGGGCTTCAACCCGCTTGATCTACTCTATGCATCAGTCGCCGCCTGCATGGCGCTGAGCGCGCGGATCGCTGCGGGCAAGCTTGGCCTGCGCGAAAAGCTGGGTGATGTCCGTGTCGAGGTCACAGGCGACAAGACGCATGAAAGCCCGTCGCGGATCGAGCGGTTCCATATTGCGTTTCACTTCGACGGCGATCTTTCAGCCGAAGAGAAACAACACATCGCCGAACTGGCTGAGGAAATCTGCACCGTCAGCAATACGTTGCGCAGCAATCCCGCCTTTGACCTGAAGGTCGAGTAGCAAAAAGCCCGGTCGGAACCGGGCTTTTCCTTGAGGTGGTTGGCTATCAGACCGCTTCGTCGTTCGCGGGCTTTTCCCAGAGGTTCACGCCGCCTTCGACCGCATATTTATCGATCTCTTTCAGCTCGTCTGCCGAGAAGGAGAGATTTTCCAGCGCCTTGACGTTTTCGACAATCTGCTCTGGCGAGCTGGCGCCGATCAGCGCCGAGGTCACGCGTGGATCGCGCAGCACCCAGGCCAGCGCCATCTGAGCGAGGCTCTGTCCGCGCTTCTTGGCGATTTCATTGAGACTGCGGGCGCGCTCGATATTGTCATCGCTCAGATGGACCGGACGCAGCGATTTATTGCCCGGCTGGTTGATGCGCGCATCCGCCGGAATGCCGTTGAGGTAGCGATTGGTCAGCAGACCCTGCGCCAGTGGCGTGAAGGCGATGACCCCTGCGCCGACATCGTCGGTGGCCGACAGAAGATCTTTTTCGATCCAGCGGTTGAACAGGTTGTAGGACGGCTGGTGGATCAAGAGCGGCACGTTGCGCGCAGCGAGGATTTTGGCGATTTCGCGTGTCTTGCCTGCAGAATAGGACGAGATGCCGACATAAAGCGCCTTGCCCTGTTCGACCGCGCTTGCAAGCGCGCCAGCCGTTTCTTCCAGCGGCGTATTGGCGTCAAAACGGTGTGAATAGAAAATATCCACATAGTCGAGGCCGAGGCGCGACAGGCTCTGGTCGAGGCTCGCAAGGATCGCCTTGCGCGAACCGCCGCCGCGCCCATAGGGGCCGGACCACATTTCCCAACCGGCCTTGCTGGAAATGATCAGTTCGTCGCGATAACGACCAAGATCGCTTTTCAGGATCTGGCCGAAATTGCGTTCTGCCGAGCCGGGAGGCGGGCCGTAATTATTGGCAAGATCGAAATGGGTGATGCCAAGATCGAAAGCCTTGAAAAGCATTGCCTTTTGACGGTCGAGCGGAATTCCGTCGCCGAAATTGTGCCAGAGGCCAAGCGAAATGGCAGGCAGGACGAGACCACTGCGCCCGACGCGGCGAAAGGTGGCGTTGTCGTAGCGATCGGAAGCGGCGAGATAGGACATGAAAAACCCTGTCGTGCATGAGGTGCGTTCGGTGCACCTTGTAGGAATTGTCGGAAGGAATCAGGTTTCTTTCCGGCGGCAAGTTAAGCTCAAACGAATTATAGGTCGAGGCCGTGGCGGATTTCTTTCAAAATCCGCACGACTCTTCTCCTTCGTCAGATCACGTTGCGGATGCGTTCCACCCCGAGCTTGATGACGCTTTCCATCGCGGCGCGGGCTTTTTGCGGATCGCGGGAGGCGATGGCGTGGGCAATGCGCAGATGATTGGCCGCACATTCGGCGATGCCTTCATGCGATGCAGCGGGAGAAGAGAGCTGGAAGGACACGGCGAGCGCCGCCTCGATCAGCCCGCTGACCGAGCGCATGAACGGATTTCCTGACATGCGGGCGACCGCGAGGTGAAACTCCAGATCGACCTTGGCGATCGTTTCCGGCGTGTGCTGCGGATTGTCGAACTTGGCGGCGAGCGCATAGAGTTCCACGATTTCGTCGCTGGTGGCACGCTCGGCTGCGGCTGCGGCTGCAGCGGGTTCGAGCGCCATGCGCATTTCGGCCAGATGATCGACGAAGACCTCGTCGAAGCCGGCCTCGAAGCGCCATGTCAGGACATCGGGATCGAAGAAGTTCCAGCTGGCATGGCCCAGGACACGGGTGCCGACCTTGGCCTTGGGTTCGATCAGGCGTTTGGCGGCGAGCGTCTTCATCGCCTCGCGCAGGACCGTGCGGGAAACGCCGAAGCGCAGCGACAATTCGTTGTCGCCGGGCAGGATCGAACCTTCGGGAATGGTGCCCGCGACGATGCCGCGCCCGAGTTCCCCCACGACGACAGCGTGGCTGTTATGCCGCTTGCGTCCGGTTATGGCCGTTTCCAGCAATCCCAATTCAGGCCTCCTTCATGCGTTGACGCGCCAGTCTTAAGTCGGAGAACCACAGGAGTCCTCGTTGCAGAGCGATGAACAGGAACAGCAATATACCGATTGCGATTTTCGTCCACCAGGAAGACAGCGTGCCGTCGAAAACAATATAGGTCTGTATCAGCCCCTGTATCAGAATGCCGACAAATGTTCCCGCAACCAGTCCCGCGCCGCCGGTCAGAAGCGTTCCGCCGATGACCACCGATGCGATGGCATCCAGTTCCACGCCCACCGTCGCCAGCGAATAGCCGGACGAGGTATAGAGCGTATAGACGATACCGGCGAGGCCGGAAAGCACGCCCGACATGGTATAGATGCCGATGGTCGTGCGACCGATGGGAACGCCCATCAGTTCCGCCGATTGCTGATTGCCGCCAAGTGCATAGATGTTTGCACCAAAGCGCGTGCGATGGGCAATAATGCTGCCGACGATGAACACGGCCAGCATAAGCATGGCGATGAACGTCAGCCTGCCGCCGCCCGGCAGCCGGAAATAAAGCCCCTGCAACGTGTCGATGAAGGGGTGTGAGATCGGCACCGATTCCGTCGAGATCAGGAAGGCCGCGCCGCGCGCGAGGAACATGCCGGCCAGCGTCGCGACGAAAGGCGGAATGCCGAGATAATGGATCATCATGCCCATCCACGCGCCAAAAAGCGCGGCGATGGCGAGAACAAGCGCGAATGCGAGCAGAGGATGCACGCCGAGTTTACCCACGAGAACCGCGACGAAAACGCTGGTGAAGGCGATGACCGAGCCGACCGAAAGATCAATGCCGCCGGAAATGATCACGAAGGTCATGCCGACCGCGGCAATGCCGAGAAAGGCATTGTCGGTCAGGAGATTGCCGATCACCCGTGTCGACAGCATGTTCGGGAATTGCACTGCGCAGATCGCATAGGCGATCAGGAAAATCGCCACAGTGGTCAGAAAGGGCAGGTTGCGAAGAATTCTCATTGTCCTGCTCCTTGATGAGTGTGTCGGGTGCCGTTGACGGCGGCGCCCTTGCGCTGCGAGCGCAGGAAGCCGATCAGGTTGACGATGGCCGCCGACTGGAAGGTGAGCACCACGATGATGATGCCAGCCTTGATGATGAGGTTGAATTCCGGCGGAAAGCCCGCCATCAGAATGCCGGTATTGATCGACTGGATGATCAGTGCGCCGAGCAGCGAGGCGGTGATCGAAAAGCGTCCGCCATTGAGCGATGTGCCGCCGATGACGACCGCCAGAATGGCGTCGAGTTCAAGCCACAGACCGGCATTGTTGGCGTCCGCGCCACGAATGTCGGCGGTGGCGATCAGGCCTGCCAGGGCTGCGCCAACGCCGGAAACGGCATAGACGCTGAACAGCAGGAACCGCGCCTTGACGCCCGCCAGCATAGCGGCGCGCCGATTGATACCGGTTGCCTCGATCAGGAAACCGAGCGCGCTGGAGCGCACCGCAATGCCGACGACCAGCCCGGCCAAAAGCCAGATCAGCACCGGAATGGGTATGCCGAGAAACGAGCCGGAGCCGAGCGCGGCGAAGGCGTCATTGTTGAAGGTGAGGATGGCGCCTTCGGTGATAAGCTGGGCGATGCCGCGCCCCGCCACCATCAGGATCAAGGTGGCGATGATCGGCTGGATATCGAAGACGGCGACCAGAAAGCCGTTCCACAGCCCACACAACAGGCCGACACCGAGTGCTGCGGGAATGACGACAGCCAGCGGATAGCCCGCAACGATCAGCGATGCGGCGAAAGCGCCGCTGATCGCCATGACGGCGCCGACCGAAAGGTCGATGCCGCGAGTGGCGATCACCAGCGTCATGCCGACGGCCAGAATGGCGACCGGTGCTGCGCGCACCAGAATGTCGATCAGGCTGCCATAGAGGCGACCGTTCTGGAACGAAATGTCGAGAAAGCCGGGCGAGATGACGGTGTTTGCGGCAAGAATCAGAATGAGGGCTGCGAGCTGCGGCGCCAGTCTTTTGAATTTTCTGGATATGCGGGCAATCATGCTGCAGCTTCCTTCTGGCTTGCAGAAGCAGTTTTCGGACCGGTCTCCGCAATGGCGCGCACGATATTGTCGGCGGTGATTTCTTCACCGTGCAATTCGGCGACATGGCGACGGTCCGACAGAACCACCACGCGATTGGCGACGGCGGCCAGTTCCTCGAATTCGGATGAGATGATGACGAGCGCCATGCCTTGTCCGCAGAGTTCGCCGATGAGTTTCAGGATTTCGGCATGCGCCCCGATGTCAATGCCGCGTGTCGGTTCATCGAGAATCAGCAGGCGGGGATCGGTGGCGAGCCAGCGCGCCAGAATGGCCTTTTGCTGGTTGCCGCCGGATAGAAACTTGATCGGCTTGTGCGGATCGGGCGGACGGATATCGAGCGCCTTGATGTAGCGGTCCGCGAGCGCGGCTTTTTCGCGCGAGGACAGCGGCTTCGACCAGCCGCGTTTGCCTTGCACGGCAAGCGCGATATTTTCCGCCACCGAAAAATCGCCGATGATGCCATCGGTCTTGCGCTCTTCCGGACAGAAGGCGAAGCGCTCTGAAATGGCGGCAACGGGCGAGGGCAGCTTGATCTCCTTGCCATCGACGGTGAGCTGGCCGCTATCGGCTTCATCAACGCCGAACATGAGAAGCGCGGTCTCGGTGCGGCCCGAACCGAGCAAGCCTGCAATGCCCACAGCTTCGCCGGGCTTGATGGCGAGATCGAATGGCGCAACGCTGCCTTTCTTGCCGTAGCCTGCAAAGCGGATCGGCGCGACCGTGTCGTCGCTGACCTCCTCGGTCAGCTGACGGCGCACGGTTTCCTGCAACTGGTGGCCGAGCATCATGGAAATGAGATCGGTGCGCGGCAGTTCCGACAGGTTGCGGCTGCCGACCAGACGGCCATTGCGCAGTACGGTGGCGCAATCGGCAATCGCATAGACCTGATCCAGAAAATGCGTGATGACGATGATGCCGAGTCCTTCGGCCTTCAACTGGCGCAGAACCGTGAACAGCATTTCGACTTCGCGCGCATCAAGGCTGGCGGTCGGCTCGTCAAGGACAAGCACTTTGCCCGACAGATCGACGGCGCGCGCAATCGCGATGATCTGGCGTATGGCCACGGAATAGGCCGACAGCGGCGCGCTGACGTCGATGTCGAGACCATAACGCGCGAGGAGCGCCGTTGTGTCCTTTTCCATGCGCCGACGATCCACGAAGCCGAAGCGGCGCGGCTGGCGACCGAGAAAGACATTTTCGGCGACGGTGAGGTTTTCCAGCAGGTTTACCTCTTGATAGACGGTGCCGATGCCGAGCGTCTGCGCTTCCGCTACGGAGGCAGGCGCAATGGGCTGGCCGTCAAGCAGGATCGACCCGTCAAAGCCATGATAGGCGCCGGTCAATATCTTGATGAGGGTGGATTTGCCCGCACCGTTTTCACCAAGCAAGGCATGGATTTCGCCGCGTTTGAGCGCGAAATCGACATGGTCAAGTGCGGTGACGCCCAGAAAGGATTTGGTGATCGAGCGAGCTTCGAGAAGCGGTATAACCGACGCCGGTTGAGCGCCTGTTTCGGGGCGAGCCATGGCAGTCTTCCGTTTGCGAATTGCAACGATACCCTTCGCCAAAACGGGCCGAAGGGAAACCGGGCCGCCGAAAGCTGGCGGCCCGAATGACACGAAGATTAGTAGCCGAGGCCCTTCTTGGCTTCGTATACGGCCTTCGGATCGTCAGCCTGTGTGTAGAGCTTGGATTCCGTCTGGATCCACTTCGGCGGAACGGTGCCCTTATCCTTGAACGCCTCGATGGCGTCGAAAGCCGGACCGGCCATGTTCGGCGTGAGTTCCACGGTGGCATTGGCTTCGCCATTGGCCATGGCCTGGAAGATATCCGGCACGGAATCGATCGACACGATCTTGATGTCGGTGCCCGGCTTCAGACCGGCTTCCTTGATGGCCTGAATGGCGCCGACGGCCATGTCGTCATTATGGGCATAGACTGCGCAGATATTCTTGCCGCCGCCTTCAGCCTTGATGAAGCTTTCCATGACTTCCTTGCCCTTGGTGCGGGTGAAGTCACCGGTCTGCGAACGGGAAATCTTGATGTTGTCGTGACCCTTGATCGCTTCCTCAAAGCCCTTCTTGCGGTTGATCGCAGGCGACGAACCGGTCGTGCCCTGAAGTTCGACCACATTGCAGGACTTGTCGCCGATATCCTTCACCAGCCAGTCACCGGCAACCTTGCCTTCATGGACCTGATCGGAGGTCACGGCGGTGAGATAGAGATCTTCCGGCGAATCAATCTGGCGGTCGAGCAGGACGACAGGAATTTCAGCTTCCTTGGCTTCCTTGAGGACCGCGTCCCAGCCGGTGGAGACGACCGGGGCGATCAGGATCGCATCGACGCCCTGTGCGATGAAGCCGCGCACGGCCTTGATCTGGTTTTCCTGCTTCTGCTGGGCATCGGCGAATTTCAGCGTATAGCCGCGCTTTTCAGCTTCCTGCTTGGTCAGGGCGGTTTCTGCGGCGCGCCAGCCCGATTCCGAACCGATCTGCGAGAAACCGACAGTCAGCGATGCGGCGGATGCGCTTGAAATCAGTGCGAGCGAAAATGCGGCTGACAGAGCCGCGAGACTGCGTTTCATAATATTTCCTCCCAATAAGGCCCTCCCGGCCTTGAGGGATATGAAGCATATAATATTACTTTATGGCAAGCACCTTTGAAGAAAATTGCGCGATAATCGCCTGCGACAAACAGGCATTTTGATTATTAGAATATTAAAATCAATGAGTTGAATCTTGTGGAGGGTGTTGAAGACTGCAAGCCTGTGTATGTGGGGTCTTCGCTTGCTTGACAAAGGCGGCCTTGGCAAAATAGTCATATTAATAAGGTGAGCCGTCGCAAGGCATGAAAGTGTTTTCAAACGGCCGGTATGGAGTTTCCGCGATTCGTCGCGGTCTGGGAGGTTTAATGTTACGTCTGGTACAGTTCCGCGATGCGGGCGGTGAAACGCGTGTGGCTGCATGCGGTGATGAGGGTGCGGCCCATATCGTCAAAGGCGCTTCGACGACCTATGAACTGGCCTGGGCGGCAATTGGCGCGGGAATCAGCCTTGCAGAGCAGGTGGAGCGCAATGGCAAGGGCGAAGCCGTCGATATCGACGCCGCTCTGGCTGCGGGCCGCGTGGGCCTGCCGATCACCCATTCCGATCCAGCACATCTGATCGTTGCAGGCACGGGCCTCACGCATCTTGGTTCTGCTGATGGTCGCGACAAGATGCACAAGGCTGCGCAGGCTGCCGAAAAGCCGACCGATTCGATGCGCATGTTCCTGATGGGCGTCGAGGGCGGCAAGCCGAAGTCCGGTCAGACGGGCGTGCAGCCGGAATGGTTCTACAAGGGTGACGGTTCTGCGCTCGTCGCCACCGGTGGCGAACTGGTTTCGCCTTCCTTCGCGGAAGATGGTGGCGAAGAGCCGGAACTGGCGGGCATTTATCTGATAGGCCCGAATGGTCAGCCGCATCGTATCGGCTTCTGCCTTGCCAATGAATTTTCCGACCATGTGACCGAAAAGCAGAATTATCTCTGGCTTGCCCATTCCAAGCTGCGTCAGGCATCGCTTGGACCGGAGCTTTATGTGGGCGCACTGCCGGATCATGTCGAAGGCGTTTCGCGCATTCGCCGCGGCAATGACGTGATCTTCGAAAAGCCGTTCCTGTCCGGCGAAGCGAACATGTCGCACACAATAGCCAATCTTGAACATCACCATTTCAAATATGAGCTGTTCCGCCGCCCGGGCGATATTCACGTGCATTTCTTCGGCACGGCGACCCTGTCCTTCTCGGAAGGCGTGAAGACGCAGACCGGCGACCAGTTCGAAATTTCCGCCAAGCCGTTCCGTTATCCGCTGGTCAACAAGCTGGCTCAGGCGACGGCCAAAGACGTTGCCGTGAAAGCGCTTTGAACATGGCTATCCAATCCAACATCGCCTTAGCAATCGTCGGTCTCGGCAAGATCGCGCGCGACCAGCATCTGCCGTCCATCGAGGCGGTGGATGGTATCGCGCTTGCCGCTGTCGCCAGCCGCAATGCCGGACTGGATAGCGTGCCGTCGTTCAACGATATCGAGCAGTTGCTGGCATCCGACGTGGCCATCGATGCCGTGTCGTTGTGCACGCCGCCGCAGGGTCGCTTCGCCCAAGCCTATGCCGCTTTGAAAGCGCGCAAGCATGTGATGCTGGAAAAGCCGCCCGGCGCGACCATTTCCGAGGTGCAGGCGCTGGACCGTCTGGCCAAGGCGGAAGGGTTGTCGCTTTACACCACCTGGCATTCGCGCGAGGCGGCTGCGGTGGAACCGGCCCGCGAGTTTCTCAAAGATGCCGTGATCCGTTCGGTTGCCGTTGCGTGGAAGGAAGACGTGCGCCATTGGCATCCCGGCCAGCAATGGATCTGGGAGCCGGGCGGGCTCGGTGTATTCGATCCGGGCATCAATGCGCTGTCCATCGTGACGCATATTCTGCCGGAACGCTTTTTCCTCACGCAGTCGGACCTCTATTTCCCGGAAAATCGCGCCGCGCCGATAGCGGCTGACCTTCAGTTCCAGACGGAAAGCGGCATCCCGGTTTCGTTTGAGCTGGATTGGCGCCAGACTGGCCCGCAGACCTGGGATATTCGCGTCGAAACCGACAAGGGTACGCTTCAGCTCAGCCATGGCGGCAGTCGCCTGACTATTGCTGGCGATGAAAAAATGGCTGAGCCGGACCGCGAATATCAGCGCCTTTACAAGCATTTTGTGCAATTGATCGGTGAGGGGCGTTCGGATGTCGATCTCGCTCCCCTGACTCATGTGGCCGATGCGTTCCTGTTCGGAAAGCGCCACGCGGTCGAAGCATTTGTAGATTAGGAAACGGGGTCGTTCGCGGCCTCTTACCCAGCAGGACAAAGACATGAACAAGCCCGTCACTCCGAAAACGCCAAAGTTCCGCTCGCGTGCATGGTTCGACAATCCGGACAATGTCGATATGACGGCGCTCTATCTTGAGCGCTACATGAATTATGGCTTGAGCCAGGAAGAATTGCAGTCGGGCCGCCCGATCATCGGCATCGCGCAGACGGGTTCGGACCTGTCGCCCTGCAACCGTCACCATCTGGAACTGGCCAACCGCGTCCGCGAAGGCGTGCGTGAGGCGGGCGGCATCGTCATCGAATTCCCGGTGCATCCGATTCAGGAAACCGGCAAGCGTCCGACCGCCGGTCTCGATCGCAACCTTGCCTATCTCGGCCTCGTGGAAGTGCTTTACGGCTATCCGCTCGACGGCGTCGTTCTGACAATTGGCTGCGACAAGACCACGCCTGCCTGTCTTATGGCTGCGGCGACGGTCAATATTCCGGCGATTGCGCTTTCGGTCGGCCCGATGCTGAACGGATGGTTCCGTGGCGAGCGCACCGGTTCGGGCACCATCGTCTGGAAGGCGCGCGAATTGCTGGCCAAGGGCGAGATCGATTATCAGGGCTTTGTGAAGCTGGTTGCGTCCTCGGCCCCCTCCACCGGCTATTGCAACACGATGGGCACGGCCACGACCATGAACTCTCTGGCCGAAGCGCTCGGCATGCAGCTTCCGGGTTCCGCCGCCATTCCGGCACCTTACCGCGACCGGCAGGAAGTGGCCTATCTGACGGGCCGCCGTATCGTCGAAATGGTCTATGAAGACCTCAAGCCGTCGGATGTTCTGACCAAGGATGCGTTTGTGAACGCGATCCGCGTGAATTCCGCCATTGGCGGTTCGACCAATGCGCCGATCCATCTGAACGCACTCGCCCGCCATGTCGGCGTTGAGCTGACCGTGGACGACTGGCAGAAATATGGCGAGGAAATTCCGCTTCTGGTCAATCTCCAGCCAGCCGGTGAATATCTCGGTGAAGATTATTACCATGCCGGTGGTGTGCCAGCAGTCGTCAACCAGCTGATGGGGCAGGGCCTCATCAACGAGGATGCGCTGACCGTCAACGGCAAGACCATCGGTGAAAACTGCAAGAACGCCACCATTGAAGACAGCAATGTCATCAAGACCTATGACCAGCCGCTGAAGAAACATGCCGGTTTCCGCGTGCTGCGCGGCAATCTGTTCTCGTCTGCGATCATGAAGCTCAGCGTTATTTCGGACGAATTCCGCAATCGCTACCTTTCCGACAGCAAGGACCCGAATGCCTTTGAAGGCAAGGCGGTCGTTTTCGACGGACCGGAGGATTATCATCATCGCATCGACGATCCGTCACTGGAAATCGACGAGCATACGGTTTTGTTCATGCGCGGCGCTGGCCCGATCGGCTATCCGGGCGCTGCGGAAGTCGTCAATATGCGCGCACCGGATTACCTCTTGAAGAAGGGTATCAGCTCGCTGCCATGCATCGGCGACGGTCGCCAGTCGGGTACGTCGGGTTCGCCGTCGATCCTCAATGCTTCGCCGGAAGCGGCGGCTGGCGGCGGTCTGGCCATCTTGCGCACCGGCGACCGCGTGCGCATCGATCTCGGTCGCGGTACGGCGGATATCCTGATCTCGGATGAGGAACTGGCCGAACGCCGCAAGGCTCTGGAAGCCGCTGGCGGCTACAAATATCCGGAAAGCCAGACGCCTTGGCAGGAAATCCAGCGTGCCGTCGTCGGCCAGATGGAAACGGGCGCGGTTCTGGAAAACGCGATCAAGTATCAGGACATCGCGCATACGCGTGGCCTGCCGCGCGACAACCA
>PJUK01000419.1_pt1 | contig 14606 bp, 9 predicted proteins | sample 1512211 | NCBI WGS metagenome assembly PJUK01 (sample SAMN08177668, study PRJNA422409) | Feces metagenome, whole genome shotgun sequencing project.
ACCGGCACATCCTATGGTTATCGCGATGCATGGTCGGTCGGCTATGACGGGCGTTATGTTCTCGGCGTCTGGGTCGGGCGCGCCGATGGCGGTTCCGTGCCAGGGCTTGCCGGTTATGCATCCGCCGCGCCAATTTTGTTCGATGCTTTCGTCAAGTCGGGCGTGGTTTCCGTGCCATTGCCGCGCGCGCCAGCCGGAACATTCCGCACGGCCCGTGCCGATTTGCCTGTTACGCAGACACGGTTTTCGTCGGCGAGCGATCCGCTCCCTGTGCTGAAAGCCGCAACCGAACCCGCACCGCGCATCATTTTTCCGCCCGATGGCGCGCATGTGGAGTTAAAAGCACTGACTGAAACCGCATCGCCGCTGGTGCTGAAATTGCAGGGCGGGCGCGCACCGTTTCGCTGGCTCGCCAACGGCAAGCCCGTGGCAGAGCCGGAACGCCGCCGCACCGCCACATGGCAACCGGACGGCACGGGCTACTCGACCCTGACCGTGATCGACGCCGCAGGCCGCGCGGCAAGCGTGAAGATTTTCGTGGAATAGCGCTTATTGCGCCGCTTCCGCGACGACCTCGCGAACCTCAGTCTTTTTCTCCAGCGACATGACTTTCAGATTGCCGGAAAACAATATGCCGGTGATCGGCAGAACAGGTTCGGCTGGCAGTTCATCCTGACGAACGCTATCCTTCGGCACATGCAGCTTGTGTTCGACATCGCTATCCGCACCGGAAAGCGTCAACGCGACATTGCCCCGCGCGTCGAGAAGATTGGTGCCGTAGAGAAATTCGAAGCTCAGCATGGAGACGAGAAACTTGTACGTTCCGTCGCGCACACCACCCTTCATCATCGCTGCGCGGTGCAGCTCGTCGCGGATCTTGACATCGAGCGGCGGAATGCGTGGATCGCAGACATAGCCGACCGCCAGCAACTGGCCGTTGTCCACTTCAAAGCGCATACGCTCATTGCCGAGGTTCAGGGCGGAAATGGAAAAGCGGCGGTTGCTATATTCCACCGGAACACGCCCCAGCCGCTTGCATAGCTGCTCGCCACTTAAGGCGCGTGCATTGGCAAAGTGGTCGGGATCGATTGCAAAGGGAAGCGCCTTTGGACGATGGGGCGCGGAGAGCGCCGGTTCGAGCACATCAGCAATCAGGTTGGCGACGATGGTGGTGGCGATGGGCCGCGAATAATGCCCCTGATCGAGATAGAAAGACGGGTTGGTCACGGCATCGCGACCATATTGCTGCATCAGCATGCGCGAAACATCGGCGCAGATCGTGCCATACCATTGCGAGATGTAATTGATGCCCGCATCGATAGACGGAACCGAATTGAGGAAAGACCCGTTGCGCGCACCGAAGACGAGCGTTGCGATACGCAGGTTCGGATTGCGCTCCAATGCATAGCGGATAATCCCTTCATAGAACCGCGCCCAATGGCGGAAGGGCCTGCGCTCGTCGCCATAGACGAAAGCGTCGTTGATCGCATATTCGATCAGCAGCAATTCGCAGTCTTCCAGCTGCTCGAAAATCTTCAGCTGATAAAGACCGAGCGCGCTCGTCGTACCGCCGACCGCCAGATCGGCAACGATATCCAACTCCACCCCGCGTCGCGCCATGGTTGAAAGCAGGGTCGGCAGATAGCCGGGCAGCATGACGGTGTTGGAACCGCCAATGATTACAGTCTTGAGTTTCATTTCGTCACCGTTGCGGCCTGACCTGCAGGGGTCAGAGCCCCGCAGCGCCAGACGCCGTAATTTCCCTCATCCCAATCGAAATAATAAGCAGCCGCGATCTGGCCGCTATCCATCATCTGGCGAAAGCGTTCCCGCGCTTTCTCGACCAGTTGCTGGCGGTTATTGTCATCTGCCGGGCAGGCCTTGGATTTGTTGGCAAAGCCCCATTCCGTGATCCAGCACGGCTTTCCATCGGCACCGCCGCAGAAGGAAAGCGCCTTATCGACATGCTTGGCCCGCGCCGCCCGCGTTCCACTGCTGCCGGGATAAATGTGAATCCCGTAGCCATCGGCCACCGTATCGAGGCCGTGCTTTTTCAGAAGATCGGTGAAGGCCGCCGGATCGACCGTATCGATCCCGCGTCGATCTGCGTCGGCAAAGGGGATATCCGAAAGCCCCGCTGAAACCACCTTTGCGCCCGCATTGTGTCTGGTTTTCGCCAGTTCGGTACGAACGACGCGCAGCAGTTCGACATATTTCTCCGCGCCCTTCTCCACGAGAGGCAGTTCTTCCATTTCGCTCAGCGAGCGAGCGGTCTTTGTCTTTTCCTTCGGCAGAATGGCCAGATCGCCATTATAGGCGCCCCAGTTGATTTCGTTGCCGGTCTCGACACCGATCAGCTTCACGCCAAGCGCGTCGATTTTCTGCAACGCATCACCAATCGCTGTCTGAAAGCGTTTCGGATCAATATCCGATAGCCGGTACATGTCCCAGATACGGCCTCGCCCTGAACGCGGCTTTGTGCCTTCCGGATAGAAGTCCACATTGTTCAGCGAAACTTCCAGCAGGACTGCGAGCTTCTTCTCATGCGCAAGCCGCACTGCATCAATGCTCTGGTCGATTGGCCGCGTCAGCGAAAGCCGCACGGCAACAACGCCATTCTTCACCATCTGGTCGAAGATCTGTTCGCGCTCCCCAGCGGGCAACCAGGCCATATTGACCCGGTTGACGCCGAAGCGCGTATCGGCAAGAGCACCGTTCGGCACGATGTTGAGCAGGACAGCACCCAAAAGCGCTGCAATTGCCCGTTTGCTGCCCCCGGTGCTCCTGACCGTCAGTTTCATCGGATACCGATATCCTTCAGCGCGCCGTTGAAATTGGCTTCGCATTCCGAATAACGATTGATGGCGGCGGGCACATCGATCTTCGAAAGGAAGTCGCGCAGGTAAGCCTTTTTCTGCGGTTCACGGTTCCACACGCTGGCATCAATATGCGGAAAACCGACAAAACCCAGCATTTCGCGCATTCGGTCATCGACGGCGATCATCAGCCCCGGAATGCCGGACTGCATGCCGATGATCGTGCCGTGGAAGCGGCGGCTCAAGCCGAAATCCTGACTGGAAATCCAGCTGCGCCATTTGTGCGTATCGAAGAACACCAGCAGCTCATTCTTGCGCTGCCATTTTTCCATATGCTTGTATTCGACAGGCGCCGTGATGCGGCTTGCCGCCTGATCATAGGCTTCGGAGTGGTCTTCACCCGCCATGTTCATGTTGTAGACGATCACTTCGTCCTGAAGGACATAGCTTGCGACACTGTCCTTTTCGAGCAGCGCATGCGCGTCCACAATCGTATCAGCAACGCTGCCGAGATAGCCGCCGAAAGAGATTTTCTGCGCGTCCGCAAGGCTTGGATCAGCCAGACGGCTCAGCGAGCGTTTCATCTGGTCCGGTGCATAATAAAGCGATGGACAGCCGGTCGGACGGACATATTTCATGCCCGCATCCTTCAGGAATTCCGCCGTGAAATGGCCACGGGTCAGAAAGAAGCTTTCCTTGCGGCGCAGAATTTCAAGGAAGCGGCGCGTGCCTTCCGGCAGCTCTTCCTTCAGATTTTCCTTCTTCTGAATACCGATACCCATGACGACAATCGGCATGTTCAGCTTTTCAAAGACGAAGGATTCGGTCGTTGCCGCATAGCCCGGGCGCAAGAGATTCGCCGAGGCGAACAGGCAAAGATCAAAGCTCTCATTGAGCTTTGCATAGGTGTCCGGTGAATTGAGGCTGTTGGCGAGATGCCAGAACGGAACATAGGTCACGTCGTGGCCGCGCACGGCGTTGGCTGCGCCCTCACCGATAAGATAATTACCTGTATTGGCAATCTTCTTGACCTGATCGATCACATCCTTCTTCGTGCGGATAGGTTCGAAATAGGGGCGATGCTTCACGCTCGCCCCGGAAACACTTTCGACGGTCCGCATCAAATATGACGGAATGCCGGTAATCATTATGCGCATGATGATCCATCTTCGCTGGAGTTATAAAACGGCTCGTGGATTGGGAGCTATCCAATGCCGATTTCTGAAAGGGCGCTTCGGAAGTTGCGTTCGCGGTCCGAATATTTTTCGATCACGTCGGGGATGTTCATCGCCGCAATATGATCGCTCACGAATGCGCGCCGGTCGTTGGCGGCGTTGAGATCGCGGGCGTCGATCTTCGGCAGGCCGGAGAAATTCAGCATTTCGCGCATGCGATCATCGACAGCCACCATCAGGCTCGGCACGCCAGCCTGCATGGAAATGACATTGCCGTGGAAACGGCGACCGAAGGAGAAATCCATGGTCGAGCACCAGGCACGCCACTGATTGGTGTCGAGAAAAGCGTGAACGCTGATCTTCTTCTTGAGATCGCCGGAGCCCTTATAGGTGAGCGGGCCGACCAGTTCGCCTGTGGTCGAATCGTAGGCGCGGCCATTGGCGTCTGGCTCAAGCTGCATGTCGAAATGCAAAAGCTCATCCTGCACGACATAGGCCGAACGACCATCATCGGAACTAAGTGCATTCATGTCTCCGATGGTTTCCAGTTCCGCGCCCATATAGCCGGTGAAGACGGTGCGACCCTCGCCCACTTTCACATCCGGCAAGCGGCTGATTGCCTTGCGCATATTGTCGGGACGGAAATAGAGCGACGGACAGCCAACCGGGCGAACATAGGAAAAGCCCTGATCGCGCAGATAACCGGCGGCATTCTCGCCGCGCGTGAGGAAATAATGCTCACGGGATTTCAGGACTTCGAGAAGCTTCTTCGTGCCTGCTGGCAGACCGTCTTCACCTTCAATGTCCGGACGATTCTGAATGCCGATACCGAGCATCACCACCGGCATGTCGAGCTTGGACAGGACGAGTGCTTCAGCATCCGCTGACAGGCCCTTGCGCAACAGATTGGCGCAGGTAAAGACGCAGATGTCGAATTCCTTGTTGATCTCTTCGAGACCAGTCCCGTTATTGATGCAGTTATAAAGATGCCAGAAGGGAACATGTTTTGCAGATGGCAGAAGGGCGGTCATGGCGCCCTCTCCAATCAGATAATTACCCGTGTTGCTGATGTTCTTCAGTTCCTGGATAAAGTTATCCTTGGATTCCGAATCCCGCTGCTTTTCCGAATAATAAACCTGCGCTTTGTCCGCGCGCTGGATGAGGCGGGTCAAATGGCTCGGAATGCCGGTGACGAGAATTCGTGGGTTGGCTGGGCGGCTCATAGGTCGACCTTTCTGGTATGATCAGGCAACTGCGCGGCCGGGGAGAACGGCAATCGCGCTGGCATCATCTGCAACGTCCGGCTGGGAAGACCGGGATTTCGGATAGACAGGGCTGATTTCATTGGCCCAGTCCGTGAAGTCGGAAAACGCAGCGCTCCATGTGCGGTGCGCCGCCGAGGCAAGCGCGCCTTCGGCCGTGCGCATCAAGGCGTCACTGTCCTGCGCAAGAATGGTCAGGATACGCGTCATGTCGGAGACGATCTGCGCATCATTGCCATTGCGGATCAGGATGCCGTCACGGCCATGATTAATGAGCTCGTCAACCGCACCGACCGCTGTTGCAACCGGCACACAGCCAAGCTGTTGCGCTTCCGCGATCATCAATGGCGCGCCCTCCCAACGGGAAGGCATCAGAAGCACATCGGCCCAGGCAAGATGGTTTGCGATGTCCTTGCCGTCGAAGACCGGCGGCGACACGCGAACGCCCGCCTCTTGCAGCTTCGTCATCCAGGATGCGCTCGGATCGTCGGACAGAATCTCTCCACCAATTGCCTGTGCGTCGAAGGAAATGCCCTGCTCTCGCAGCTTCATGATCGCGTCGTGCAGCCGGTCGATGCCCTTCTGGCGGTCAAGGCGGCCCATATAGAGGATGCGCAGAGGTCGGCCTTTTCGGCCTTCCTTGCGGGCTGCTGTCACCTGCGCGCGCTGCTTCGCATCGATTGAGAAGCTGGCGCCATTGGGCACCGAGAACACTTTCTCGAACGGCACGCCAAAACTGTGCAGGTAGATTTTCAGCTGATCCGAACAGGTGAGAAACGCATCATAGGCATGTTCGAAGGCGATGGCCGCATAAGGCTGTCCAGCCTGACGGCGGAAGACCGTTTCGTCCACCACATGGAGATAACAGGCCGTGCGCGTTCCCTCGGATCGAAGCTTGCCCATCAGCGGATGTGCGGCCATGACGTGGTTGTTCACGACCAGATCGAAGCCTGAAAGCTGACCACGGAGAATGCTCCAGTCGAGCGGATGATCCTCGGTGATGAAATCCTGCCCCAGAAAACGGTTCGTATCGCCCCAGGCCGGAATACCATCCTTCCAGAAATGGAGATAATCGAAGGACTGGTCGAACTCGTCCAGCACGTCCATGCGTTCATTGCCGAGGACGAAGAGATGGGTTTCAAAGCCCTGATTCTTCAATTCGCGGCCTGCGGCATAGGCCACCTTTTCCGCGCCGCCAAACGATGCGTTCGGAACCAGAACGGCAGCCGTCTTTTTCTTCGCTGGATTATGGCCGAGCGGCAGGACAGGCCCGCCGCCCAGCTCGTCACGCAGCACCTGATACATGTCCGACAAAGCGGGCAGACGGCGCGGACGCCACGTCCAGCGCATTGCCGCGCTCTGCTTGAGCGGGCTTGTGGCAATCGACGTGACCAGATTGAGCATGGATTGTTCCGGTCGCGACAAAGCGCGACGCTGGCGCACCCGCGGGAATGGAAAGCGCACTTTCATACGCGCCGATGTGGGCCACAATTGCTGCGTGCCGAGCGAGGCGAACCAGTTCAGCGCATCGTTCTCGATAATGTCCCGGATCAGTCGGGTCGAAACGAAAATCAGATCAGCATGCGGCTGTCGCGTACCGGATGGCATGATTTCCGTATCGATCCGCCGCTCGTTTTCGACATTCGTCAGTTCCACGAAAACGATATTGGCCTGCTCAGCGAGCTTCTCCAATCGCGACAGAATGTTCGGGAACAAGCGTGAGCGCGCCAGCAGTTTCAGCGTCTCGGTATTGGATGAGGCGAGGAATGGCGGGAAATGGAAATTATCGGGTTCCGACACACTGCCCCAAAAGGCCCGGATCGCATCATCGAATTTGAGATCGGTCGCACCGAGGCTCGGATCGGTGAAGAAACTGACGGTTCCCTCGCCTGCGCGAATGACGCCATAGCGCGGGCATTCCTCATGCTCGAAACCAACCAGAGTAGGACGACGGAACAGCGCCTTATGTCGCTTGCGCAGGAAATTGATCGAACCGGAACGGTCGCGATTGGCTTCCTTGAAGCGGCTTTCTGCGCGCAGACGATATTCGAAGCCGGTGTCATGGCACGGCGTACCAACAAAGCCTGCCTCAATCGCCGAAAGCCAGAATTCCCAGTCTTCAAATCCGTTCTGGCGGTCATCATCGAAGCGCACACCGCTGCGGAACACATCCGCCGATATCATCGACCCCGTATCGCAGATATTGTCCGTGATGCAGTGGATGAGCCGCGAATAGCTGTCGCCATAATGGGCACGCCAGTTGACCGAAAACGTATCGATATTCGTGTAGACCCAGCCCGCATTCGACGCGAGAAGCTTGCGGTAAAGCGTATCGATGGTGTGCGGCTGCACACGATTGTCGGCATCGACGAAATAGACCGCCTTGACGTCCGGCATCTCGTCGAGAATGTATTCAACAGCGCGATTGCGCGCGCCGCCCGGGCCGGCGTTTTCGCCGAATATCACATGGATATTCGGATGGGCTGCGGAATAAAGCGCCAGACTGTCGAATACCTCGCGGCGCGGATCGCCATCGACCGACACAACAATCTGCGTGCGGAACACGGTCTGTGACGCGAGGATCGATTCCAGTGCCTCAAGCGCCAGCGCCGCATGGCCGTAGAGCGGCATGGCGATGACGATCAAATCCTTCGATCTATCGTACATTCGCAGCCTCTTTCAGCACCTCTTGGGCGGGACTGGCTTCGATGTGCTTGACCAGCCGGAAGTTGAACACTTTCAGCCATGAGAAATCGACGGAATCGCCTGCCGCCTTGCTCAGCACGATGAGGTCCATCGTGCGGTCGATGGGTTCTTCCAGCATGAAATTGATGTCGATGGGACGATTGGGCGCCACTTCCGACCAGCCACTGAACAGCACCTGCGAACGCCGCCGGTCCATGGAAGCCAGCGCACCGATTTCTTCCTGCGCATCCGATGCCAGATTGACGAGCAGCAGACCGACAGCGCAAGCTTGGCCCTCGGGGTGATCGATCACAGCACGGGCCGAAATCCGCACGGTCCCCGGCGCGACCACGCGGCGGATGGCAGCGGCGGTGATCCCCTCTGCAAGCGGGTGGCAACCGATAGCGTCTTCGTGTTCCAGAAAACGTACCGTCGGGAAATCCGGCGTAAGCGGTGTCACCGAAACATTGGTGACATTGCGCAGCAATTCAATCGGCAGACGGTAATCATCCACCTTGCGACCGTTGATCATCGATGTCGGCACGATGGCGTTTGGCAGCGATGCCGGACGCACACCCGGCAGACCGGTGAAAATCCGCAGCGCCAGTGGGCGCATGTCGAGATCGGCATGCGGAATGCGCGCACGCGCGGCATAGCGCTCATTGGCGATCACATTGCCCAGCGAGATTTCTGGCGGCACGCCGCCCGTCGCCGCGATGCGAAGCCGCAACGTTCGATGGCTGCCGTCACAGGCTTTCGGGAGCGAGAAGAAGTTCCACTCCGAATGCAGCGTGCCATAAGGCACCAGCCATTCGGCGATACCCTCGCCGTTTTCGAGATAGTCCAGGGTGACGATCAGCTGACCGTTACGGTTGGCGGGCAGATCGCGGAAATGCAGCGCAAAGCCCGACACGGCATAGCTCGACACCGGGAAAAGCTGTTCGATTTCAGATTCGCGCAGCAGGCGCGCAAAGCCTTCGTCCTTGGGATCGACCAAAGGCGCGTGGCTGAATATCTCGGTGGAAGAATCCCAGTTGCGCGCATGAAAGGCGTCTTCGATAGCGCGATAGTTCTCGAACATCGTTTCGCGCTCACGTCGCAGCATGGCAAGTTCTGCATGCACCTTGCTGACATGCCCGACAAGGCGGTCCAGACTGCTTTCCAGCAGCTGGGTCACCAGCATGGGCACGGTTTCAGGCCCTGCCTCATCGACGCGCACAACCGGCACTTCCGGTATGGTGCGCATGCGATAAAGCTGCTGCAGTATAGCGTTCAGTTCGTGGGCGCCTTCATCGGAAGCGGCAACCGCGATGAGTGGAAATGTATTCGCCAGACGCAGACGCTTGCCGTCGCCTTCGACGAAAGCAGTCACGTCGCCCAGAGAAGTCGCCTCCAGCGCTTCACGATCACGCATCGAAGCAATGGCATAGCGGCGGTTCTTCCGCCCCGAGATCGCAGGAAGTGGTGTGCTCAACATAGTCGTCCATTGTCTGATGGCCGATTGGGAGGTTCGGCTTACAAGTACAATGAGAAAATACAGACAATGTATTGTCAACAGGGATATAGCATCAACTATATGATAATATTGCGAATAATTGGAAGCGGTTTAATTCAAAATTTGAAACAATATGCATCTATATTCATTATACGTCGTAAATACGCAGAATTGCGGGCTATTATATTATAAAACAAACCCTTGAATGCCCGATTGTCGCCACATACTGCTCATCGAACATTCAATACTGCGTCGATCAACGTTTTTTGCTGACGTAAACATTCCGACAACCGAAAGCGATTTTCGACGGTTCTGCGTGCCGCCGCGCGCATTTGAAGGCAAGCATCGGGGTGGGCTAGGATATCCAGCACTGTTTGAGCCAGCACATCCGTGTCATAAAATGGAACAAGCAGACCATTTTGACCGGCACGGATCACCTCGCGCACCGGCGGCGTGTCGGACCCGATGATGAGGGCGCCGCACGCCATGGCCTCGATCACCGACCAGGACAGCACGAACGGATAGGTCAGATAAATATGCGCTGTCGATATCTGGTAGAGCTTGCGCAAATCTGCATGGGGGATGGCCCCCAGAAACACCACCCTGTCGGGCGGCAAGTCGTGATTGCACACCAGATGTTCGCGCCATGATCCTCCACCCGGCGGCGGCGTTCCATAGCTGACCCCGTCTCCGCCGACGAAGACGAAGATGGCGTCCTTGTTCTGGCGAATGACTTTCGCCGCGGCCTCCAGCGCCTGCGGGAAGCCCCGATAGGGTTCGAGATCGCGCGACACGAAGGTGATGACGCGCGATTCTCCGGCCTTCAAAACGCGACCGTCGGTTAGCTGCAAAGATGCATGGCGGTCGGGATAGAAAACCTTGGTATCGACGCCCTCATGCACGACGGCGATGCGATTTTGCACAGCCTTCGGATATAAGCTCTTCTGCCAGTGTGTCGGGCTGAAACCGCCATCCATGCTTTCAAGCGTGACGAGCTGCGCCATATTTCTAAGCCGCAGCCGCTTCCGCATCTCCACATCAGGCTTGTCGTCGGGCGCAAAGCCGACATCCGCACCATGCGCCCGATAGAAAAATTCGCAATAGCCAAGCGCCGGCGTCGAGGGCAGCACGTCCTTGACGAACATCATGCTGCCCCAGCCGATATGACCGATGACTATGTCCGGCGGTTGACCGTGTCGCGCCATCGCTTCAAGCGTTTCGGCGACACGGTAACCGATCCGGGTATGATGATCCGGAACCTCGAGATATCTGGCCATCGCACCATCGGTGCGAGGACCAGATTCAACTCTGTGGCGAATGACGCGGACCGCAGGGAGGCGACGGTCCACCGTTTCGCAAATCAGGCTTACATCATGTCCGCTCTCGGCCAGATGTCCGGCGAAAGCAGCGAACTGACCAAATCCACGTCTGTGCACAAAAGCTATATGCATGTCACAAAACGTGTACGATTTTTGGTCGTTTTTCGTCGATCAACATCAAATGCCATACCGTGCGGCGTTGCCCCACAGCAATTCCAGCCTGTGTAAAGTCTGGTATGCGATTTCGAGATTTCTAAGATCATCGTCATCGCGAGCAAGGATATGATGATAGTCCCTGCTGGCGTTTCTCAGGTTCATGCAAAGGCGTTCGCCCTTGTCTGTCAGACGAATGCGCGCCGACCTTTTGTCTCGCTGGGAGGCGACACGATCGACATAACCACCATCGGTAAGCTGCTTTAAATAATAGGAAATGTTGGACCCGACATAATGCCCGCGATCCAGTAGTTCACCCACAGTGAGTTCAACATCGCCGATCGCCATCAGAACAAGCGTCTGTGCCGGGCCAATGTCCTCTACCCCCAGCTTGGTAAGCTCCGTCTTCAGAAGGCTCACAAAGCGGCGGTTCACTCTTTCAATCATCCGGGCCAGTTCGAAATGTGTAATAACGACTGTATGCACCGGATTTCTGCGTTCCTGTTTCTCGGCGGTTACTTCAGGAAAATCGACGGCTGAGTATCCGTCAATTGATGTTTCGACTTCCACTCCCTCGTGCAGAAGTTTTTGCATCTCTTACTCTCCATTTTCAATTTTACTTCAAATTTTGAAGAAATTTTCAATTAGATTTTCTTGTCTCCTTTCGCATTTCCCCGCCGTAATAACTTTTTTCCGTCACATTCTGAGCGGTATTACTTGAATAATACTGATAGAAGGGTGACTCTCTTTAGGGATATCCACGACCTGTGACCATACCAAGGCAGACCGCGTATGAACGATACTGGCCAAAAGAACCCAAATGGCAAGAGCTCCGTCGGCAAAAAAGCCACCGATGAAGTGGGGATTTCGCCGAAAAGCCTAATTTACCGGGCCCGGCGCGTGTTCCTGTCAGGGCTGCTTTATGCGGTGCTTTTAAGTGCCTGTATCAATTTGCTACAACTCACCGTACCGCTCTACATGTTGCAGGTTCATGACCGCGTCCTGAACAGCCGCAGTCTCGATACACTGACCATGCTGACGATTCTCGCGGTCGGCGCGATGATCGTATTCGGCGTTCTGGAGTTTATCCGGGCGTTGTCGTTTCAGGCCATGGGCACCGCGCTTGTGCGCCGTCTCAACCTGGCCGTGTTGACCGCCGCCGTTCAGGCCTCGGTCGATCAGGGGCTGCCGAAAGCGACGCAGACCCTGCGCGACCTGACCGAATTGCGTGGCTTCCTGACCTCGCCCGCCATCAATGCCCCGCTCGACGCGGCATGGTCGCCGATCTTCCTCGGCGTCCTGTTTCTGCTCCATCCGATGCTCGGCGTGATCGGCGTGATAGCGGTCGTCATTCTGGTTGCCTGCGGTCTGTTGACCGATCTCCTGACGCGTAATCTCATTCAGGAGGCCAATCAGGCCAATATCGAAGCCGTGACGAAAATCGGTAGCAGCCTGCGCCACGCGGAAGTCATCGAGGCTATGGGCATGCTGCCTGCTCTCGCCCGTCGCTGGCGCACTGTGCAGATGCAGGCGCTCGAAGTGCTCGACCTCGGCGGCACCCGCGTGAAAGCCCTGTCGTCTATTGCACGTACAGCGCGCTTCATCATCCAGATTGCTTCGCTCGGCATCGGTACGCTGCTTGCCATGCAGCAGGAAATCACCCCCGGCGCGATGATCGCGACCAGCATCATCATCGGTCGCCTGCTGATGCCTTTCGACCGCATCGTTGAGAACTGGCGTCAGTGGGTCAGCGCCATAGCAAGCTGGAAGCGCGTTCAGTCGCTCCTGTCTGAAAACCTCGCCGTGCGCCAGACCATGCCGACGCCGCGCCCCAATGGCGATCTGGTGATCGACAAGCTGATTTATGCCGCGCCCGGCGTTGAAGTTCCGATCATCAAGGGCATCTCCTTTTCAATTTCGCCCGGTGAAGTGCTGGGCGTCGTCGGCCCCTCGGCTGCAGGTAAATCCACACTTGCGCGCCTGCTGATCGGCATCGTTAAACCCACCTCGGGCGGTGTCTTCCTCGACGGCAACAATGTCTATCTTTGGGAGCGCGGTTCGTTCGGCGAGATCGCCGGTTACCTGCCGCAGTCGGTTTCGCTTTTGGACGGCACAATCAAGGACAACATTGCGCGCATGGGCGACAGCGATCCACATCGTGTGCTGGAAGCCGCCCGTCTTGCCGATGTGCACGAGATGATCGGGCGCATGCCGCTCGGCTACGACACGCCGGTCGGTGATGGGCGGCTGACGCTTTCGGGCGGCCAGCGCCAGCGCATCGGCCTTGCGCGCTGCCTCTATAATCGCCCGCGTCTGATCGTGCTTGATGAACCCAATTCCAATCTCGACGCCATCGGCGAACGCGCCCTGATGCGCGCCATCGAACATGCGCGCGACGACGGTGCCATTGTCATCATGATCGCCCATCGCCCGACCATCATGCAGGTTGCCGACAAGCTGCTGGTGCTGGAAAACGGCCGTATCACCCAGTTCGGCCCGCGCACCGACGTTGTGGCGTCGCTGACGCCCGGCAACAATAATCCGCAGGCAGGAGCCGTAAACTCATGACCGGAAAATCCGTCATTCCGCGCCGTGTTTCGAATTTGCTCGCGCCGCGTGCAGAATCGTCAGACCACACGGCACTTACCCGCTTCGGCAGCGTCAAACCCGAATGGGCCTATGATCTGGAACGCGAGGACAACCAGTCTCCGCTGCGCCGCCTGATCATCGCGGGCCTCGCCACTATCGGCGTCGCTTTTGGCGGCTTCTTCGCCTGGGCCTATTCTGCCGAGCTCGGCAGTGCCGCTGTCGCCAACGGAACCGTCATCGTCGATTCCAAGCGCAAGACGATCAGCCATCTGGAAGGTGGCATTCTCGACCGGTTGCTGGTGCAGGAAGGCGATCTGGTCAAGGCTGGCCAACCACTGCTTCGTCTCGATGCCACCAAGGCCCGCTCACAGCTGAAATCGCTGGAAAGCCGTCGGATCGGCCTCATCGCCAAACTGGCGCGCCTGCGGGCCGAGCAGGCCGGTGAAACCGAAATCACCTTCCCCGATAAATTCGCGGAAGGTGGCGAGAACGCAGAAAATGCCATGCGCGCCGAGCAGATCTTCTTCGAAAAGCGGAAGACCCAGAAGCGTAGCAAGATCGATATTCAGCAGAAAACCATCGAGCAATATACCGAACAGGCCAAGGCATCGACGGCGCAGATCGCCGCCACCGACCGCCAGATCGCGTTGATCGAAGAGCAACGCAAGGCAATCGCCAGCCTGGTCGAAAAAGGCTTTGCGCAGAAATCCAAGCTGACCGAAATCGAGACCCGGTTGAGCCAGCTTGCGGGCGACCGGGGTGAATATACCGGCGACAAGGCCAAAGCCGAACAAGCCAAGGCAGGCGCAGAATTCGCCCTTTCCGGCATTGAAAGCGACCTGCAATCGGAGATTGCCGGTGAAATCACGACCAGTCAGGTCGAACTTTCTGACGCGGAAGAGCAGATCATCGCGGCGAAAGACGTGATGCGTCGCGTTGAGGTGCTCGCCCCGCAGGACGGCATCGTCGCCAATATTCGCCTGCGCACACCGGGCGGGGTCATCTCTCCCGCCGAAGCGATCATGGATATCGTTCCTGAAAATGAACCGCTTCTGGTGGAAATGAAAGTCAGCCCCAACGATATCGACAGCGTTGCGGTGGGTTCAAAGGCG